>Ga0180301_10003847_pt1 | contig 11659 bp, 12 predicted proteins | sample GuaBasSediGuay16_FD_121797 | JGI IMG/M metagenome (GOLD analysis project Ga0180301, IMG submission 121797) | Subseafloor sediment microbial communities from Guaymas Basin, Gulf of California, Mexico - Guay16, Core 4569-2, 12-15 cm | ecosystem: Environmental > Aquatic > Marine > Hydrothermal... | reverse complement strand
TATTTGACGAGATAATAGAAGAGATGTACATTTAACCCTTTTTCTTTATTTTTCAAAAATATTTATATTCCACCACCTAATAGTTAGCAAATATCTCTAAAAACAGATACAAAAAATGATTGCAATGGATAGTGGATTTATTGCTTTATTAATTATCATTGTGATTAGCGGATCATTACTAATTTATGATCTATTTAGATTTTTTATTATAATAAAAAAAGAGATTACGAGAAAAAAAAATGTCCCAGAAAACTGAATTTCTTAAACCTATTTTATCAAGTGAATTGATAACCACCTTAAACGCAGCTATTGGCGAAAGAATGCTAATACTGGCAGGTAGTTGCACAGCTTTTTTTGATGGAAGAATAAAGTCAACTTTAGAATTAGGAGAAAGAATATTAATAATTAAAAAAGATTTATCCATTCTAATGCATGGAGTTTCAGGTGTAAAACCTTTAAATTGGCAAAAACCAAAACAAGGGCCAATTTCATTCATTAAAGAGAAAAATGAACTAGTTATGCATACAAAAAGGAAAAAAACAGAAGAAGAACTTTGGATCAGATTTCGCTCTATCGATTTTGTTATTTTATGGGCAGGTAGTGATTTTTCTTCTTTAGAGATTTATGGAGATGAATCTGATCTTGTTAAATATCTCGTTGAACACCCTTCAATAATTGAAAAAGATTTACAAATTCTTTCAACAGAATTTCCTACTGATGTAGGCTATGTTGATATTAAAGCTCTTGATAACAAAAAGAAACTACTCATAATTGAGGTAAAAAAGAGAAAAACTACTCCTTCAGATGCTTTTCAATTAAAAAGATACAAAGATTATTTCGAGAAAATAGAAAAAAAGAAAATTCGAGCTATGCTTATTGCTCCTTCCTTTCCAGACAAGGTGAGAAAGTATTTAGAAAACAATGATTTAGAATCTAAAGAAATTGATTGGAAGACTATCTTTCCCACTATCTCTAGAGAGAAAAATGTAAAAATTGATGATTTCTTTTAAGCTTTATTCTTCTACGCATTCAGCTTCAGGAATAATTATCCAAGCAATTATATAGGCTATGAATAATGAAGTCCCACTTGCAAAGAAAAGCAATATAGCGAGTAATCTAACTAAAGAAACATCTAAGTTTGAGTAAACAGCAACTCCGGAGCACACTCCGCCTAGAACTTTATCATTAGCACACCTAAACAACTTATGCTGTTGAGAATAAACTGAAGCTGGAACTTCTTGTTGTACTTCAAATTGACGACCACACTTTTGGCAAAACAATGCCCCTGGAGGGTTTTCTGTCCCACATTGTTCACAAATCATGATATCACCATCTAATTTTGAATATTAAAAAATATAAATTTATGTAAATAAACCCTTTGAGACTTCACCTATATTGAAATCTTTAACAAAAAGCAATTATGTTGTAATCTTAGAAGTAACTTAATAACAATTTATTTTTAATGATTCTAATTAGGAATATTCTTCTATTTAACCCTTAGTAAAATTTTAAATAAAAGCGCAAAGTTCTCTCATCTGATGTCTGATATACCTTTTATTATTATCAATCCTCAAGCCCGTTCTGGTAAGATAGGAAAAAATCTTGAAAAAATAAAGAAAAAGTTCAAACAATATCTTGGAGAGTTTAAATTCGAATTAACACAAGGTCCTTTGGACGAAATAAGGATAACAGCTGAAGCTATTGAAAAAGGTTACAAAAAAATACTTGTTTGTGGAGGAGACGGTACAGCTACAAACACAGGAGATGCAATCATAAATTCTGGACAGAAAGATGTTATTCTGGGTTTAATAAGTGCAGGGAGCATGTGTGACTGGCATAAAACTCATTCAATTCCTTTTGATATGGATAAAAGTTTACAAATCATTGCAAAAGGATATTATGAATCTTTTCCTGCAATGAAATGCACGGGTGACAAAACTTACTACTCTTTTGACATGGCTGATGGTGGATTCACTGGGGCAGCAGCTGCAGCAGCACACCATGAAGTGGAGTGGATCAAAAATGGAGACATAAAATACTTATGGTTAGCTCTCAAATATATTTTAGTGTCAAAGAATACTCAAGCTAAAATAACAATAGATGACAGAAAACCAATCGAGATAAAAGATTTCACCAACCTTATTGTTGCTTTCGGAGACGAAATAGTAGGATTTAAAGTTCTTCCTGGAAATGACTATTTTTCAAGAGTAAACAAAGACTTAGGTATTTTTGTTCTTCATAAGCTGAAAGGATTTAGGAGAATTATTATGCTAATTAGAGCTTTAAGCGCAAAACATGTAGGTAAGAAAGGTGTCTGGTTAACAAGAGGAAAAAAAGTTGTCATAGAAACAGAGAGACCTATCCCTTGGGAGGCAGAAGGAGAGATATTTAATGAAAAATCTCACACAGTAACAATTGAATACATAGATGACGCATTGAAGCTATTCGTTCCAAAGAACAGAACCTACAATGATAAAATAGACGAAAATATCTATAATGAACCTTTTGAGAATTCATTCAAAAAAAGAAAAGTAAAAATTTATAAAAAATAATTCTACTTTCTATTTTCTAACTTTTTTGACCAAGTATCTTTTAGTGTTATAATGCGATTGAAAACTAAATTGTCTTTTGTTGTATCTTTGTCAATAATGAAATAACCTAATCTCTCGAATTGGTACCTTGATCCTACTTCTGCTTTTGCGAGGAATGACTCCACAAAACCTTTTACTATTTTTAATGAATCAGGGTTTATGTAATCAGTGAAATCTTTTCCTTCCTCTACATCTAAAGGATTTTCTTTTAAGAATAATCTATCGTATAACCTTATTTCTGCAGGTATAGCATTCTTCTCAGATATCCAATGAATACTTACTTTTACTTCTGGGTCGTCTTTAGTAGAACTGGTTTTTGAATCTGGATCATAAGAACAGTGTAACTCTTTGATTTTTCCTGTTTTTTCATCTTTAACTACTTTCTCGCATTTGATTGTGTAACTATACTTCAACTTAACTTTTCTTCCTGGTGCGAGTCTGTAGAAATCTTCAGGAGGTTTTTCCTCGAAGTCACTATTATCGATATAGATTACTTTACTGAAAGTTATTGCTCTTTTACCCATATCTTTGTTTCGAGTATGATTATTCACTTCTATTTTTTCTTCTTTGTCATCTGGATAATTGGTTATTATTACTTTCAAGGGCTCAATTACACTCATAACTCTGGGGCAGCGTTCTTCTAGATCTTCCCTTATATAATGTTCCAATATTGAAAAATCAACTATTCTTTCTCTTTTAGATACACCTATACCATCAGTGAACTTTTTTATTGCTTCAGGAGTAACTCCTCGTCTTCTGAAAGCAGCAATTGTAGGCATGCGAGGGTCATCCCAACCATCCACTATTCCTTCACTTACCAAGTGTAGCAGTTTTCTTTTACTCATCACCGTATAAGAAAGATTTAATCTAGCGAACTCTATTTGCTGTGGATGAAAGATAGGATTCCCGTCCTCATCTTCTAGTTGTTCTAGAAACCAATCATACAGCTCTCTATGTACCTCAAATTCTAAGGTACAAATAGAGTGCGTTATTCCTTCAATAGAGTCTTCTAAACCATGAGCCCAATCATATAATGGATATATACACCATTTGTCTCCAGTATTATGGTGCGTTCTATGTAATATTCTGTAAATTACAGGATCCCTCATTAAGAGATTAGGGTGGGACATATCAATTTTAGCTCGTAAGACTTTTTCTCCATCAGCGAACTCTCCATTCTTCATTCTTTCAAATAAAGCCAGATTTTCTTCTATGCTCCTATTTCTATACGGGCTTTCTTTTCCTAGTTCTGTTACTGTTCCTCTTAATTTTCTTATTTCTTCAACACTCAAATCGTCAACATATGCTTTTCCTTTTTTAATTAATTGAACTGCATATTCATATAATCTGTCAAAATAGTCAGAAGCAAAGAAGAGTCTATCTTCCCAATCAGCTCCTAACCATTTAACATCTTCAATAATTGATTTTACATATTCTTCCTCTTCAGTAATGGGGTTAGTGTCATCAAACCTGAGGTTGAATTTACCATTATACTCTTTTGCTATCCCATAATTGAGGTTAACAGAAACAGCATGTCCAATATGTAGATATCCATTTGGTTCTGGAGGAAAACGAGTATGAACTCTTCCATTATATTTTCCTGTTTTCATATCTTCGTTTATTATTTTACGAATAAAATCAACTTCTTTTGTTTCTTTTACTTCTTCTTTCTCTTCCGAAAGTAGCTCAGGGTATTTTCGTTGAATAAGTTGCTTAGTTTCATCTAGAGGTTGTGCATTGAGTTTTTCTATCATATCAAATGCAATTTCTTTTAATTTTTTTGCACGACCTCGAAGCTCTGGATGGTTTGACATTAATTTACCCATCACAGCGCTAAGTTTCGCGTTGCCAAATTCTAGAATATTCTCTAGTACATATTTTTCAATGATGTCTTCTTCGGAATTCATTGTGACAAACAATAAATTTTCATCAAATTAAAATCTTTAGTCTTTAGATAAAAGAGAGTTAAAGATAAAGGTGTTTAATTTATTTTTTCCTCTTCAGGGAACTTTGACGTAGATATCACTATTTTGTAAAAAAGGATTAATTATCTACTACTCAAGAAATATTAAGGCTACTCTATTAGTGGTTGAGGAGCATGAGTTAATTGCTTTACTTTTGTTTTTTCAACTGCATAAGTATTTTCTGAACCTAATGTCATCCTATTTGGAAAGATCAATTTGGGTTCAACTGCAAGAACATTTCCTTCTTGAATCATATAATCAGACCTTCTAATTATAACTGGAAAATCGTTTAATTCTAAACCGACCCCATGAGCAAGAAATGGTATTTGTCCTCCTAACATCATTGTTTTATCTAACCCTAGCTCTTTAGCGAATTCATAGGACTCCATATAAATTTCAGAAACTTTTTTTCCTACTTTTAATAGCTCAACCACCTTTTTCTCACACAACCAAGACTGATAGTATAATTCTTTAATAGAATCAGAAGGATTGCCAAAAACATAACATCTTGTTTCATCAGCGATGTAGCCTTTATAAGTAGTAGAAATGTCAACAAGAACTAGTTCATCATGTTTAATCTTTTTCCTACTAGGCCCCCAAGGGTTAGATTGGTGCAATCCAGGGCCTGCTGTTGCTGTTAATGTATAACTAGAGATACCTGTATTAAGTCCTGATAAAACAAGTCCATTACCCCCTGCTTCTGTATAAAAATCTCGGCTTCTCACTGAAGCTTGAGCTCCATTTTTCCTCATTTCAGCATATAACAATCCACTTGCTTCTATCTCTGTCATTCCAGGTTTTATTATTTCTGGAACATTGGAGTGAACTTCATCCAAAATTTTTGCTGCCTTTGCTATGTGGCTAATCTCGTTTTTAGACTTTGATGAACGTATTTCTCTTAATACTCGACCAATGGAAATAACTTTTTTCTCTGGAAATAGCTTTGCAAATTTTTGAAATAAATCATAAGGCAAAACATCTCCTTCCAAACCAACTAACCCTTTTTTTCCGAGTTCAAACTCTTTTTTTTCTAAATAGTTGATTATTTCACTTGTTCTGTGAATTGGGACAATATTTTCGATTATTGTTTCTTCTTTTATTCTATCAAGCACCCTTCGAGCGAACAGTATACTTTCTCCTTCTTGGGGAACAAACAACAGGCAAGATTCCCCTGTTCCAGAATAATAATACAGATCTGACTTATATTGAATAATAGAAAAGTCAATATTCATTTCAGTTAATTTTTTTTGTAAACGTTTAATCCTTTTTTCAAACTCTTCTTTTGGAATATCATCTTTTTCTAAAATCATTAAGTTCAAAAAAAAATGTATGTTAAAATACTTTCGAAAGGTATTTTGCTCTTAAACTATCTTTACCCATCTAGGTTCGTACTCGTATTTTGCAAATTTTACTCTTATTAGTTGAGTTGGCCCTTTTTCTATGTCATCTTCTCTTCTTGTTTCAACCATCATATCAGCTATACTATGAAGAGAACGTTCTATTTTTTCATCCATTACTCCTTTATCTAAGACAAGTAGAGCACATTGATTACGAAGTCTAATTCTAGCTGCAACTGTTTGGATGAAATTAATCACTTGCATAGGATCATTATAAAGCATTAATAGCGAAAATTGATCAAAAACTATTCTTAATTTACTACTCTGTTGAGAACGTTCATTAATACTCACAGAAATTGACAATAGGTCATTTGCTTTCTCAATAATTGTAGTATTAGGTGTTTTTTCTTTGGGTAAAGCTCTAAACGAAAAAACATCGATAAAATTCAATCTTCCTTTCTCTATATGTTCATCTATATTGTCTATACGTTTTTTCAGGATATTAAGTGTATCCAGAGCAGAGTTAGCATATAATACTAAAAGAACAGAATCACCATTATTCAATCCATCTTCAATGAATCTGTACATCATTTCTCTCTTTGAAGTACCAGATTCACCTGTCATTAATATCAGTGAAGAATCTATGGATCTTGTTAAGATATCTATTCTTGTTTTAACTGACATACTAACCCTCACTTTATTTACTCATAGCTTTAACAGCTTCTTGGCAGAATATTAATGATTCAGAAATAAGGTTGCTTTTATCTACGTTTTGAGAACCTAAACGTAGTTTGAAACAAGTATGTACCACTTCAGAAGGTAATTTATCAGCATATTTCTCCTTAATAATGTCTTGAACATTGCTTCTATAGAATTCTTTTTCTCCACTATAATACATGAATGCACAAGCGCATCCTAAGACTGCATCTACAGTCATGTAAATTGCTTGATATTCATCTTCTGGAGGATATAGCACTAAATCTTTCATTTGATTATAAAATTCTGTTCCCATTGCTTTTGCTGACTCTTTTATTGCATCTTCAGTAACTTTTAAAGCTGAAAATGGGTTTTTTCCAATCAGTTCTCTTCCTTTTTGGGCTAAAAGGATTTGAGTAGCAGGCAATGATGAAATTGAAGAAGATTCTAGAACTTTAACATCAATTAGTGAAGCAAATAATGGGTCTTCTAAATATTTAGAAATTATTTTACCTAATTTACTAATGGTTTTTTCCCACTTATCTTTTGCTGCAAATTTTTCATCAATTATTACTAAAAAATCACAGTCTGATTCTCCTGCGATGTGTACGTTATCAACTACACTTCCAACAAGAAGAAGACTTTTTACTTCTTTCTCAAGTTGTGTTTTTATATCCTTAGAAAACTCATCGATCAAACTTTGGTATTCATCTCTTGTAAAGCCCATTTCTTTCACCTTTTTGTTTATGCGAACATGTTTTTAGATACTATAAATAATTTACTGATTATAATAATTTTTTCTGTTTTATAGTAAAAATAGAGAAAAAAAGTAGAATAATAGGAGAATAAAAAGAAAAAACAGTTTCTCAATACTGGAAGCGAAAAACAAATAACCCCTACATTTAGAACATCATATTAGGGAAAACGCTTAATTATATTGTATCAAAATTAGTTAATATACAGCTTTTTCTATGTGATTACTATGGGCAAAAAGAAGAAGTCAATTCAAATCAACCAAGAGATTATTTATGGACACACTCTTACTCCAGATGAAGTTGCTCTTAAATTAGGGACAGATCTTAAATTTGGTTTAAAAGAGAAAGATATTGAAAAAAGGCAAGATATGTTTGGAAAAAATGTTATTCCTCCTGTTAAAGGAAACATTTGGGATGTTTACTTAGCTCCTCTTTTTAATTGGTTGATTAATATTTATTTAATCGTTGCTGCGATTTTAGCCATTTTAGCAATCTGGGTTCCTGGTCAATGGTCTCAGATAGGTTTTTGGATGATTATAATATTGTTTAATGTTGCATTTACCATTTTTCAGCAAGTTAGAGCACAGTTTAAGCTTGATGCTTTACATAAGTTAACAGCTCCTACCTCTGTTGTAATTCGAGATGCCATTCCTGATACTGTAGAAGCTGCAGAACTTGTCCCTGGAGACTTAATAGAACTAGATCAAGGAGACAGGGTGCCTGCAGATGCTAGAATAATTCAAGCAAATAATTGTTTAGTTAATGAATCAGCATTAACTGGGGAATCTATTGCTGTTGAAAAAACAAACAACCCAAAAATTACTTTACCTATGGATACACCTATTGGTCAAAGAAGCAATATGCTTTTTACTGGAACATATATAGAAAGTGGAAGAGCTGTAGCTATTGTAACCAATACAGGTATATTCACTGAACTTGGAAAATTATCAAAAGAGCTTGAGAATATAAGTACAAACGAGATTCCGATTAGAGCTAAGGTTAACAGACTAGCAATGTGGTTAGGAATAGCTGTAGTTTCATATTTGATAATCTCTATTATTTACAAAGTTCTTTATCATCTTAAAAGAGGAACTTTAGAAAATGTTGATATCTTTCTTCAAGATATCGTTTCTTCTCTTACAACTTCAATGGCAATAATGCCAATTTCTATTCCTCTTCTAACTACACTTATTTTGATTACAGGAGTTCTCTCAATGGCTAAAAAGAGAGTAATTATTAGAAATTTGTCTGCAGTTGAGACTCTTGGTAGAAGTTCTATCTTATGCACTGACAAAACAGGTACTATTACAGCCAATCAAATGACTATTCAGAGGATTTGGGATACATCTTTGTTTTATGGTGTTTCAGGTACAGGATATAGTAATCGAGGAGCTATTTTCCCGATTGGAGAAGAAAGAGAAGTAAAAATCGAAGAATATATGATTCCAGATTATTCAAGACCCTTTACTAAAGGTTCTCCCCTACAAGATATTCTAATTGGAGGTTTCTTAAATAATAATGCTCACTTAGTTGTAGAAGAAGTTTTTGAACCTTTCCATCAAACCTCTTGGAAAACAACAGGAGACCCTACTGATGGAGCTTTTCTTGCATTATTTAACAAATCAGGATTAAGAGAAGAGGAAGTCAAGAAAGAATTCGGTTTTCTTAAAGAATTCAATTTTGATTCCACAATTAAAAGGATGAGTAAACTTTACGAAATAGAAGAAGGTTATATTCTATTCTGCAAAGGTGCAACAGAAACTGTGTTACCCTTATGTAATAGTATAGGTTCATCATCAAGCTTTACTCTTTTGACTGAAGAAAAAAGGAAAGAGATTATTGAAAACGTTAACTACTTTGCATCTCAAGGTTATAGAGTAATCTCATTAGCTTTACGAATTTTGCCCAAGGGAGATCTAATTCATGATAGGAGAGAAGAAATAGAAAGAGATCTGGTATACAATGGTTTTGTTGCCATGCTTGATCCTCCCAGATATGGTGTTAAAGAAGCAGTGGAAGAATGTTATAATGCTCAAATAACTCCAATTATGATTACTGGTGATTCTCTTTTAACAGCTAAAGCAATTGGAAGAGAAGTGGGAATAATTAGAGAGGAACAATTGGCAGTAGAAGGAAATAAAATCTCTGAACTATCTGATGAAGAGTTTTTTAACACAAGAATTTTTGCTAGAGTTTCGCCTCAACATAAACAAGAGATTGTCGCAAAATACAAAAGTAAAAATAAAATTGTTAGTATGACAGGAGATGGAGTAAACGATGCTTTGGCCTTAACTAATGCAGATGTAGGAATATGTATGGGTATTGCTGGGACAGATGTGGCTAAACAAGCTTCTGATGTTGTTATTGCAGATGATAGTTTTACAAGTACTGTTTTAGGAATAAGAGAAGGAAGAGGTTTATTCGAAAAAATAAGAGTTATGATCTTTTTCTATATTACATTAAATGTTGCAGAAGCACTAGTTTACTTTACTAGCTCATTTATTCCAGGTTTTCATTTATTAAATGAGTATCAAAGAGTAATTATTTTCTCAACTGCGCATACTATTCCCCCTCTTGCTTTCATAGTTGATTCAATAGCAAGTGATATAATGAATTATCCACCAAAGGATAATGAAGATATATTTAACAAAAGATATGTCATTGCGCTAGCTTCTTTGGCTACTACACTTGCTCTATCCTCTGGATTAATATACATTTTAGCTTATACCGGAATTATTCCAGTGTACTCTTTTAATCAAGCAATACCTTTAGCTGAAGACATCCTAAACGCTGCACAATCTTGGGAGCAAGCTAAAGCTAGAACTATGTTTGTAATGGTACTAGTTATTAGTGAAAGTTTAGTAGTTCTTTCTTTAAGAAGGTTCAACAAGGGTTTATTAAAATCTCTAAAAGAAGATTGGAAAAATATTATTATGTTTTTAGTTCTGGTAGTTCCTATTGGGCATATTTTAACTATGTATATTTTACCTTTCCAGAACTTTCTAAAAAATGCCATTGGGTTCAATTTAGAATATCTTCCATTATCAATTGTAGATTGGTTAATTTTACTACCGGCCATTCTTTTCCCAATAATAGCATTAGAGATTACAAAGTGGCTAGTTAGGAAAAAGAAAAAATATTTCTGAAAACCACTTAAATCCTATTCTTCTTTTTTTCTGCGTAAATGTTATTAAGGGAGAAGTTGAAAAACGAATGAAAATGATTGGAGTAAATTATCATATCAAAATGATAATACCTAATAAGGGAGAAATAAATGCAGAATTGATAAGAATTAAAGCTCCTCAGTTAACTGAACAGTTAGTCAGAATACTACCTTTGAACACTAGAGCTATCAGGAGAGGAAATATTTTCTTGATTCCAATTAACCAGACTTTTGGTATTGAAAAACCAATAAAAAAAGTAAAAAAGAGTGATCTTGTCTATGACCCTAAATCCCAAGCAATTTTAATTATTTTAGAAGATACAGAACTAGGCTTTAGAGTAGCACAAATAGGAACAGTTGTTAAGAATCTTAAATTAATTCAAAAACTAAAAACGACTGTGGGAGTAAGAATTGAAAGTTTAAATCAATGATGCGAAGCAAATTTCTTTTTTAGCCTAATATCTTTCTTATTTTTCATCTTCAACTATAATTCGTTGAAGAAAGATGTTACACTCTTTACAAACTAAAAAATCAAAAGTTTCTTTTTCTTTATAATAAATTTGGAAATGCATTGGTTTATTACATTTTCCACATTTTACATCAGTCTCTTGCTCTTCAATTAGAATCAATTCATTTACATCGACTCTTGGAGAAACATATTTTTGCATTGGACAACAACTCTTAGATTCTCAAGGAAAAAATGAATATTTATTAATAAAGCTTTTTAAGCAAAATATAGTAAAAATGGATTCAAAAGAATCCTTTAGTTTATTTTGACTTTTAAGTTGTTTAGCTTCTTCGAAGTGTAATATCGATAGTACTTACAGTCTTTGCTCCAGTATCAGTTTCTATTTCTTCAGAGCCTATTTTGATGTCATCAATTTTGATCTGTTCAGCTAGGAATTTGCGAGTGCTAATTTCTGCCACATCAACAGCTTTGCTTATTGAACGGCCACGAGCTTTGAGAATACATTCATCAGCTCCTTTGTTAAAGATAGTTACTACTACTAGACAGTAAGACATTGTTCCTTTTCTTCCGATGTAAATTATTTGTTGATCTTGTTGTTCTTCAGACATGTTTATCCATCCTCGTTAATTGGTTTTAATGACTTTTTCAAATTGATATTTATAAAGTTTATTAACTGGTAAACAT
>Ga0180301_10003846_pt1 | contig 11664 bp, 13 predicted proteins | sample GuaBasSediGuay16_FD_121797 | JGI IMG/M metagenome (GOLD analysis project Ga0180301, IMG submission 121797) | Subseafloor sediment microbial communities from Guaymas Basin, Gulf of California, Mexico - Guay16, Core 4569-2, 12-15 cm | ecosystem: Environmental > Aquatic > Marine > Hydrothermal... | reverse complement strand
TTGTGTTTTTGTGTTCTATGGTTTTGGTTTTTATTTTGCCTTTGGATACATTGGTGTTTTCTAGTGGTTTTAGTGTTATCTCTATTTCACATGGTAGTTTACTCCATGTTGTCGTTATTGATGTGGCTACTATTTTCCCGCTCTTAGTGTACCCTGTTATGACCAGGTATGGTTCTGCGAATCTCTTATTCACTTTACTCTCATTAAGCCACGCCCTCCTAAGATCACTAAGCTCTAGAACAATCACATCCACACCCACCTCATCAAAATCAAGTACATGTCCGCCTAAGTCTCTTAACCCGCTGGGATATAGTGCAAGAACATGAACATACACCTTCTCCCTAAGATCATTTGAAGGCTTAACAATAATCTTTAACACATCATGATAATATACTAGCATAATCAGTGAGCCTACTGACGACAATAGTATCACTATTATCATGAATAGAGACCCAAGAAGTGTAAACTGGGACCTCATACCTTAAGGCCCCTATCAAACTCTATTATCAGTATATACTTTGTAAAATCTTTTGTATATAATTTTTTCTTCGATATTAACTTGTTGAACATTCAAGTACAGAGCTCTTTAGAGGCTCTACTGTTGCTGTAAATTCATCATATGCTTCAACAAAAATATCGTTATAGGGGCTCGTCCTTGGAGATAGTTTATCTCGGCTTCTCTAAAGCCTTTAAGCGTTAGATAGTTTGCGTTAAAGTGTCTTAGGCAATAGTATCTAAACCAGGGATACTTTTTCCTAATCTCTACTAGGGCCTTAAACTCGTATTCTCTCGATACACCAAATGGTGTTCTCTTACCATTCCCTCTTTCTTGTTCCAGGACTTCCCTAAGCCTGGGAGTCAATACTATTACGTTGGCCTTCTTTGTCCTACTCTCCTTGTTCAACATGATATATAGGCCGTTTATCCTACTCCAGTCATTGGCTAGAGATAACTCGCTAGGCCTTACTCCAGAGACTGCTAGAACCCATATCTTCAATGCTACGGATCTCGATTCTCTTAACGCCATCCTTATTATGTCTACTAGCTGTTCTTCAGATGGTACTACAATGCTTGATGATGGTTTGCTAGACCAGGTTATACCTGCTTTTCTCCTAAACGATTTCATGTACATTGAGAATACTTCGGTATCGTAGTTTGTATCGAGATACTTGGCGAATGAACAACAAACTTTAAGTATCTTTAACCTAATTTCCTGGGATTTCGTGGTTAATTCTTCGATAAGCTTTACTGGGTCTCTGAGAAGCCTAGCATATCCAATGTAACGCTTTATGTCATCAATATACTTTCTCGCATACTTCTTCTCAGCATGCTTAATGAATGATTTGATTTCTTTTTCTATATCAATGTATTTGAATGGATTCATACTCCAGGGATGGGACAGGCGATGGGACAAGACCCGAGTTTGTCCTATTAGTTTGTCCCATAAACTGATGTTCGTATTCCGTCGTGTGAGGACGGCGTCCTAGGCCAGGCTAGGCGACGGGCCCTCTTGACTACTTCTATCTCTTTTAGTGAATACACTAAAGTCTTTAGCAGAAGACTTAGATAGGATCTCTTTTTAATCTTTAATTATCTTTAGGCGTGTATTGACTGATGTTTTGGAAAATCCCAGGGCCTCGAGACTAATCATTGTTTGGGTGCCTATTTAGATGATTTTTCCCATAAAAAGTTTGTAACACTATGATTTTTGATCTATATCAATAGTTCGGATAGAATCAATATTATGAAGACATATAGAGTTATTATGCTAGATAGCAGTGATACTATGTTTTTCAATAATTTGTTCCTAATTCTTCTTAAAGATAAGAGTATTAGGCCTCCATAGCTGTGTATTAAGACTAGTATCGTGAAACTTATTCTCAATATTTCAGTTGTATGTAGATTAGCTGAAGTCGCGTAATTCATTAATCCAAATGTTAGTAAATTAACTACTCTAGGATTTATGATCCCGTAGCCACTTATTATCAATAGTATTGTTGTAAGAAATAATGGTATAGATAGTGCCTCAACTACTAATAGTATGAAAAGGTATTTGTTTATTCTCATTATTTTTGGCCTCTTTTCTCTAGATAATATCTCCCAATGTCTTCAAAGCTTATCGTATAGGGTTTTACAGGCCTACCGACAGGTATTACATACAACGGGTGCTCATTAGGTGCTGCGCTAATTATCTCTGCTACCTCATCATCGTAAAATGCCCCGATTACTACGGTGCCTAAGCCTAGTGCTGTAGCCATCAAGTACGCGTTTTGAGCTGCATGACCCACTTCCATATGGACGTATCTTATACCTCTTTCTCCATACCTGTACGTAGTTCTTTCATAAACAGCGCAAATCACTATATCAATGGCTGCTGTACGAACCCAGGGCTGATCTAACGATGCTTTAGCTAATTCGTCTCTAAAATCACCTTCTTTAACTAGAATAAGTGCATGTCTTTGAACATCGTATTTATAAACTCCTGGAGCTAAGTAGCTTGTTTCATTTACTTTAACACGATTTTCCCCGACAACAACATATATTTCAAGAGGGTATGTTGCTCCAGCACTAGGAGCTGTCCTAAGACCATATCTGACTTCGCTAATCCCTTGGACAGCCCATAAGAGCATAGAGAGCTCCATGATAGTTAATGGTTCACTGGTATAGTCTCTAATACTCCGCCTACGTAGTATCGCTTCTTCAACACTTACATCAGTTATTTTCTTTGGCAGGGGAAGGTATATCATGTTATCACTAATAATTTCCTTTTCGAAACTAGTACTAGGCTTTTTTGGAATAGACAGAGACGCTATAATACCAACAACTATTGCTAAACAAATAATCAGCGACAACAACCAAACAAGTTTATGAATATTCATAAAACACACCAGCCGTCAATATTTTCTGATAAACGCCCTAATAAAAATGGATAAATGAGAAAATACAAGGGATCAAAACAACTATAGTCTTGGAGAGATATTTAAACTAATTAAGAAACACTTATAACACCCACTATAAACAAAAAACAAACATAGAGATGATATTTGGTGGGCCCGTAGCTCAGCCAGGCAGAGCGGCGGATAACCCGCCCAAGAAGGGCGGGTAAAGCCGAGGCTCCAGATCACTACGGGTCTGAAGACCCCCTATTGGGGGATGAATTAGATCTGGAGAATTGAGGAGAGACCCGTAGGTCGGGGGTTCAAATCCCCCCGGGCCCACCACCTTTGCCACTTTTTGTCCGGGCTCATCAGAGGTCTTTGTGTAGGCTTGTAATATTATTCGATACTTTCGCTAAGAATACTATAGTTGAACAAGATCTATTTTAGTATAAAAACTATTTTATAGGAGATTTTCTTTTGTATTGAATTATAGGGGGTGTATTGCTTATGAGTAAAACCTATGCTACACTCGGTGAATTAAAACCAGGAAGCTTCATTATAATCGATGGTGAGCCATGTAAGATTGTTGAGATGTCTAAAGCAAAAACGGGAAAACATGGTAGTGCTAAAGCACATGTTGTTGCAATAAGCTTATTCACAGGAGCAAAAAAGACCATGGTTGCTCCAGTGGATCAACGTGTTGAAGTACCAATAATTGAGAAAAGAATCGGACAAATAATAGCTGATATGGGTGATATGGTACAAATAATGGATCTTGAGACATATGAGACGTTTGAAGTAGAAAAACCAAAAGACGAGGAATTAGCGAAAAGAATAGCACCTGGCGTCGAGGTAGAATATTGGAATGTATTAGGAAAGAGAATGATTATAAGAACGCGTGGAACATGAAGAGATTTTTAAAACCAAGTACGCCACTTTGCATACTCCATAATCTCTTTAAAAGAGATTACAACAAGGTTGATAGGATCTCTAGAAGTATTGCGTATAACGCGTTTATCAGATATACGTCAAGACTTAGCGAAGAAGCATTATGGAGAATTATAGATGAGATTACTGGTGGATTAGGCTACGAAAAAGACAATATTGATGAATCTAGGATAATACAGTTGGGATGCCATATCGCATGGCCTGAAGTCGTAAAGGACAACTCTAGAATACTTGAAATAGGTACAGGCCTGGGTAGAACACTATACTGTGTGTTTGCGTCAATAAACCCGAGAGAATACATAACGATAGATATCTCTCCATTAATATTATCAATAGCACTTTATCGGAACCCATTTAGATACTTTCAAGAAAAGTTATGGCTTTCTCAAGTGAAGATTGTATTGCTGGATGCTATAAAAGCTGTAGAAATAATGGTTTATAATCATGAAAAATTTGATCACATAATACATGATGGGGGTCCTAATCCTAGAAGAAATCCCTATTTATTCTCAAAAGATTTTCTAAAGAACTTAGTAAAGCTCCTTAACACAAATGGAACGATAAGTGTGTTCGCTGGAAAAGACAGGTCTTATATTGATAAAATATATAGGCTGTTCAAGTCTATGAAAATGGATGTCGAAACAAGAAGCTATCCTGGAATACCTGTTAGAGTCGTTAAAGCCAGGAAACTAGATAAAACCTTATAATCACTATAATATACTCATAAATAATAGTACTAGGAGGGCCCGTCGCCTAGCCAGGATAGGGCGCCGGCCTCCTAAGCACAAGGGTTGCAGGGCTAGCCGGTACTCCGGGGTTCAAATCCCCGCGGGCCCGCTATTCTCGGAAGATTATATAGATAAGAAGCCTCTATACTGCGCAACAAACTAGGTAGCCGTTGGTGTAAGGGTTTGGAGAATATTGATAAAGAACTATTAATAGAACTATCTAGGGTTTATGGTAGTTTAACAAACCGTGTTGTTGAAAAGCTCTTCACTCCTTCAAAAAGATATTATATGAGGGTAAACACATTATTGATAACTCCCGGTGAATTAATTGATATTTTCAGGGAAAAGTATGGTATAAAGTTGTATCAAGATCCTTTTGTTGATGAAGCTGTATACATTATAGTTCAAGGCCCTTACAATGTGCCTGTTGTTGATAAAAAGATTGTTGTTGACAAAAATGCTGCAGAAAGTATAGTTCTTGGAGCAAACGTTTATGCTCCAGGAGTAATTAACTATGATGATTTCCGTAAAGGTGAAGAAGTAAATATTGTTGCACCTAATGGTAAGATCATAGCGTTAGCCGTTACTGAAAAATCTTCAGACGAGCTAAAGTCTATTAAGAAGGGAGTTATAGCTAAAACAATTAAGTCGCTATATAAACTACCCCCTATAAGAGATCTAGAAGAATATAGGGCAGGTCTATTTTATCCTCAAAGTCTCCCAGCGATGTTGGTTAGCAAGATCATTAAACCAAAGCCTAGAGAAATAATCATTGATTGTTGTGCGGCTCCTGGAGGAAAAACAACTCATTTAATACAATTATCGAGAGGGTTAGCAAAAATAATCTCTATAGACAGGTCTATTCAAAAAGTATTGAAAATAGTTGAAAATATCAAGAGACTTAGACAGCCAGAAAACATACACTTTCACGTAGGCGATGCCAGGTACATTGACTTATATTATCCTTTATTGAAAGCAGATAAGGCAATAATAGATCCTCCTTGCTCTGCTCTAGGGGTTAGACCCAAGATCTCTATTGATAAAACGTTTAAAGATGTAATAAATAATTCAAGGTATCAAATACAATTCATAAAAGCTGTATCAAGAGTCTTAAAGCATGGGGGCCTATTAGTTTATTCTACCTGTACAATAACTTTTCTTGAAAACGAGTATATTGCGAAAAAAGCTTTAGGCTATGGTTTAAAAACTGTTGAAGTACAACTACCCTATGCCAATAAAGTATACTATGGAGGTATTATAGCGTATAGATTTGACCCTCTAACTAATGACATAAATGGATATTTTATCGTAGTGTTTAAGAAGACTTCTTGACTAACCTTGAGTCACAAATAGGGCAAATAGTCTCATTAGATGACGTCGTATAGCCGCATTTAGGACACCTCACTACGTATTTCCTGAAATATTTTATCCCCATGGTTCTGAGGGGTTTGAATGATATCCTGAGATATAATAACGTGTTTTGTATAGAATAATCATCTGTTATCACGATAACCTTGCCTTTTCTCGATAATTCTTTTGCAAGAGCTATAACCTCTATATCTGTTTGCGAGAGACTTGTATGTTCACCTATTTCTCTCGCAACCTTAACGACTTCACTTATAGTATTCTTTGAAGGAGTTTTGATGAAGACTCTACCTATGTCTAGAGATAATTGTAGAGAATCTCTACTCTCTCTATCTTTTGCTTCTTGGATTACTGAGGGTGTTGTATAAATTTCTACAAACGGACTATATGCTTGTAACTGGTATTTGGCTATGAAAGCGGTTGTATCGAGTACAAGAATGATTTTCTTACTTGAATAATGTTGTTCGTGTGCCAAGAACTTTTTTCACCAAATCTCTCCTAAATCCAATTCTAATTATTCTCATAAATTTATCTAGTTTATATATCTTGACCAATGTTTTTGGTTTAAGAGACTTGATAAATATTCCGTCGATATATACGTTTGTACCGCCTCTTGGCCTAATGAATATCTTTGAATATGGATGTAAAAATATTGGTACCATATTAAGGTTCATAGAATTTACTGGTGTGAACAATATGCCTGATAATCCTGGCTCAATCATTGAGGCTCCAACTGAGAGAGCGTATGCCGAAGAACCAGCTGCCGTAGATACTATCACTCCATCGCCTTCGATAATAAAGCTCGACTCTATAAATGGTGATAGTATATTAACTTCGGTTACCAAGACCTTGCCGAAATCTTGAGTAAGTATAGTTATCTCGTTAAGTGCGTGAAATTCGTTATTATCTATACAAGCAGCGATCTTTTCGATTCTATCGATATAGAAATTCCCATTCATGACTCTATCAATGACATTGCTTGCAGGTATTTTGTTTATATCTTCATAAAATATTGTTCTTCTGCCACAGGGAACTGGTAGAACTAGTACAGGCCTATCTTTAGTACTCCATGATATACGTAAAAGTGTTCCATCACCGCCAATGCTTATGATTAGCTCATAGTCATCGAGCCTCCCTGGTTTCACCTCATCAACCCAGAGTACGTCAACACGAACTCCTCTCTTTCTTAACTCATTATAATATTCCTGAGCTAATGTGATACATTCACTAACGGGTTTAAAGACTATTACAACTTTTTCAAACAACAATATCACCTAGATGTTAATGCTAATCAGTCATGAAGCCCACAGCATAATTTCAGTTAATAACACGCCTCTATATTAATTACTTAGTGGTGGTGTATTATAACTTGCCTTACTGTATAAAGATCCATAAGAGCTTCGGTGAAGCTGTCCTTAGTAGGATAAAGAATGATATTATGGATAAAAAATACAAGGTCAGTAGGATAGAAGACTATATCCTTATACCTATAAGGAATATTGATGAGGCTAAAAAGATACTCTCCGAAATGGGGATAGAATTTCAGTTTGTTGAATGTGTTCCTGAAGAAAGAAAGAGTGTTGATTTAGAAAGGATCCCTTCTTACGACTTGATAGGAGATGTGGTTATTGTTAGGAGTAAAGTGCTTGAAGAATACAGTCCTGAAGAAATAGTTTCTATAATCAAGAAGCTCCATCCAAAGATAAAAGCCATATATGTGAAAGAAGCTACTGAAACAGATTATAGGATCAGTAAATTAAGATTACTATGGGGTACGGATTTAGAGAAAGTTTACACGAAAGAGTATGGATTAAGATTCGCGGTTCTCTTGAAGAAAGTATACTATAATCCTAGATTAGCCGAAGAACATAGACGGATAGCAGAAATGGTTAGAGATCATGAGATGGTGTTTGATCTATTTACAGGCATAGGGGGTTTTGCTATACATATAGCTGCGTTAAAGAAAGCAACAATAATTGCCAACGACATAAATCCCTATGCAATCATGTGTTTGATAGAAAATATGTTACTTAATAAAAAGATACTGAGAGGAACGATTATAGTTTCTCTTAATGATGCCAAGAGGGTTGTAGATGTAGTTAAACCAAGAATCGCTGATAGGATCATTGCTAATCTACCCCATAATAGTCTAGAGTTCATAGATACGTATAATTACTTGGCAAAAAAGAAGACTATTCTCCACTTATACCTAATTGCTTCAAACGAGGATGATGTTTTAAGAAAGCTTAATGAGAGTGAATTAACTAGTGTATGGGATATTATTGGTTTGAGGAAAGTTCTCGATTATGCTCCCTATAAATTCATATATAGAGTCGATCTTATGAAGTCTTAAAGCTATGAATATAGCTCTTAGTTCTGCATTAGGATTTTTAAGAACATTAATTAGCCTCCTATCGATATCTATAGCAGCTTTTGTTGACCTTATACAAGCTGTTGCATCATCTATATATGTGCTTTTCCTAACAATTATTTTTTGATCACTAGCATAAGTTAAACTTTTTGAGCCATGAGCTAAGACTATATCACTGTAATTACCGCTCTCAAGTATGATTATTAGTATCGAATCATCATTCCTAATGATGTTTTTGAATTTTTCTGAAAAATGAGAGAGTGCTTTATCAGCCGATACACCAATTATGCAGTCGCCTTTCGGCGTTAGATAAGTGTCTCTTGTTATCTCGAATGTGGTTTTATGTTTGCCAGTAATGTTTTTATGTCCCCGTGCCTTTACAACCTCTATAGCATATTCTTTAAATATATCTGTCATGTCTTTACAACCATATTCAATTTAATCTATATAGCCTTAATATTAAACTTGAGGTTAGATAATGCTCAAAAAGATAAATTTTGAAAAAGCTAGGCGTCAATTAGTTGAAAGACTAATAGCTGAAGGTGTTATAAGAAGCGAGAAAGTAAAAAAAGCAATGCTGAGTGTTCCTAGGGAGGAATTTGTTCCAGAAGATGTAAAGAAGTGGGCGTACGTAGATGAACCTTTACCGATAGGGCATGGTCAGACCATTAGTGCTCCCCATATGGTAGCATTAATGACTGAGCTTCTGGATCCTAATCCAGGAGATAAAGTTCTTGAAATAGGAACAGGATCAGGTTATCAAGCAGCGATATTAGCTGAAATAGTAGCTAAAAACGATCCTTTGAAAAGGGGGCATGTCTATACTATTGAGCGGATACCTGAATTAGCTGATTTTGCTAGAAAAAATCTTGAAAAAACAAGTTATTCAAAATATGTTACAGTTATAGTCGGTGACGGAACTTTAGGTTATCCTGAAAAAGCTCCTTATGATAGGATAATAGTTACTGCTGCAGCTCCAGATATTCCTAAGCCATTATTAGAGCAGCTAAAGCCTGGAGGGGTTTTGGTTATACCCGTAGGAGACCTTGGGCTACAAAGATTGCTTGTCGTTAAAAAACGTGAAGATGGTTCAATAGTTGTAAAAGAAGATACTTACTGTGTTTTTGTCCCACTTATAGGAAAATATGGATGGAGGGAAGGAATGAGTTGGTAGTTATTTTATCTGAACCAGGCTTCCAAACCTAATTGCTTGCCCTTAATATGCTCTCTATAAGCCTTCTTGAGCCTCTCTATAGCATTCTTTACTCTCTCTATAGAGAAGTCATGCTCGTGTACTAGGAACTCGATGATACCTTTTTCATCAGGTTCATGCCATTCGATCTTATAATCATCGGTTTTCGGTGGATTGAGGAAGTATTCACGGATCTTGATAGGGTCTACAGGGAATTCTGCTTTCGGGATAATCTTGAGAACTTTTTCTAAACTACCATAACTCTTAATGAGTGTATATGCTTTTTTAGGGCCAATACCCTTCACTCCATCAGGATTATAGTCTGTTCCAATAAGTATTGCTATATCAATTAGTTGCTCTCTAGTAATCCCTAGTTTTTTAAGTAACTTATCTAACTCGATGATTTCAGGCTTTATCTCAATATAGACGTCTTTTCTAGGTAATTTTCTCCTACCGGATATAGTTAGGTTTCTAACAAGCCTGGGGCTACCGAAAAGTAATGAATCATAATCTTGGCTTGCTGTAGCCCATGCATCACCCTTCCTGGTTATATAAGCTGCTTGTGCTTCACCTTCAGCAGGCGCCTGAATCCATGGAATACCCATGAGGTCAAGCAGTCTTTTAGCATCATCAACCATAGGCTCAGTAAGTTTTGATGACATTTGGGCATATCTTTTCGCGGCTTCTAAATCTCCTTTCTTAAGTGCTTCTTCGTATTTCTTAACAGCTTCTTCCTTAACCTTTTTCCTTCTTTCTATTTCGATATGCTTTATCTCTGGAGGTTTTCCATCAAATACATAAACAGGTTTTATACCATGCTCGATAATATTTATAGTCCTATAAAACAATCCGCTTAAATGGCTTGTAATCCTGCCTTTGCTATCCATTAAGGGAGTTCCATCAGGTTGTCTTATTGCTGCAAGAAACTGGTATAATGCATTGTATCCGTCTATTACGATGACTTTACCTCTAAGAGCCCTTAGATCATCAATAACTGTTTTTGCATCATCAGGAATAAGTTCTTTCAAGTTAACGCCCATAGCACATCTACCTCCTCTAGAATATTGTTTTGAATAGTACAAGATGTAGTTATCGGATAATTGCTTGAACTTTATTATGGATAAGATTGTAGAGAGCTGGAAACAGGCATATGTAACTAATATATTTAAATCCTTCCTCGAATGAAATCATGAGAAAACATTATGCTGAATTCTCTTTTAACTCTATTCACTACAATAAATCCTCTAAGCTCGAGAGCCATTAATACTTTATGAAGTTCTGCTAATGATATGTCATACTTATACTCTTCTCTTATAATCTTGTATAATTCTAGATCTGTTATCCTTCCACCATGCCTAGCAATCTCATCTAATATTACCTTAGGTAGTGGTCTAGGTCTCCATGCAGTGTCAGGACCTACCATTGTTACCACCTTATAATGTTTTTGTAAACAAATCTTTAAGAGTAGCCAGGCATATGAATAGGGTTTTATGTGTATAGCTCAGGCTTTATATGCGCCTTAGGTAATTTTTGTCTAGCTACCTCTGCCCACTCTCTATACATGCGCTCCATTTGAGGTGTAATTGATGGCTTTATTATTGTGAGTGCTTTCTCGAAATGCCTCATATATACCTTTGAAGTATTAATGTCTTCTCTAAGTGCTTGTAATGCGGCTTCTCGTACCAACGCTTCAAGATCAGCTCCGCTATATCCTTCTGCACGTCTAGCAATATACTCCAAATCAACATCTTCGGCTAGAGGCATGTTTCTCGTATGAATTCTCAAGATCTCTAGTCTAGCCTTATAATCTGGTGGTGGTACATAGATTAGTTTATCGAATCTTCCTGGTCTTAGTAGTGCTGGGTCTAGTATGTCGGGCCTATTAGTAGCAGCAATAACAACAACATTCTCTAATCTAGATATACCGTCCATCTCGGTTAGAAGCTGGCTAACAATCCTCTCAGTTACCCTAGAGTCTCCAGCATAGCCTCTTGCTGGCGCTATTGCGTCTATCTCGTCAAAGAATACTATGGCGGGCGCATATTGTCTAGCCTTTCTAAAGATTTCTCGTATCGCTTTTTCGCTTTCTCCTACCCATTTGCTTAGTATTTCTGGCCCTCTTATTGCTATGAAGTTTGCTCCGCTTTCTGTTGCAACAGCCTTAGCCAATAAAGTCTTACC
>Ga0180301_10003845_pt1 | contig 11667 bp, 15 predicted proteins | sample GuaBasSediGuay16_FD_121797 | JGI IMG/M metagenome (GOLD analysis project Ga0180301, IMG submission 121797) | Subseafloor sediment microbial communities from Guaymas Basin, Gulf of California, Mexico - Guay16, Core 4569-2, 12-15 cm | ecosystem: Environmental > Aquatic > Marine > Hydrothermal... | reverse complement strand
TGACGGCGGTGTTGGTGCTCGTGACGACAACGTCGTTCAGCCTTGCGCCTGCAGCGACGTCCACAGCCACGGTATAATCTGCCGGGACCTTTATAAGCTCTGATACCGTTCCCTCAACCCCGCTGAATTTCCTGATGGCCTTCAGTGCAGGTGTCGACCTGCCCTCAATGGACTGCAGTCTCTCTATCATCTCACGCAGCCTTTCTATCTCGTGCTTGTTGGAATCTATCCTGCCCCTCTTGGCTTCTATCTCTGCCTGGAGCCTGGCGAGCTTCTTGCTTGACTCTATCTGGCTTGAAGCCTTGATGACGTCCTTGGTAAGCGATTCCAGCCTTTCTTCTTCCTTTGATAGCTCCTTGTCGAAGTCGGCTATGTCCTTCTCCAGGCTCCTCAGCTCCTCTTCCTTTTCCACGAGCTTCTTGTCAACATCACCGAGAGCGTCCTCACTCCTGCTGTAGCTGTTCCATACCACGGCCACCCTTATCTTCTCAAGCTCGTCGTTGAGCCTCTTGAACTTGACCGCACTCTCATACTCACCTCTCAGCTTCTCCATTATGTTCTCCTTCTCCTGGAGAAGCAACGACGCTTCCTGCAGCTTGGTCTCCACCTTCCGCAGGTCCTTCATGGCCTTTGCCTTCTTGTCCTCGTATTCAGCGATGCCGGATATCTCATCTATTATCTCCCTCCTGCCTACTGCATCCATCTCTACTATCTGGGTGACGTCGCCTTGCTGTATTATGTTGTGTCCGTCGGGGTTCATGTGGGCCTGGTTGAGGATGTCGACAACCTGCTGCCTTGTCACAACCTTTCCGTTCAGCCGGTATGTGCTGACACCCTTCTTGTTTATTCTTCTGGACACGCTGACCTTGTCCTCCTTTATGGGTAGCGTCTTGTCGGTGTTGTCGAACTGCAGCGAGACCATGGCGTAGTCTGATGCCTTCTTGCTCTTGCTTCCGTGGAATATGAGGTTCTCTGTCTTTGGTGCCCTCATGGATTTGGATGAGCTCCTGCCCAGAACGAAACATATGGCGTCAGATATGTTTGTCTTTCCCGAACCGTTGGGCCCGGTGAAGACAGAGAAGCCGTCGTTTATGGGTATCGATACCTTCCTCTTGAAGGACTTGAAGCCTTGTATGACCAGTTTCTCAAGTTTTACCATGGTATCGTCCCCAATGAAAAAGCACTATCATGCTCCTTCTCATCCGGCCATGCGCATACCACGCAAGCGCCAAGAATTGCTTTATTATATGCCCGCCAACTCTTAAATATGTGCCAAGGGACTGGTTGCCTGAACGCAAATAAATACAGATTGCATAATAAATAAATGTGTGGTTGTGTTATGCTCGAGTCTTTCGTTGACTTCGATGAGATAGAGAAGAGGCCGTGGGTGATATTCTTCTGGTCTCTCGTGCTCACGTCCATAGCCATACTTGTGGCCAACCAGCTCTGGTTCCACATAAACATCTCAGGCATCAACGTCAACCTTACGGGAATCTTCTCGGTCATGTTCACGGTCATACCCTCGGTCTTCTTCGTCACCATGGTGATAAAGCGCGAGGAAGCCCTTGAAGAAGAGCATATAAAGAAGCACTACTTTGGCGGCGGGTGGTTCTGGCAGAGGCATGAGAAGGACCTTATCGTGTTCCTTCTCTACTTCACCGGCGTGACCCTTGCTTTCACCATATGGAGCATGATACTGCCAGGCGACGCATTCCTTGTCCAGACAGCCAAGATAAACCAGATACATGGGCTGACCGGGGCAGCCACCGGGGCTCTGTCTGGCGCTTCATCAGCCAGCCAGGCATCAATATTCTACAGCATATTCATGAACAACATGCAGGTGATGATATTCGCGTTCCTGTTCTCGTTCATATTCGGGGCAGGCGCGGTCTTCATACTAGTCTGGAACGCCTCCATACTGGGGGTATACATAGGCCAGCTAACCAAACACTTCCTGGACATACCTGTGGTGTCGCTGTCATTCATACCACACGGGGTGCCGGAGATAGCCGGTTATATAATGGCAGGCCTGGCAGGAGGCCTCATATCCGCGGCAGTGATAAGGCGCCACGGCTCAAAGGTGCTCAGCGTGGTTGTGACAGATGCCATAAAGATAATGATAGTCGCGTTTGTCCTGATACTGCTTGCGGCTGGCATAGAGGTCTATGTTTAAGCATATGACGTATAATTGGGTTGTTTTTCGCTGATTGACGAACATACTTTATATTTCAGCGATACCATAATAATATACCAATGAAGTCCCCGTTTATGATATTCTAGGGGAAGGAGGTAAAATATGGTGAACCAAAAAGTTGGGGGATGGGCATTCATCCTTGGCGTGCTTGTTGCAATAATAGCCGGTCTAGCGGCTGGCGCGGTTGCCATGTACGCTGGGTGGATAACACTCCTGCTGGTTGTCCTTGGCCTTGTCGTGGGACTGCTTAACGTTGGCGACAAAGACGTTCAGGGATTCCTTATAGCTGCCATAGCACTTATGGCGGTAGGCACAGCGAATCTGGCGGCCATACCCTATGTCGGCATATACCTGGCATCCATAGTGCAGAACGTTGCAGCATTCGTTGCGCCAGCGGCGCTCGTAGTGGCCCTTAAAGAGGTTTACAACATAGCAAGGAAGCCTTGATAGGGTCACCCCCTTTTTATTTTTCTTCCATTTTTGGATTTGAATCATTTTTATATATACAAACGTAAAATCATACAATTCTTACACGTTGGTGGAACATGATAAAGGTCGATACTGATAAGTGCCTGAGGTGCGGAGGATGTGTGGGCGTCTGCCCGGTGTCTGCGCTGGAGCTCACGGAGCATGGCATAAAGTGCAGCGGGAGGTGCACGTCATGTAAGAGCTGCGTCAACTTCTGCCCTGTCGGGGCGCTTTCGATAAAGGATGATTGACATGCTTTCGAACCTGCCTGATGAAGTGGACGTGCTTGTCGTGGGAATGGGTCCTGGTGGTTCTGGCGCGGCCAAGCGGTGTGCGGAGCTCGGACTCAGAGTTATAGGGGTCGAGAAAAGGGCCGAGATAGGGGCTCCCAAGAGATGCGGAGAGGCCATATCCAGGCACGGCATGACAGAAAGGATAGGCATAGAGCCGAAAGGTCCGTGGATAGTTCAGGAGGTGCATGGCGCAATAGTCTACGCACCAAACGGGACGAGCATAAAGGTGGATTATGACGGTCCTGAAGGCTGGGTCGTCGAAAGGAAGGTGTTTGATAAGCACCTGGCATCCCTTGCTGCGGAAGCCGGTGCGAGGGTGATAGCCAAGACAGAGGCTTCCGGGTTCAGAAGGGAGAACGGCAGGGTGAAGGTTACGCTGAAGTCCGGCAACGAAAGCAAGGAAGTCACCTCCAAGATAATTATAGCAGCCGATGGCGTTGAGTCCAAGGTCGCCAGGGAGATGGGTATAAACACCTTCAACAAGCTACCAGACATATGCGCCGGAGTCCAGTATGAGATGGCGGGGATCAAGCACACGGGCAATATGATAGAGTTCTTCTTCGGCAACGATACTGCACCCGGCGGATACATATGGATATTCCCCAAGGGCAGGGGCGTGGCGAACGTAGGCATAGGCATACGGAAGCCTTGGGCGAAGAAGACGGCTTTGGAATACCTCGACGATTTCGTACAGTCAAGGCCGGAGCTGAAGGATGCTTCGATAATAGAGGTCAACTCGGGCGGAGTGCCTGTTGGCGGGTTCCTGACGGATGCCGTTGATGACAATCTGATAGTTGTCGGGGATGCGGCCCATCATGTAAACCCCATACACGGCGGCGGGATACCCGAGGCTTACATGGCAGGCAGGCTCGCGGCAGAGACGGCTAGCGAGGCATTGAAGGCGCGTGACTTCTCTAAGGGCTTCCTCAAAAGGTATGACAAGGCATGGAACGACCAGCGGGGAACCAGGCTCAAGAAGATACTGAAGCTGAGAGAGGTCATAGAGACCATGAGCGACGACGACCTCAATTGGCTTGCTGAGTACCTGAAAGGAGACGACCTCGTGGAGTTCTCAAGGGGCGGTTCCGGGCTTGTGAAGCTTGGGAAGATACTCATGAAGAAGCCCCGCCTCATCAAGCTAGCAAGGAAGTTGCTCTAGAAACAGAATGTGTGCGGCTTGCCCTTCAGCAGGAATGATATCTCGTTCTTGACGTCATCGTAGTATCCTTTTGGAGGGGATTCCATGTTCCTGGATGCGCAACCCCTCATGTTGAGCCGGTCTATGAAGTAGTGGTCTGCCCATTTGAATGTGTCTTCTATTATCTTTGGATAATCCGTTATCCCCGCTATCACGGGCGCAAGGAACACATACGTCCTTACCCCCTTGGAATGGATATTCTTCAACGCCTTTATCCTCTCCGACGGAGGATCGGCTCCGGGCTCCAGTCTGGCTGCGTCATGGTCATTCATGCAGATGCTGAACCCGACCTCTATGGACTTGAACCCCTTTATCATATCCATGTCCCTCAATACAAGAGCTGACTTCGTCTGTATGGATACGCTGAAGCCATGGCCTGCCAGGACCCCCAGGCATCTGCGGGTCAGCTCGTACTTCCTTTCAAGGGGCTGATAAGGGTCGGTAACGGAGCTGAAATATACAGTCCCCTCCGACATGCTTCTCATCTGCTTCCTCAGCACATCGGGCGCGTTCACCTTCACATCCACGAAAGAGCCCCACGCCTCGGGACGCTTGGCGTACTTCCGCATGAAATCGGCGTAGCAGTACCTGCATCCGTGCCCGCAACCCGTGTATGGGTTGATGCAGTAGTCTATGCCCGGCAGCTTTGATGCATTCAGCACAGACCTGCACTTGACCTCCTTCACAATCATGATAAGATTTAAATAGCGTTGACATAAATAAAACCGGCAGGGCTAGGCCGGGTGTTTAGGCCGCACCTCTTTCCGTGAAACGGTCTTTAGCGGAGCCGAATGCCAAGGGCGGCGCAGGCCAGCTTATCTGGTCCTGTTCGTCAACTGAGAAGTCCTGTCCTGCAGGGCTGTGCCTGCAGTGAACCGGGTCAGGCACGGAAAGCGTGACGGCTTAATCCGAAAGAAGCAAGCCGTTGTGCCCGAAAGTGAGCAGCCCTAAGCTGTTGACACACTGCTTGCGGGTCAGCAGGATGGAGGAGACGTCCGGGGCAGCCAGGTTTTCTGGCGTGTGCCCACCGAGGTGCCCTGCCATTCTCATTATGCGTGTCCCATAGTTATATTCCAGAAAGGCCAAAGATTAAATCATGTTTACAAGCAGGCACCACCATCATATAGAGAAGATACTGCACCTGAGAAGCCGGCTTGGCAAGCTCTATTGGCACCTTCTCATGCAAACGTTTGCAGTGTCGCTGATTTCAGTATTCATGCCCATATACCTCCTGACGGTTGGTTTCAGCCTGCCTTCTGTCATATTGTTCATAATAGTGCAGTGGGCGATGTTTGGTCTGCCCTCGCCCCTGTACGGGAAGGTGATAAGGAGGATCGGGCTGAGAGAGGTCATACTGATAAGGACCCCACTGTTCGCTGCTTCCATGTTCATCCTAACACTGCTGGAATCCCAACAATGGCATGGCCTCTACCTGATAGCGGCATTATTGAGTGGCATTTCGGGCGGGCTATATACCCTCTCCATAACATCCCTCTTCGCTACGTATGTCGGGGAGCGCAAGCAGAACGAGAAGACCGCGGAGTTCATGGCAGTCCCCAAGATGGTTTCAATAATAGGGCCGGCCCTCGGCGGTGCTATAGTGGTATTCTCAGGGTTCATGACATTGTTTGCCTCGGTCATGGTCATAATGCTGCTCTCCCTCATACCATTGTCCTTTGTCAAGAAGAATCTGGACCACCCAACATTCACGCTGACATTCTTCAGAAGCCTGAAGTTCGAGCTCAGGGACTTCCTCTTCCTCAACCTGTACGGCATAAAGACTGTATCGGAGATGATAATACTCCCCGTCGCGGTCTTCATATACTCTAATGACATACTGTCGCTGGGGTTCCTGGTGTCCCTGATATCCTTGTGCTTCACTATAGTCAGCATAGCCGTGGGAAAGCTTAGCGACAGGCATGGCAGGGTGCTGATAATAAGGACGGGGGGAGTGCTCAACGCGCTGATATTCCTGGGCCTGGGCCTGTTCCTTGACTCGCCCATGTTCGTATATCTGTTCCTTGTGTCGGGGTTCTTCACCGCGACCCTGAATGTGCCATATGAATCTCGCATATACAATCATTCCAGGGACAGCGGTTCACCTATAGAGTACCTGGCATTCAAGGAATTCTCATTCGCGTTCGGCAGGGTGTTGCTGCTAGTTGTCCTGTTGCTGTCATTCAGCCTCGGGCTCGCGTTCTATGGCAGCTCGCTGGCTTCGCTTGCATTCATCCTGTTCTAGCTATGCGCCGGCACTCTTCAGCGCATCCTTGCACTCGCAACCCCGGTCCAGCGGGATGTCCCTTATGGCCCTCTCCAGTATACTCTTCATGTTCTTGAGGTTCTGCGCCATCACACTCTTTATGGCCTCTATAGAAACCGGCTCGTCGGCCCACACGTCATAATCTGTCACAGTGGCTACAACCGCGAAGCATATCTCCTGTTCCCTGCAAAGTATGGCTTCTGGCACGGCTGTCATCCCTATTATGTCCGCGAACTGCCTGTACATCTTGGAGGCTGCCCTGGTGGAGAACTGCGGCCCCTCTATCCTGAGGTATGTGCCCCTGTCCTTAAAGCTTATGCCCAGCTCACCGGCAGCTCTTATCAGGGTGTCCCTCATGTCCCTGCAGAACGGGTCGGCCATGGATACGTGATACACGTTGGGTCCATCATAAAAGGTATGGACCCCCCTGTCCCAGCATATGAACTGGTCTGGTATGACCACGTCACCTGCCCTGTAATCCTCTTTCAGCGACCCCACGGCAGCAGTGGCGAAGACCCTGCTCACGCCCATTTTCTTCAGTGCCCATATATTCGCTCTGAAGTTTATTTTGTGCGGAGGTATCGTATGCCTTGAGCCGTGTCTCGGCAGTATGGCCACCTTCTTGCCCTCGTACATGCCGACCGTTATCTTATCGGACGGCTGGCCGTACGGGGTCTTCATCTCTATTGTCCGTGAGTCCTTGAGCAAGTCCGGGTCATAAACACCCGTGCCGCCTATTATCCCTATGTCTGCCACCCTGTCCTGCACGATATCGGTGTCGTCTTCCAGCCTGGAGCCGCTTGCCATGAACAAAATTTAAAACAAAACAATAAATAAATTCCATGAGATATGCATTCCCGGTTCTGCTGGTCATTTTCGTCATAGCATTCGCCCTTGGCGGACTGCTCAATACGAATACCATATATGTGTATGAGAAGCCCACGATGTGGGGTTCCCAGTATGTGTTCGAGCCTTACAGCAGCAACATCACTAACCCCAACATGACCAGCGCGCGGGTCGTGGTGCCCGCAGTGGATGACAACGGGGTCGGGGTTCCCACGGTTCTGCTCGTCCAGGTCGTCCCTGGCTCTGGCAAGTCGCTCGTGAACATAGACCGGTTGTTCTTCTGGGTCGATACGCAGAACTCTATAAGGACGGCCATGCACGTCGCTGAGAACATCCTGGGCATGAACCTATAGAAGAAGGACATATTCTACACGATAAGGGCAAACGCCTCCATAGTGGAAGGTCCTTCGGCCGGGGCCGCGCTGACGGTCGCTACCATAGCGGCCCTTGAAGGCGCGGAGACCAACAGAAGCGTCATGATGACCGGCACTATCCGGGAGGACGGCACAATAGGCCCGGTTGGTGGCGTTCTTGAAAAGGCAAAGGCGGCCGCATCCATAGGGGCAAAGAAACTCCTCGTGCCGCCCGGACAGTCAGTTGAGATAACGTATGAGACCAAGAAGAACTGCCGGCAGATGGGATGGACGGAATACTGCAGCACAGAGACTGTGCAAATGAGCCATGACGTTGCAGAGGAGTCTGGCATACATGTTGTCGAGGTCCAGAACGTGCGGTCCGCGCTGGGACATTTCTACACATGATTAGAGCGCGTCCGGTATCGCTTTCAGGAAGGCTTCTGCCACTTCTGGCGTTATCCTGAAGAAATGTGTCTCACACCCGCAGTCAGACGAGCCGAAGCCCTTGAGTACAACCCTGCCACCACTGGACTTCATCATCCCTGCTAGCTTGCATTCCATCGCCTTCCCCACGACCTTAAGCGTTCCTGTGACAACAACGCCGGTCGATGTGGTGACATAGTCTATGTGCCACTGCTTGTTGCCCTCCTTGGTTTCCGCCATCCTCTTATGCCTTCCTATCCTGTTCTCCAGATTGACCGAGCTTCCCATGGCAGAGCCTATGTATGCATACAGCCCACCCTTCAATCTGCATTCACCCAGCTTCCCTATCACAATGTCCTGGTCCTTCTTGGATTCCAGAAAAAGGACGTATGTGCCTTTCATCATTATAATTTGACGGGCAGGTTGAAAAAGCTGACAGCGTTCCTTCCGCTAGCCTTCCATACCTCCTCGAAATCCACCTTCCTGATGTCCGCTATCTTCTCAGCGACCCGCCTTATCGTCCGCGGGTCGTTGCGGCCACCATCCGGGTCCAGCCACGGCGCATCGGTCTCCAGCATAAGCCTGTCCATGGGCATGTCCCTCGCTATCTTCCTGTGCTTCTTGCTCCTTAGCACTATGGCATTGATTGACACAAAGTATCCGTCCTCTATCACCCTCCCCACGAGCCTGTTGTCACCGAACATGTGCAGCTGTACGTCCCTTGCATCCTGCTGCTCGAGTATCCTCAATGAGTCTTCGTATGCATCCCTTGAATGCACAACTACGGGCTTGCGTATCTCCTTCGCAAACCCTATCATCTGGATGAAGAGGTCTTTTTGCTTCTCCCTCCAGCCGGGGTCCCTTATCCAGTTGTAGTCCAGCCCCACTTCACCTATTCCAAAAACCCTGTCCTTGTGCCCCTTGACCTTTTCCATGAAAGTGTCCACGTCAGACGGGCTGACATCCTTTATGAACTCCGGATGTATGCCGAACACAGGGAACGCGAAGTCGCTGTGCTTGTTTGCTATTTCCAGCGTCTTACCGAAGTCGGGCAGCCTAGCACAAGACGTCACTGCCGCCCTTATGCCTTCGTTCCTGCATGCCCTTATGACGCTGTCCCTGTCCTTGTCGTAGTCATTCTGCTCCAGATGGCAATGAGAGTCTATCATGGTTTGCCCTCCACATATACGTTCTTGTAGTAATCACAATATTTATTTACAGGGCATTCCGCGCATCTTGGGCCTACAGGCCTGCATACCTTCTTCCCGAACCTCACGAGCAGGTCGTTGACCATTATCCAGTATCTCCTGGGGACTGCCCTCAGAAGCGCCTGCTCTGTCTTGTCAGGGCTTTTGGATTTGACGATTCCTATCCTGTTGGCAACCCTGTGCACATGGGTATCCACCGGTATGGCAGGCTTGCCGAACGCGTAGACGAGCACGCAGCCCGCTGTCTTCCTGCCAACTCCCGGAATGGAGCACAGAACATCCATGTCATCGGGAACCTTGCCCCCATACCTGTCAATTATGAGTCTGCTTATCTGCTTTATCCTCCTGGCCTTGACCTTGTAGAATCCAGACGGCCTTATCAGCCTCTCCAGTTCGCTGGCCTTGGCATTCGCTATCCCTTCAGGTGTGTCATACCTGTTGAACAACCTCTCTGTTGCCATTGCCGTGTTCTCGTCCCTCGTCCTCTGCGAGAGAACGGTGCCTATCAGAGACTTGAAGGGGTCCGATTTGGTGCTTTCCCACTGCATCAGCCGCTTCTTGCCCCAGACGGGCTTCCCCATCTCCAGGCTCTTGGATATGAGCTTCAATATGCGTTCGACCGGCTTTCCCATGCTGTTTATTAAACGGGCAGTTTAATTAAGTGTATGAAAATCGTAATCTGCGGCTCTGTCAACTTCCCTGAGAAGATGAAGGAAGTCAGGGCAGGCCTTGAGGAGCTCGGCCATTCTGTTGTGCTCCCTGCGTCCATAGATAAGGACAACCTGAACAGCTATGAAGACGCCCAGCGCCTCAAGACGAGCGAGGACTACATAGACAGGATAAAGGGAGAGCGCACCATAGCGCACTTCAACGAGATAAAGGAAGGCGATGCCATACTGGTGGTCAACCCTGAAAAGAAAGGCATCCCAAACTACATAGGCGGCGCCACGTTCGCAGAGATGATGTTCGCATTCTATTGCGGCAAGCCTATATTCCTCCTGAACCCCATACCGGACCACGAGGAGCTGGCGTTCTTCCGCGACGAGATAAAGGGGACAAAGCCGGTTGTGATAAACGGGGACCTGTCACTTGTGAAACATGCGAGGGCATAGACCTGATGTGCCGGAGGAATGCATGGAAGCATTCGGTCTGCACAGAAGGACAGTGCTGCTAAGAGAATATTGGGATCAGTCTTCCGAGACCCTTGGCGCCAGTATGAACGAGAGCTGCATCTTATCCATGGCCTTGAATGACATCCTCATGGGATAATCTGTCCCGAACTCCAAAGACATGTTCTTCGAGAGCTTGCTGGCCTTTATCATCTTCTTAAGGTACTCGAGCGGGTACTGGGACTTCGCGTTCCCGTCCGACTGGTACTTCACGACGCTCTTGTCGTCCTTTGCAAGCTCCAGCCGGGCAGAAGAGACGTCGCCCCTGGCCTCTATCCTGAAGTTCTCGGGGCTTGCCTCGAATATGACGGAATCCCCTATAAGCTCTGCATCAGATATGCCCTCTTCCACAACGTCAGAATGCAGGTCTATCTTGGTGTTGAACTGCAGTTGGTCTACCGGTGGCTTGTCTATCTTAACGTCTATTATTGGGAGCTCGAACGTCCTTACGCCGTTCCCGGAGACGCTGAGTTTCAGCCTCCCCTTGCCGGTGGATTCCAATGTGAGCTTGTTCCCAGGCTTGAGCCTCTTGAGGAGCGCTGACAGGTTGGCCATGTTCAGGCCCATCGCCTCCTCCTCGTCGACCCTGTACTCCTCGAAAGCCGAAGAGAGTATCTTGAGGTCTATGACAGAGACCATGGTCCTGTCGGGGCACAGCATGTTTATGCCGTCCTTGGACACGTTGAATATGCCCTCGTCTATTATCTCGGCTATTATGGGTATGGAGTTCTTGAGTATGTCAACATCAGACAAGACCATCTTGAAAGCCATAATGAATCACTTGACAATTCTTAACCTCTGTATTTTTATTGTTTTCCGGTGCCGGCCAGTTCATCCACCTTCTTCTTCAGTTCCATGTCAAGGCCTGACATGTCCTGCAGCGCATCGCCCTGTATTTCGACTCCGCCTTCCATGGGCATGACCCTGCCAAGCACCCTTACCATCTTCCCGGGCTCAGTGCTAACGTCCTCCTCGAAGCTCACGTTGACATTGCCTGTACCGTCATCTATGGCAAGCCTGTTGCCTTGCGCGTCGAGGACGGTGCCTATTATGGCCACCCTCACGTCGTCCTGCTTTATCTCGGAAACCTTCCTGTCCACAGATGGCATCTGCCTCTGGAAGTCCTGGAAACCGTCTGCCATGCTGTCACCGGTTTATTTAATTGAATGTAAAGTTAATAAAGATTGGAGCCAATTTTGATAGTGATTATGATGGAAAGGAAGCTGACAACGCAGCTAAAGGAAGGCTC
>Ga0180301_10003843_pt1 | contig 11670 bp, 14 predicted proteins | sample GuaBasSediGuay16_FD_121797 | JGI IMG/M metagenome (GOLD analysis project Ga0180301, IMG submission 121797) | Subseafloor sediment microbial communities from Guaymas Basin, Gulf of California, Mexico - Guay16, Core 4569-2, 12-15 cm | ecosystem: Environmental > Aquatic > Marine > Hydrothermal... | reverse complement strand
ATCATTCTCTGAAGACAAATCTTGAGAGTGGTGAAAGTGGATAAAGAAGAGGTTATGCGGATCTTGAAGAAGCTTAATGACCCGGAATACCCGATGTCCATTGTAGACATGGGAATAGTTACGGAAGATGATGTCTCGATCGAAGAAGATAAGGTTACTATAACGTTTACTCCCACATCGCCAGTATGCCCCATGGGGAGTATCATCGGTGTTATTATAAAGAAAGTTTTGGAGGATAAGCTGGGGGTTAGAGCTGAAGTTAAAGTTCGTCCGGGAAGCCACATTAACGAGGAACTTATAAATAACATGTTAAATGACAAAGCCAAGTATGACCAAGTCGTTAAGCAGCTTGAGCAGAGCGGACTCTTAGAAAGATGCTACGTTGGATAAACTAGGCAGCTTAAAGGGGAAGGCGCCAACATAACTTTTTATTATTACTTAAGTGAAAGATTGTGTTTTCTCCCATTGAAAGCGTATTTCGAGTAGGGGAGGGATCAAGTTTTACGGAGTGGCTGCTTTTAAGGGTGAGGTAAACTCTTTAAAGCGTTGAGGAGTCCTTTGTAAGACCCGGTGTTTTTTGAGGAGGGTGAAATGTTGATTGGTTGCTTGGAGGGAAAAGATCTTATAACGACTCAGGAATGGCGGGTCGAAGAAATAGAGGAAGTTTTAAAGCTTGCTGCGGACGTTAAGAAGCATCCCGAAGAATATTCCGATGTTTTAAGTGGTAGGTCTTTGATCATGCTCTTCTTCAACCCAAGTACCAGGACGCGGTTATCGTTTGAGATTGGAATGACGCAGCTTGGTGGACACGCAATCTACATGCCTGCTGATTCAGGGTGGATTGGTAAGGGTTCAGAGTCAATTAAGGATACGGCATCCGTGATGGCACGCTACGGAGATGCAATATCGATAAGGATATTCCCAAACGTTACAGGGTGGAATTACGGTGAGAGTAATAGGGTGGTCAGAGAGTTTGCCCGGTGGGCGGACGTGCCCGTGATTAACATGGAATGCGACATGTTCCATCCATGCCAAGCTTTAGCCGATATAATGACCGTCAAGGAGAAAAAGGGAAGGTTAAACGGAAGGAAGTTTCTATTAAGCTGGGTTTATCATCCCAAGCCTCTGCCCTGCAGCGTTCCAAACTCGGCGCTTTTAATAGCGACACGGTTCGGGCTTGATGTGACGCTTCTTCACCCCAAGGGGTTTGAGCTAGACGAGCAAATCATGGAGTGGGCGCGGAGGAACATTGAGGAGTCAGGAGGAAGCCTCGAGGTTACTGACAGCCTTGAGGAGGCTTACGATGGAGCAGACATCGTTTACGTCAAAGCATGGGGTTCCTTAAAGTATTACGGAAACCCTCAAGAGGAAAAAAGGCTAAGGGTTAAGTTTAGGGATTGGACCTGCAACGAAGAATTAATGGAATTGGCAAGGAAGGACGCGATATTCATGCACTGCCTACCCATAAGAAGGAACGTGGAGGCCACGGACGGGGTTATCGACGGGGCTCACTCGGTGATCTACGACGAGGCAGAAAACAGGCTGCATGTCCAGAAAGCGGTGCTAATGTCGGTTATTTCAACGTAAAACATACTGTATGGTTTTTGTCAGTATGTTTATTGCTGCAAGATACTCGCTTACTAGTATGTTCTCGTTTTCGGTGTGTTCTAAGGAAGGGTCACCTGGACCATAGCTGACAACAGGAATGTTAAACCATTTTCCTATGAGGTTCATGAAGCATGTCCCGGTCTTCTTTATGTACCCTACATTTCCTCCTATTTCCTTTATAGATCTTTCTAAGGCTTCAACAACCTTGGAACGCCTGTTTGCCCTGAACCCTTCTATCTGGCTTAAAACGCTCCATGAGACCTTCACTCCACTTGCTTTCTCGAAGCTTTCTATAACCTTGCGGCTTTCACCCAGCAAGCTCGCTGAGCTGACACTTGGGGGAAACCTTACGTCCACGTAAAGAGAACAGTTTCCTGGAACAATATTCGGCGCGCTCCCTCCCTGAAGAAGTGTTAGATTGGGAATTACCGAGGAAAAACGTGATTTAGCGTCCAGCCTTATACGCTCCTTCAGCTTCTGCCAGAGTTCAAACGCCTTTTCAATGGAGTTTTCATGCAGCCAAGAGCAGGCAACGTGTCCACTAGACGAATGGACATTTATCTTTAGCAATAGTCTCCCCTTTGAAGCTATACAAATCCTACTTAGCCCTGTAGGTTCCCCGAATATGGCGTAGTCAACCGAGGTCAGCTCCTCCAGTAGTGTTTGTATGCCCTCTAGGCTTGCTTCCTCACCGACTATTCCTGCAAAAATTAGGGATCCCTTCATGTTTCTCCGGAAGGCTTCAGCTCCCGCAATCACCATGGCAGCCACGGAGCCCTTAGCGTCAACTGCACCTCTACCGAATATTCTATCGTTATCGTGTCTTACAGGAATGAAGCCGGGGACCGTGTCTATGTGGGATGCTAGCAGTAAGGTTGGGCTGCCTTCTCCAAGCCGTCCTATAACGTTTCCAGCAGGGTCTATTTCCACGTCGTAGCCCCAATCTCCCATTGTTTTTTTAAGGAAGAATGCCAGCTTCCTCTCCTCTCCTGAAGGGCTGGGAATCTCGAGTAGTTCTATGAGGAAGGCTACAGGATCTATCATTGGGTGATCACCGTTCCAGATTCAAGTTTAAGCGAGCGCGTAATGGGGTTTTCCTCTAAGCCACTGCACACCACAACCAGCGGCACCCCAATCCGGATTGCCTCTAAAGCGGCGAAGATCTTCTTTTTCATTCCGCCTCCTATTTCTTCAATCAGCCTCCTTGCTTCGTTCGCTGTGAGCTTCCTAACTAGTTGCTCGTCTAACATTAACCCCGGGACGTCCGTGACCGATATCAACATATTTGCCCCTATCGCTTTAGCCAATTGGGCAGCGGCGCGGTCACCGTCAACGTTGACAAGTTCCCCTTCATGGCTTAACGCTATTGGCGCTATCACAGGGGTAAAACCCGATGAAAGGAGGATATTAACAAGCGTTCCATCGACCTCCTCAACTATTCCACTATAGTCGCCTCTTACGACTCGTTTCTTACCGCCGTCCTGAACTATTAACTTATCTTTCCTTCTAGCTATTAACGTTGGACCGTCAGCTCCTGATATTCCTACCGCTGAAACACCTCGAAACCCTAGCAGTGAAACTATTTTTTTATTCACATACCCTGCCATTGCTAGGAGGGCGATGTCCCTTGTTTCTTCATCGGTAAACCTGCTTTTGAACCCGCTTGGAGAGGTAAAGTATATGGGTTCCTTTCCAAGCCTTTTTGAGAGAGAGTCTATTTGAGGTCCGCCTCCATGAACTATAACGATTTTTTTGTCTTTAACGCATGCTGCCACGTCGTTTACGACGTTCTCTAACCCTTCGCCGGCAATGCTTCCCCCTATTTTAACGATTACTTTCTCCATTTTTGAGCCCATCCCCTTCCAATTTAACCTAATTAACATGGAACACTTTAGACGGGGTATATTCCGGGGAAGTCGAGGCCTGCGTCTTCTTCGTAGCCGAGCATTATGTTCATATTCTGAATTGCTTGCCCAGCGGCGCCCTTAATCAAGTTGTCTATGGAGGAGAATATGATGAGCGTTTTTTGATCCTTTAAAAGTTTAAAGCCTAAGTCGCAGTAATTGGTTCCAAGCGTTATCTTTGGATTTGGAAAACGATACAATCCTCCACTTTTCCAGTGAATGAATCGTATGAACCTTTCTCCACTGTAGCATGACCTAAACGCCTTCCAGACCGACTGTTCATCCACGTTTTCCATGGTTATGGAGTAAATAGTGGAAAGGATTCCTCGAACCATATCTACCGCATGAGGGACAAAGGTCACTTTCACTTTCCCGTGTGGAGCTAATGCTTGCTCTATTTCTGGCACGTGACGGTGCTCTCCCGGGCTGTAAGGTCTAACCATGTTCGTTCTTTCAGGATGGTGGTCAGCGGGTGACGGCGTCCTTCCAGCTCCTGAGCTACCTGTTTTAGCGTCTATGAAAACATGCTCCCTGATTAGCTTTTCTTTTACAAGAGGAAACAGAGCAATGATGGATGGTGTAGCGAAGCATCCTGGACATGCTACAAGCCTTGCATTCTTTATTTTTTCTCTGTTTATTTCTGGTAGGCCGTAAACGGCTTCGTCTAGGAGGTCAGGGGCTTTGTGATCCACACCATAGTATCGCTTGAAGATTTCAGGGTTTTTAAGCCTGAAATCACCACTTAAGTCTACTACCTTTATTCCTACCTCGAGAATTTGAGGCGTTAACTCCATGGAAACCGCGTGGGGTGTAGCCATGAATACGAAGTCGCATTTTTCAATTATCTTAGGGGGATCTGGCTCCTCAAACTTTATGTTCAATCTTCCCTTTAGGATTGGTATCTCATTGCTGACGGGTTTTCCAGCATTTCTCCTTGAAGTTACCATGCTTATCGAAACCTTGGGATGAGTGGAGAGGAGCCTAACGAGCTCGCCACCAGCGTATCCCGATGCACCCACCACTCCAACATTCAAGGACAAGCACTCTCCTTAAGTAAAATTGAGAAAACCGTGAAAAGGTGCTTTGAATGATAACGCAAACAATGAAGAATTCACTTAGAGGCCTTGTGCTTTAAATAATCAATTATTTTTCCAGCTATGTCGACTTTTGTTACGGAGGCTATGTGCTGGAAACCTGGGTTATGATTTACCTCATTAAGCAAGAAGATACCGTCTCCTTCAAGGAGATCAACGCCGACGATCTCACTGTGAGTGGCTTCAGCCGCCTTCAAGGCCATTTCTTCTATCTCTCCTGTTATCCTGCAAGCCTCCGTTTTCCCTCCGATAGTAGCATTGCTTCTCCAGTCACCGGGGATGGTGTACCTGTACATTGCCGCCACGGCTTCGCCACCTACAATAAACACTCTTACATCTCTTGAGTTGTGATTAACGTATTCTTGAAGATAATATATTTTATGGAGGACGTCGCCTAACGTTTCACGCGTTTCAAGTATGGCCCTTGCTGAGGCAGGGTCGTTTAAGATGGCTACCAAGCGCCCCCAGCTACCCATTAAAGGCTTCGTTATCGCAGGATAGCCTAGTTCTTCTAGCGCTTCTAGAGCAGCATTATATGATAAGGCAAGGTATGTTTTAGGTACGGGGAGTCCTGCCTGCTTTAATGCTATAGTTGTCTTCAGCTTGTCACCACAAACCTCCTGACACTTAGATGAATTAACTACTTGATATCCCATCGCTTCTAACGCTAACGTTGAGTATAGCCCTTTTGTGTAGCTAATCGATCTTTGGAGGAAAAGGTCTACGTTATACAGGGATTTATCTCCTGTTACATCTATGCTCATCCGTCTGCTGTCGAAGAGTGAAACATCTACTTTCTTCTTTTTTGCAGCTTCTATTAACTGCTTCTCCTCCCATCCTATCCTATTATGTATTATCCCTAAGATCATTTCCTCATTCGCCCCAGTCTTCCTCTACGCTGACTGCTTGAAGAACAACTTCTCCATCATTTACACTGACAACCTCCAATTCTGCGCCACAGTCAGGGCATTCAACGATCTCCCCTACTATGATATCATCGTCAACTTCGAATTCGTAGTAGCATTCAGGACACGTCACTTTCAAGCCAATGCACCTCACAGCTTCACGGCTCAGAGAGTCAGGTGAAAAAACAGCTAAAAATTCTTTTTAAAAAGATATCGTGTCGTGGGAAACTCATAAAACCTTCAGCCGTTCTCAATGGAACAGACGTTAAAAGGTAAGAAGTTAGCAGAGGACTACCCATATGCGCGGATAAAAATAGAAAAGTTGAAATTGGCTTAATGGTAATCTTACCTAGATAAAAGGTGTCTGGAGGCAATTTAATGAATCTAGAGAACCTGAAACTTGGGGACATAATGAGGGTTAGAGTTCTTAAGAAAGGACTTGACATTGACGAGTTAAAATTGAGGAGGCCAGTGGTCTTCCAAGGGTTTGCGGGGATAGGTAATGTAGGACTTGTCGCTGTCGATTATATGTCAACTAAAATGGGGGCACGGCCCATTCTTCAAATATCCAATTTAGACGTGCCCGCGATCGCGCTGGTTGATGATGGAATCTTCTCGAACTGGTTTGACTCTTTCTCGATATTTATACACATGCTAAGAGGCACTGAAAGAGATTACTTGTTTATATCTTCTTACAGTCAGCCCTTTACGCCTTTAGGAAGTAACATTATAGCACACGTGCTTCTTCACATCATGAAAAGGCTTTCAGCTGAAACGATAATTTCTCTCGGATGTTTCGGTGCAACCCATTATGTGAGAAATCCGAAAGTTTATGTTTCAGCTACAAATAAAAGGATGTTGGAAGAGTTTCTGGCCTTAGAGAACATTGTCCCCCTTAGAGGAGGAAGAATTTCAGGGCTAAACGGAACAGTACCTCTCCTTGCGCCCCAGTATGGTATAGAAGGAGTCTCACTCTTAGCGGAGGGGCACTCGGGGATAAACTTTAATCCTCGATCGTCCAAGGCGCTCATAGACGTACTGAACTTAAAGTACAATTTAAACGTTGACACGACGTTCTTAGAAAAGCATGCTGTAAGAATGGAGGAAGAATTAAAGAAAGAAGAGGCGGTTCCACCAGAAGTGATGAGGAGAATTATGTCATCCTTCAGGGAAGAAAAAGATAGAGAGCCAACTGAGACGTACTACACGTAATCACTTCTCAACTCAAACCCTTATTTTCCTGGAAGCGTTTAGAGGAGCATTCCCTAGGGAAGCAGATTATTTGAGATTGGAGGTATGGTGTTGTCGATTCTTCTGGCTTCTCTTAAAATTGCATTACAGTAAAGCCATGCAAGGTTGCGAAGGAGAGTATCAGGTAAGGGAGTGTGTGATGTAAAAGTAACCGTTACACTACCACCATCACGTTTAATTACCATTCGAAGTATTGGAAACGGCTGAAAAATGGTTTCCCATCGCTCCCTAGATGATAGTGAAATGCCGCCTTTAAGGCGGATAACGGATTCCTTTAGGATTTGCTCGGGCAACATTAAGAGGATAGCTCTTCTTTTACCTTCAATAGGTAGCGTTTCAACGGCGCTTCTCTCTTCCTCATGGGTGAGGAGAAAGCTTAAAGCATCTATTAAAACCTCCTCTAATCCCACAGCTTCTTCTGTTGGGATGTAGCCAAGCATTCGCCTTTCGAGAAATATGTTTGCGTTGGCTCCGAACTCTTCATTGTAGGTGAAAAGGAGGATGAGAACCACGTTTGGAAGAGGACTAAACTTAATAGCTAGTTTAGCGCTTTCGTACGGCCTCCAGTTCAGCACCTCAAGGCCTAGCTTTCCAGCAGCACTTACTACTTTGGTTATTCCCTTGAGGAGGAATAGGGAAGCGAGTTCTTTGAGGTCATGTTTAATGCGTTGATGCCATCCGAAGCCGCCTTTAAACTCCTTAAGAGTTACAAGATCAAAGTAGGAAAGCCCTTTAGCACCGACTTTACAGGTATTTTCCCGTGGCAAAGACCTCCTCACCGTCTAACTCTATGAGGCCTGCTGCCTTTAGCTCAGATATCATCATCTTTAGCTGAACCATGCTTAAGCCGAGGGATTTACTTAGCTCGTTTACGTTACGCCTACCGGAGTCACGTATGATCAGAAAGAGCCTGTACTTTGGATCTTTTTCCAGTATTTCCTTAAGCTTCTCTTCCCTTTTCTTCACTTGCTCCAGCTCGGCTTCCAACGACTTTATTGTCATATCTTTCTCTGCAAGTATGGACTCAAATCTTTTCAAAGTTTCCGACTTAAGACGCAACTCTTCTATCTTTTTAGCATCCCATTCGCTTATTTCTTTAACTTTCTCCTCGAGTGCTCTAACTCTATCTTCAAGCTCGTTAATCCTCTTGTTTTTATCTTCTATTTCGCCAAGTCTGTCTGAAAGCTGCTTCATTAACTCACTTTCCCTTTTGAGGGCTTCTTCCTTCGCCTTACGCTCTTCTTCAAGTTGTTTTCTTAGTTCTTTTATTTCTTCGTCTTTCTTGTAAATTTCTTCGCCTTTTTTCTTTAACGTCTCTGAAAGCTCCTGGACTTGACGTTCTAAGTTCTCTAAAACCTTCCTCTGACCTTCGGTAAGAGACACCTTATCTCCCCCGGATGGCGTTTAACGTCAGCATACGTTAAGCAACTTTTAACTTTTATTTTTTAACGTGAAACTTAAACCAGCGTAGCGCTGACGCTATTTGGCATGTTTATGTTAAAAATTTGCGGGAAACGGTGCCTTTTTTAAAAAAAGGAAAATAAATTTTTTAAAAGGGCAAGTTATTTTTATATACTATTTTTTCTTTTACATTTATATTCCAGCAAAGAGAATATTATATCGGGTTTGTACCATTCTGTTAAAGGTGGATTTAAGAACGAAAGCATACGTTTTATTGCCTCCTTAACTGGAGGTAGGAGGGAAAATATTGGAATGCATAGCGTTTCCATGTTCATTCCTAAACTTGAAGAACAAATGTTCCGTGATGGTTTGCGATGATAACGTCGACGTCAAGTGGAATTCTACCAGCTTCCTTGAGAATTGCAACTTTCAGTGGGATGTACGTATAACAGGACGTAAAATGAGGGTTCAGATAGACGCGTTCAGCAGGGCAACTGATATACGATTCCTCTACTTAGGACTTACTGAGGCTTTTGCGTCGTTGATGCCGTTCATTAACAATTTATCTCAGAAGAGCAGAGACCGCAGGTTTAGCCATCTTAGTAGTTACACCAGTCTTCGCCATTTTCTAGGTAACATGAAAATGCTGGCATATGCCATGCTTCTATGTGGAGGCGAAAACCTTCACTTTGACCAAAGCCCACATTTAAACGTTAACACTTTGAACGAACTTGTTGGCAGGGATTTACTTAAAATTAGGCCGGGAAGAAGGTTTCCTCTCTTGGTTAAAGCATGGAAGGAAAAATTCAACATGTTAATGGATCTTTTCTCGAATAACTTGAATCTGTTATTTCTGGAGTATTACTTAGATGGCAAGTTGACGGAGTATCCACCGAGCTGGTTGAAGGAGCTGGTAAACATAACAGGAGAGGCTAAGAGAATGGGGTTTCGTGTCCTATTGCCCCTGAAAGACAAGAGCTTATATGATTATTTACGAGAGATCCCGTTGAACGTGGTTTTAGTTGACCAACAGTCATTGAAGTTCTATGAATCACTCCTTGAAATAGCATGTGATAAAGCACAGGTTTGCTATTCTCTCTTCGACATTGTGGGCTACCTTTACGGCAATGTCTCCTCAGCGTATACTGGAGATGTCCAGAAAACGCTAGATGAACTGGTATCACAGGGACTTCTTAAAAAAGTTGAGGGAAAGTATGTCATAGAGTATTGAGCCTCTGGTTTTGTGAATTTCCTTTTTATAAGGAAAGCATGTCATTGCCGCCGGTTTGCTGGGAAACGCTTATTTTTAAGTTTTCACATGAGAATAGGGTTGGTGATGATGCGGGATTCGTGAAAGATGTTTAATGTAATTGTTTACCTTTAAAAGGAATGGTGATTTCTATGGGTGAAGCAACGGAAGAACTTATTGCTTCAATCATGGAGCAAATACCCGAAATTGAAGGTGTGATATTGTTTGATTCTGATGGGAAGGCAATCATAAGTCAATCGTTGACCCAAATGAAACATGCTGAGATCGCTAAGCACGCTGCGGCTATGGTTGACGCCGCCAAGAAGCTTAGCCAATCAGCTGAGAAGGGTGATGCTGCCGTTGCCTATGTAGAAAGCGATGATGGATTTACCGTCATCACATTTGCAGGAGGGAAAGGACTTTTAGCTATAACGGGGAGAGACGCTACGAACTCTCTGGGCCTTATAATGAGGAACCTTAAGCTGGCACTTTCGAAAATAAAGTGAACACTAATTTGTCTGCGTCGAACCTGAAAGCTCTGCCCTTTTTATCCTCCACCTTAGTTGGAGTTTCATTTTCTTAACATCATGAGACAGGCCAAAGTAGTCGGAGAATAACTCCGTTGTGCAGAGAATCTTTGTTCTTTTTTCAGCCTCACTTCTCAGGAAGCCGAGGCTTTCAAGCCTCTTTATGTGGCTGTAAGCTGACGACCCTCTTGCTTTGACAACTTGCGACTGCTTTACAGGCTGCATTAAGGCGATGTAGGCTAGAGTTTTAAGTTCTCCGAGTGAAAGCAGCCCTCCGGGAACTACGTCCTTAACAGCTGACGAGTAGGTTGGCTTAAGTTGCATGGCGTAGCGTGAACCGGGTAATTCAACTACCTCTATTGCACCATTTCGCGCCTTATAGTCAGCGATAATTTCGGAGACCACTTTCTTTGCTTTACTTCCTTCTACTCCGGCTATCCTGGCGATTTGATCTAGCGATAGAGGCCTTCCCGCAGCGTAAAGTGCGGCCTCAACTAGGGCTTTAGCATTTTCCTCCATTTCTCTCCCTCCATAATATATATTTCACCACCTGGCTTCTCCTGCCAAATATAGACTAAGCCTCGGAAGGAGAGGTAGAGAAGAGCGAGAAAAACGTCGATGACGCTTTCAGGATCCCCATTCGCTAAACTAGAGAGAGTTATTATGTTTTTACTGGACGAAACGATTTTCTGATAGAGGCTTTCTAACTTTAATTCAACATCATATTCCTCGTGTAGTGATTCTAAAATTATCTCTTCGGGGTTGTGGTCTTCTTGGTCTTCGGAGGGTGCTTTCCTAATGGAAACTTGTGTTCTCCGTTTAGCTTCGGCAATGAGAGCCTGTTGCAATGCGACTAGAAGCTCTGAAAGGGTTACCTTTCGACTGGTGATTCTGAATGGCATAGGTATTGGAGGTATATCAACCTTTACGACGTCGCTTCCACAACTATTTTCCTCCTCGCCGTATGAAAATTTGAGGAGGAGCTCGGATTTTATTCTGTGAATTATGGAGGCTGACAGGAGGGCTTTACCTGAAATCCAGTAATTTATCAATTCGAGCTCCCTCATCTTCTCGAGAAAGCCCATGATGAGATCTGCTATGTCAACGTTCCAAGGGTCTTCTTCTACTCTGGAAGGGTCTATTAGGAGATTCCAAGGATGTTCTAGCCAGAACGGTTTCCCACATGAGCATGCGTCCTTACGCAACAGCCCCCCTCCTCTCCTGTTGTTCAGTGTACATCGCCATTTGGGCAGGTTCAACGGAGAATATGTGTGATGTGCCATCTAAGTAGGTTACACCAATTATCTGGTCTGCCCTCTTCATGGTGGCTTTCCTGAGGGATACAACGATGAACTGTGACGTTTTTGAAAATTCCTTGATAAGGTCCGCTACGCGGCTGGCATTCTGCTCATCTAAGAAGGCATCTATTTCATCCATGATGTAAAATGGTGCAGGGTGATGCTGTTGTATGGCAAATATTAATGCGAGGGACGTTATCGACTTTTCACCGCCTGACATTAACTCTAACCTTTTAACCTCTTTCCCCGCTGGACGCGCCTCGATGATCACTCCTCCCGAGAAAGGGTCTACCGGATTTTCCAGAATGAAACGTGCGCTTCCACCCGGGGAAAGAGAGGAGAAAATCCGCTTGAAATTCCTTTCTATGGCGTAGAACGTTGAAAGAAAAGTGTTTCTTTTATCTTTCTCGATTTCCCGTATGAAGTTCAGTAT
>Ga0180301_10003841_pt1 | contig 11674 bp, 12 predicted proteins | sample GuaBasSediGuay16_FD_121797 | JGI IMG/M metagenome (GOLD analysis project Ga0180301, IMG submission 121797) | Subseafloor sediment microbial communities from Guaymas Basin, Gulf of California, Mexico - Guay16, Core 4569-2, 12-15 cm | ecosystem: Environmental > Aquatic > Marine > Hydrothermal... | reverse complement strand
TTTGTGTATATGTCAAAAATTCCCTTGCTGTCGTGGGAATAATATGGTGTATAGCCCCTACGTAGCAGATAGTTCCCCACGATGCGCTCAGCCCAATGTCCGACAATTGTCACTTCTGTTGGTTCTAAGTTATTGACTATGTGTTCTAGGTATCTCCTAAACAATGGATCTACAAATTCGAACTTTGCGTTTTTTGGTCTGATCATGCCTATTCTAACTAGTTTTCCTAGACACACGATATCGTTCATAGTTAACGGTTCATTGCGTATTAGTTTTGCTAGTGCTCCTAAGTATTTCTCTCCTAGTTCCTGTACCCTCTCTAAGTACGCGAAGAATAGAGGAGATAGAAACTCAAAGAGTCTCTGTTTTGCCAGTCTAATAGTTCTCCTATTAATCTCTCCCTCCACATATATTTGGTGCCCCATATACTGGATATAGAAGGGATGGTAGCCCGCCGCTTCGGCAATAATTTCTGCATAATCAGTGCTAATATTTATACCGCCTATCGCGAAGAGTTTTATTATCATCTCCAGAGCATCATTCTTACTAAAGGGTCCAAGATATATTATCTGAAACCTTCCACCCCAGATATCCAAAGCATCCATAAGCGGCTCTATTATTGATCCGCAAACAACATAACTTATGTTGGCTCCCTCAGCAAAACCCCTGAAAAACCCAAAAATAACTTCATCCGAGAAGTCTCTGTAGAAGCCCTCGTTTCTAATGAGCTCAGGTAATAAATGGAATTCGTCGAAGAGCAAAAATAACCACACACCCTTTTGTTTTAGCTTTATATTGAGCTCCATAAAGAAGTCTCTCAAACTTTCACTCTCCAAGCATCTGCGATATGTATCCCCCAGATCAAAACCATAATTCTCCAAGACGCTGACAATTAATTGGATAGGTTTGTCCTCGACTTTCAAATTTATGTATATTGGAATAATGTCATCAAATTCTCTCAAGATTTCATAATACCTATGCATAAGGCTACTCTTACCATACTTTAATGGTGCAACAATACTAAGAAGAATCTTCCGCTTCACACGTAGATTACGGACAAAGAACTCAATCTCCTCTCGCCGATCAAAAAACTTGTCTCTTGGAACAGCATCCTCAAAAATAAAGGGAGATTCTCCAGACAGATTAGCCAAAAACACCACCGAAAGAACATCTAATAATTCAGAATAAATCAGAAATAAAAGCTACGGCTTTTTCTCCTAAATCATTGAAATACGTTGGGAGAGCCAAGAAGGTTATTTGGTATATCCGCTAATGAAGAACAACAAAAAGCATCGGAGAAATCAGCGACAAGAGCTTAGGAACGATGAGAAAGTCAGTTAGAAGCTAGTCTCAGAACATGTCGTGTTTCTCAGCTTATAATATCCTAGAATCATTTAATTTCTATTAGTCTATCTCATACGGAATCAGCTATTGCCTCCACGCGGTGCACCAACATGGTAACACTCTCTGGATGGATATATAAGAAAAGGGAATTCGGAAAGAAAATATTTGTCGATTTGAGGGCGATGGCAAACAAAGAATACCTTGGCAGGATAATACAAGTCGTCTTTGAAGCCTCACGTATGGATACGGAGGAGTTTAAAACAGTGAAGAAGCTGGGACAAGAGAGTTTTATTGTTGTGAGTGGAGAATTCGTTGAAAATGTACGGGCCCCAGGCGGTGTTGAGCTACATGTAGATAAACTTATGAGTTATTATCCAGCGGAGAAACCATACCCACTAGCAAAAAAGAAGCACTCCCCAGACTTCCTGCTAGATGTGAGACATCTAACAATAAGGTCTCCTAAGTATCAGAGGATCTGGCTAATCCGAGAAGCCTTAGTAGACTATTTGAGGGAGTGGTATAAGAGGGATGGCTGGGTCGAAGTATACCCCCCGATACTAACATTCACAGCATGTGAAGGAGGAGCCACACTATTCGTCCTAGACTACTTCGGGCAAGAAGGCTATCTATCTCAATCAGCCCAACTCTACCTAGAAGTAATGATCTATTCCCTAGGAAAGGTATTTAGTCTGACTCCTAGCTTCAGGGCGGAGAAATCAAGGACAAGGAGGCATCTAACCGAATATTGGCACTTCGAAGCTGAAGCTGCGATGTACAGATTCGAGGACATATTAAAGGCCCAGGAAGAATCCTTGGCATATGCTATTAGAAAACTTATAGAAAATGATAGGTTCTACGAATGGATAAAGGAGTTCAGGGGGAACATGGATATTCTAGACAACATAAAAGCACCATTCCCCCGAATAACATACGATGAAGCAATACAGATCCTGCAGACAAAAGGAATAAACATAGAATGGGGCGAAGACCTAGGAGCCGACGAAGAACGCATACTAAGCGAAGAAATGGAAACACCGTTTTTCATAACGCTTTACCCAACAGAAGTAAAAGCATTCTATGTGAAAGCATACGAGGAAGACGAAAAGAGATGCTACTCAGCGGACATGATGGCTCCCGAAGGATACGGAGAAATAACAACAGGTGGGGAGCGAGAAGACCGCATAGATGTCCTCATCGAGAGGATAAAGAGAGAAGGATTCGACCCCCAAAACTATTTCTGGTACCTAGACATAAGAAAATATGGGTCAGTCCCACATTCCGGATTCGGCTTAGGAATAGAGAGAACACTGATGTGGATACTCAAACTAGACCATATACGCGAAACGATACCATTCCCAAGACTAGCCAGAAGAAAAACCCTAATCTAGAGAGCATTTTCGGATCAAGGAATGATCTCAGTCGTATTGTTATATGGCGGATAGAGAACATCATCCCACGAAACCACACCATCAGAAACCAAACGCCTGATCTTAGGGATGAGCTCCTCTATCTTCCTTATCAAATGTTTTGTAGCTCTACAAACCTCATAGAATAGATTCTCGCCCCACAGCATAGTCCTGTTTGCATATAGACACCTACCACCGCAGCTCGTAAAGAATTCACAGCCTGTGCACGGAGGACCAATAGCTATTTTCCCGGGGAGCTCTCTAGGCTCCGACCTCGCGATGTGTCCCACAAGGAAATCCTCCGAAGGACTTATTGGACAAGCAAAAATCTTACCAGAGGTAGAAATCATAAAGGCCGTCTGCCCAGAACCACACGGAGGTTTCACATAGTCTCCAAGCAACAATATTTTAAGTATCCCTTGGAAGGGAACGAGCCCCACTACGCGCCCCCTAGAAAGCTCATTGAACCAGAAATCTAAGAGAAGATCCACACCCTCAACATATCGCCTCAACCAAGAAGAGAAATCGTCATACCTATGCGGAGGAGCATCAAAGAACACATCAAGTTGCCAATGGATATGGTCGAAAATTCCGAGGTTAACAAGATGCATAACATCCCTATAGATATCGCTACTACCCGAAACGGTCATCCTAGCAACAATATCCCCAGAATACCCTATTCTACGTAGATATCTAACATTCGAAACAACAGCGTCATATACTCCCTCCCCCCGGTAATAGTCTGTTACCTCACGAACACCATCTATGCTGACAAGGATAGTATCTATCCTCCTAAGATACTCAGGGGGAAGTCTCCTAAGCAAAATACCGTTCGTCTGAAGAACATAGTGCTCAGCCGGGATATTATCAAGAATCCAAATAATTGTCTTATGGGCCAAAAGAGGCTCCCCACCATAAAAAGCAATGATAGGCTCTGAGTCACGCGAAATAAACGATTTTAATTCTTCCAGATCATAGCTTATCCAGGTAGGCTCACCATAGGGATTAGGCTCATTTCCACAATACCTACAATTGAGGTTGCAAAGCCAAGTAACAACAATGAACCACAGCATAGCATCCCACACAGAGCTCCCTTCTCCAGAGAAATTCCATAGCCTAGCGCTCACAGCTCTGCTTATCTAAAAATCCCTTCTCACAGAGCTTCTTAACAACATTCCAAAGAATCCTCCTAATACGTCTCCGCTTTAGAGGATGACCATAGAGCTCCCTAGCAGCAGCTCTTATGCTTCCAGTCTCAATGATTTTTCTCAGTACTTTTATTTCCTCATCGTCCAAATCTAGCTGTTCGGAGTGCTCAAGAGCCTTCTTAGCAGCTTCGTATGCTGATAGTCCCCCATAAATATGGGTCTCCGCCTTATCCATCTTCTCAACGATTCTGAACCTTATTATGGTTACCCAGTCATGCTCCTTAATGTTGGGATAAAACCTCTTAAGCTCCTCCTTGAGTTCCGAAACTGAGCTGAATCCATCAGCCTTAGCATCCTCATCCGTAAGCTCCTTGACCCTCTTATATGTTACGTCCTCAACAACAGCTCTCGCAACAATCCTTCCACCAGCATGAATATAGAACTCCTTGGAGCGAATCTCAACCTTTCCGAGCCTGATTGTAGTTGCTTTCTCACCACTAAGAATCTTATCTACAAAACGTCTCTTAAGCATCAAATGTTTTCCTAGCCAAAACTTTCTTTTCATCACGACACCGTTTCTGGGAATAAATTATTAAAAAACTACTTAGTCTCCTTTTTCTTCTCGAGGGCTAGGCTCTCAAGCTCAGCCAATCTCTCAGTCAAAATAGCAATCTGGTCAGCAAGAAATCTTGTATCCGAAACAAACATTGTGATGGCCTCAGTCACGAATTTTTTGATCTCATCGACCTCAAATGTTATCTCAGTTATCTGTCTGTTAAGCTTCTCAAAAGCCCTCGCAACCTTCTCGGGCGTGATAGTTATCTTAGTCTTTTTCTTCTTAGGAGACATCCAGAACACCGCATCATGCTTATTAATGTTGATGTCTGATTGGTAAACTAATGATAAAATGTTTTTTCTATTGTTTTTAATGAGTGTGATTGTTCAGGATTAACATTTTTCCAAAAATTTTCCAACAGATTGAGAAACAAAATCTGAGGGAGCAATATGAGTAGAACAGGATTTCTACTACTAATAGTACTACTCCTTGGGATCCTCCCAGCATACCCAAGGACTCCCAGAAAAACCCCCAGTAAACAGGCAGGGGAGCTAAGCGTAAAATTCAAATTCCGGATACCAATAGTCTTCCTCAACATATCCAACGAAACCGGATACACAAATAAGATGAAGGATAGCATAGTCGCCCAAAACATGGGCGAAACCGACGCATACATAAAGTATAGGTATAAGGTCACACCAGCAAACCCGAACATAACCGTCGATTTCGTGCCAAACGATTTTATTCTACCATCAAACAGTAGCGTGGAGACACGGGTAAATATCTCAGTACGCGAAGGAACGATATCCGGAGAATACTCACTTACAATAACAGCGGTAGCGGAGCAATATCCTCCCCCTACCGGAAACCCTATATCGATAATGCAGACATACTCAATAAGAATTCATGTTAGTGGAAAAGCATACAGACTCCAGGTGATCACTAGACAGCCTGATGGGACCCCCGCGGCGAGCCTAATAAAGATAGTGTACATAGCAAACAACACGGAAAACTATATATACCAGGACTACGGATACAACATAACATTCTTCGTTGTGCAGGGAACATACCGTGTAGAAGCCTGGTTCGGAGGACAAAAAAGAGCCGAAGAAACAATAAACGTCTCCGGGAACCTCACCCTAATACTGCAATTCTCACTAATCCAGATCCGTGACATACAGGTTGTTTCTCAGCCAAGAAGCCCCCAGGACAACCTAATATTCCAATTCATCGTTGTTAATGATGACCCCTTAGTATACAAACGCATAATAAACATAGAGGCCTACCTATATAGGAAGGGAGAATCAGAACCTATCCTCTCCAACATACACATAGCGACAATAACAATACGTAGCACGATGGTTGAAAGTCTAATAGGCGCTATCCCAGCACCAAACGGAACCTGGACAAACGGCTCATATATCCTCCAACTCGTAGCGCTATCTGGCGATGTTGTGATGGAGAATGTCTCCACGGAAATAGAAGTGGTGGTAATCCTTCAGGGCATAGTTATTGAGAGAGAATATGTCCCTCTGATACCGCTTCTAGCAGTAGCACTAATCGCTGGACTAATAGGTTATTTCTTGGCTAGGGGAACAACAAGAGCTGTTAAACCTGTTAGTAAAGCACCATTCCGTATTCGGCGCATAGGGATAATAGCAAGAGGAACACTACTTGGGATGTATGATTTCACGAGAAAAAGAAGTCTGACGATGAGCGAAATAGACAGAGCATATCCATCGCTACTAGCACTCATAAAGAACATAGAGTCACTACATCCAACAAGTTGGGTTCTCAAAGAACAACTCCCACTAGCCTGGAGCATAGCCACAGAGAAATTCCTGATATACCCAATAGACGACGAATTTGCGATGTTCATATCCACGAATCCAAGAGTCAATGAGAGGGATCCCAAGGTCATTAGAAGCATAAGAACAGTGGCTGAATATATTAAGCGTCTCCACACAGAGGCAGGGCTAAATTACAGCTACATAATGAAGCATCAAAGCGAATACAGATACTATCTAAGAAAAATAGCTGAGTTTATCCAAAGCCTAAGACTATCAATCGCGGGCTGATGAGAACCAAAAAATAATGTGACTATGCTTATAATTTATAATTAACCAATTTAATCTGAATTTGTTGTGAGTCGTAAGGTGATTCTATTGAGGATTGGTGGGATATCAGCAGAAGCGATAAAGCTTGCGTTAAAAGGAATACTACTTGCAAACAAAGGAGAATTAGAAGAAGCAATAAGAAACCTCGAGGAGGCAGTCAGAATAGAACCAACATACTACGAAGCAGGCTATCACCTTGGTCGCCTCTACGCGGAAACCAATAGATTTGACCAAGCAATAGATCTACTAAACAGAATAGTCGATGAACACCCCAACTTCTCGAGAGCATGGGCTCTCCTAGGAGACATACAGGAGAGAATCGGGAACCGTGAAAAGGGTACTGAGCTCACAATAAAAGCGAGGGAAATGTCAAGAAGAGCGGACGACCTAGTTAGGATCGGTGGAGAACTAGAAGCAAAAGGGAAATTCGAGGAAGCAAAACAGAAATTCATAGAGGCCGTGGAAGCTGATGAGTCATTCCCATCAGGCTGGTACTCATTAGCCCACATATATGAGAGACTAGGCGAATATGATAAGGCATTAGAAGCATTCGACAAAATCATAAGATTATCTCCAGATGATGTATTCGCATGGAACAAGAGAGTGAGCGTCCTAAAGCATCTAAATAGGTATGATGAGGCTATTGCCTCATATGACGTAATGATCGAGATAGATCCCCGCAGAAAACTGTTCTGGTTCTGGAAGGCTAGGACTGCGGAGGAAGCTGGGAAAATAGATCTAGCGCTTGAATGTTGCGATAAAGTATTGGAGATGGATCCAAAGGATACGTATGCTATGAAGTATAAGGCTAAGCTCCTAGAGACACAGAATAAATATGAGGAAGCTGTTGAGATATACAAAAAGATACTCGAAATAGAGCCAGAAAACAAAGAAGTATTCTCAAGATACATAGAGATATCCGCAGGGAAACTAGGTAAAATGGACGAAGCAATGAATATACTCAACAAAGCGATTGAGGGAGACCCAGAAGAACCACTATACCAATACCTCAAAGCAGAACTCCTACTGAAACAGGGAAACGAAGACGAAGCCCTACAACTACTCGAGAAAGTAGTCCAGATAGACATGACATACATAGATGCGTGGCAGAAACTAGCTGAGATCTATGAGAAGCGAGGAGACATAACAATGGCATCACAATGCTACGAAATGCTCACAAAGATAAGGTCAAATGACCCCAACGCCTGGTACCTGAGAGCGAGCTTCATGGTTAGAATAGGAAAGAAGAAAGAAGCCATGAAGTTCATTGAGAGAGCACTAAAGATAGACCCAGAGTTTAAGCCCGCCATAGAGCTTAAAAATAAGCTTTCCAGCTAACCATACTAACTTTTTCCCTCCTCACCAATAAGCATATTTGGAATAACAACACCAACACAGATCCCAAGCCCCAGAACAGCCTCCCTACTCGCAGATAGTATCTCTTTTAGATCCTCAACCTTCTTGCGGAGAGCCCTCAACGGATCGATATACACTACTACGGGTCTGCCCTTACCCCTATTTATCCTCCAATACCTCCTAAGATCCCTCTCACAGAAATTCTTTCTGTGCTGAAGCTCAGCGTCAAGCCTCCCCCCAATAATAGCATCCCTAGCACGCATGATAAGGTCGTAGAAATTATCCTTCATAGAATACTCAGATATGCGTAGATGAAGCTTAATCATCCTATCCTTAACCCTAACATCAGACCTAACACTAGAAACAATAAGCCTCCTCCTCACAAGCTCATCCAAAGCCTCAATATCCAAAATGACCAGAGGAATAACATATGTCGACGAGAGAACAAGAGCCTCAGCAAGCTCTCCACAAAGCCCAGCCCCCTCAAGAAGGGATGAAATATCTCTATGACTCTGAAAAGCATAAACAAGATTAAGCACAGACTTAGAACTAAATCCAGATCTCCTAAGAACCTTCCTAGTCCTACCACCAACACCAACAGGTCTCCAACGAATAGCCCTCCTCAACCAATTCTTAACATTATCACCCACAGCAGACTTCGCGAGAAGAACACCACGAACCAACTTAAGCAGATACACATACCCCACAAAATCAACCGAAGACATTCTTAAACCCACCTAACAAGCAACAGGACTAGTACCGATAAAATAATTTTTATTCCATCTGCAATAGTTTTATCGTTTTTATAAAGACCCTTATTAGGTTCCAGACTTTGATTAAAAATCTTTTCGGATGTATTAGGAAGATCATAGTAAAAAGTGTCGTATTTTGTCCATGAACTCTTGTTCATTCTGTAGGCTATCTGGTATTAGCTTTATACCATATCCAAGTTTTCTTCCTTGGCTTTGTCTGATTCTCTGTTTGATTATCTCGATAAAATCTACTATTCTTAGAAAAGCATGAGAGGGTCTAAAAATTACCCTCCGCACCGCCCAAGCTACTAAGTCTGCAAGTTGTATAAGCCTAATTTCTTTAGAGTCAGCAAACGCAGCAATAGGAAATAGTTTTCTACAAGGAAGCCGAGACACATACTTTCCGCTTCTTAGTTCGTTTATTATAAAATCCCTGTAGGCTCTCTCCTGTCCTCTGAGTCTTCCAAAAGCATTATCATCCAAGATGAGAAGCATATATTCTTGGCAGCCATTATCGTTGTTCCAATATAGTAACCTTTCGATAAGATTTCTAAAACAAATCTCAGCAAGACGAAGACGGAAATCATCTCTATGCATATTTTGTGCATAATTTTGTCTAAATAATGTTTTCTCAACTATGACGACTATAATAGTCTTTATGTATTTTAAGCCGTCTTGAAGAACTTCAAAATAAAGGTCATTTAATTTTTGTTTGCTGATTTCTCTGAAGATGCCTCTTCTTGAACTTATATCTTTCGCATGTAGTTCTATATCATAACGTTTAAAATATTTGTAAAGAATATCCCGTAAACTGTTTTCAAATGAGTCTAGGTTCGAGTCATGCAAGACTAATCCAGTGACAGTAAGGAGTCTCTCATTATTATTTCTTGGTGGATCCATAGAACCCGAGGGATCGACACCAACTAAGAACATTGGGTACACCAAGAATTAAGAACCCTAGGGCCCGGGATAGACCCGGTCACCCTAGGGCGGGGATAGACCCCGATAATTATTCCTAGTTCTTCATATAAATATAAAATTTACATATATATTGATATGTTAAGCTTAATTTAAGTTGATTCTGCATTATACTCTGGCAGTAGGTTAGATATTGAATATTGAAACAAGAGTTCAAGAATTTAAAAGAGGTCTCATAAGTGATTGAATTATTCTATGGACCCAGCGTCTGGGTATCCCTGTCGAAGACCTTTTCCCGCCCACTTCGTCAAATATTTGGGATCCCTAAGTATATAAACAAGATTCCTAGCATGCTTTCTAGCTCTGTCAATAGCTATTTCCCTTAGTTTTTTTGGATCATCACTCTCATCTTCGTGAACGGTAACATCTATTATTGGCTTTCCAGTAAAAATACCAACAAGCATTATCCCTACACTATAAGCAACATAGCTCAGCTTATCCACAAACTCCCTACCAACCCAACCAAGAACAATAAGACCATCACAACTATGAGCATCGATCATACGCTTCGCGGCCCCAGGAATATCCTTGATTCCGGGAACGGTCCACCGAATAATCTCCGCCGTAGGCTCCAGCTTCTTTATCTCCTCGACGGCAACACTACCCATATCCACCCTAGCAAATGTAGTATCAATAACACCTATCTTTATCCTAGCCATGGGAGAAACGCCTCTTATACGCCTCAACAATCTCCTTTCCCGTTAGAAAAACTAAGTCGTGCTCCTCAGCATATCTCCTCGCATCCTCAGGTCTGAGAGAGTATCCATCATCACCAAGCATTTCCGCTATAACAGTGCATGGAGTCAGACCCCCAAGCAATGCTAGTGCTAAGGACAATTCTGTGTGTCCAGTCCTATCAAAAATAAGATTCTTCGCGGCGCGGAGAAGGAATACATGTCCTGGAGAACGAAACTCATTTATGAAGCGGTCTCTGAGAGTCTCCGCATCTATCCGCCTAGACCAAAAATCTCTACATAGCTGACCAAACCTCGAGATGGTAAGAGCCCTATCCCTATCGGTGATCCCAGTAAAAGTATCCACATGGTTTATGGTTATCGAGAAGGAGGATCTCTCATCATATGGGAGAGGCTTAGTATATATGCATTCAAGGTTCTCCGAGTGGAGCTTAAGGAGCTCACGGAGAAATGGTAGCCGCAAAACATCAGCAATATCATTATGAACGGCGATGCAGATAAGCCCACCAGCATCCCTCCTAAGCACCTGAACACTCCTATAATCCACAGTCTCAGCCAAAAAAACAATATCAGTCTCACGCTCACGATCCTCAAAATCAAAGATAAGGACAGGACGCCCCCTCCTGAGATCCTCAACAGCACGAAGAATATTCTCATCCATCTTGATCAGCATCACAACGAATAGAAGAGCATAAAGAAAAAAGAAGGAGATATACGGACTATTCCTCAACCGTGATTGCGGTTACAGGGCAGTTGTCAGCAGCAGTCCTAGCACAATCAACAAGATCCGCGGGTATTTCGCCCTCAGCCTTGTTTCCTCCAACCCTGAAGTTTTCAACCACACTGCTCTTCCCAGTTTCGGGGTCCATGACGAAGACATCTGGGCACATGGATGCGCATACGCCACACGAAATGCATGCATCTACATCAATCTTTACTTTGGGCATAGGAAAGCACCTGTTTAAATTCCAAATATTTGACCTTCTCCCCGCAATGAATTGCGGGGAATCCTAAGATTCCCTGCGAGGAGGTTTGGCCGCCCTCTACCGAACTCATATCATCGCCCGGTAGAGTGGCCTGGGCCGGGCCATCGGCCCGTTAGGGCTATCCCGCCAAATGGCGGGACTCACCCGTATGGTTTCCTCTTTTCCTATATCGTATGTGCCCACTCTCTCTTGATGGGCCTCATCATCTTTTTGTTTTTGGCTGATGAGGCTCTCCTCATTGGCCAGCCCGCAAGACCTCTGGAGAGCCTCCTGTGCGGGCCAATATATTATTGCTTTATTTTGTTTTTTAAATTTTGCGTTCCCACCACCCAGCCC
>Ga0180301_10003840_pt1 | contig 11678 bp, 12 predicted proteins | sample GuaBasSediGuay16_FD_121797 | JGI IMG/M metagenome (GOLD analysis project Ga0180301, IMG submission 121797) | Subseafloor sediment microbial communities from Guaymas Basin, Gulf of California, Mexico - Guay16, Core 4569-2, 12-15 cm | ecosystem: Environmental > Aquatic > Marine > Hydrothermal... | reverse complement strand
TGGATGAGTTTGAGATTTTAAAAACGAGTTTGTCTGATTACGAAAAAATAAGAGAGGAAATTAGGGAGATGGCTGTAGGAAAAGATAAAATAGAATTGCTAATGAGGGTAACCGAGAAGGAGTTAGAGTTAAAAAGGAAGGAGAAAACCTATCAAAGAGAAATTTCTTCTCAGGAAAGAAGGGGAGAGTATGCTACCTTACAGATTGGCATTAAGCAAAAGAAGTCTCCCAGAATCTTGCCTGAAAATATTTTGGATCAATTCAAGGACCGAATAAGAAGAGCGTTGGAGAATGTGATTGACATTTTGAAAGACCTGATTGGAGGGAGTATAGAATTGTTCTTTAGGACTGTCCAGATAGTGGTGTATCTTTTTATCATAGGAATAGTAGTGCTTGTGTCCTATCGGTTGGGGAAGGGATTGTTTAGACGGCTTATTAAATGAAGAAGAGAGTGACAACCAACCAGACTCGGATCTGTTGAAACATAATCTCACCCCCTCCTCTTTTCTCCCCCCTTCTCTTTGAGAGGGGGGGATTGGGGAGGGGTTGTTTCTCAAAGAGGTGCAGGAAAAGATGCTATGTTGTGGGCTTATACAAGGGCTTGCTCTGATGGAGTAAATTTGGTAGGATTAGGGAGAATTTGAAGTTAGGGTATTAGGCCGGGGTGGTGTACACGGTGTGCACGTTGCTCTGAAAAAGCAAAGGTCGCAGTTCGATTCTGCGCCCCGGCATATCAGAAGATATTGATTATCCTTTAGGCAATTTCCTGTCTCTCTTCTGTCTTAGACCAACTTCCCTTATTTAGGTGAAATATGAGGATATTGGTAACAGGTGGATGTGGCTTTACCCGCCCGCCTCGCCAGCGAGCCAAATTCTACTATACCTACGTATTGGAAAGTCTTAAAGATAGGAAGTTATACATTGGTTGGACTAATAATCTTGAGCAAAGAATTAAAGAACATCAGACTGGTAAGGTATTTTCTACAAAATACCGATTACCTGTCAAGCTTATTTATTATGAAGCTTGTTTATCTAAAGAGGCGGCAATAAAAAGAGAGAAATATTTCAAAACTGGTTTTGGTCGGAGATTTCTTAGAAGCCGACTCGCTGGCTCGCGCCCGTCTGCTATTGCAAGGCACGAGCGGGCAGGTGGCGGGCGGGTAGGTTCTCGTTAATATAAAAAATTAATATTAAAAATATGAAAGTACTTGTAACTGGTGGGGCAGGGTTTATAGGAAGCCATTTAGTTGATAGATTAATTAAAGAAGACCATAAAGTTGTGGTTATTGATAATTTGTCCACCGGAAAAAAAGAAAACCTTAACCCAAAAGCCAGGTTTTACCAGATTGATATTCAAGACCCAGAAATTCCTCAAATTTTTCAAAAAGAAAAGCCAGAGGTTGTTTTTCATTTTGCTGCTCAGATTGATGTCCGAAAATCCGTCAAAGATCCGATGTCTGACGCTAAAGTCAATATTTTAGGGTCTTTGAATCTTTTAGGTAATTGTAAAAAATACAAAGTAAAAAAGTTTATCTTTGCTTCCTCGGTTGGGGTTTATGGTGAACCAAAAACTCTACCAGTAAAAGAAAATCACCCTTTAAATCCAATTGCTCCTTATCCAGTTACTAAATTAGCTATTGAAAAATATCTTAATTATTTTCAAACCCAGGGTTTAGATTTCCTTTCTTTAAGGTATTCCAATATTTATGGACCAAGGCAATCGAGCGGCGGAGAAGGGGGAGTGGTGGCAATTTTTATTGATAAAATTTTAAAAGGAGAAAGACCGATTATTTTTGGAAATGGAGAACAAACGCGAGATTTTTTATATGTTGATGATGCAGTAAAGGCAGCAATTTTAGCTCTAAATGCTCCATCTAGTTCAATTTACAATGTAGGAACCAATAAAGAAATTACCATAAATGATCTCTTAGAGTTGCTTTCCAAAATTTTAAAAGTAAAAGTAAAACCGATTTTTCAATCTTTGCGTCAAGGAGAAATTATAAAATCGAGAGTTGATTATTCCAAAGCAAAAAAAGAACTTAACTGGCAGCCAAAATACAATTTAGAGGAAGGATTAAAGGAAACAGTAAAATGGTTTAGGGGCTATCTCCCTTAATTTTTGATTAAGCACGCTATTGATTAGATATAATATATTTCTTATAATAACAAAAAGGTATTATTTTTGGAAATAAATGACTTTCAACGAACTGAAAAATAGATTTAAAAGTTACCCCCTTTTTAAATTAGAAGATGTTTTTAAGTTTTTCCCAAAAGCAAATCTTCTAAACTTCTTTTTTTATTGGAGGCACCAGTTTGCGACTTTTGAGAGATTTAGATAGATTTTCAGAAGATTTAGCAATCAAGACAGATTACACCAGCCCAAAAATAAAGCCAGAGACGGAAATTGTTGTTTTGAGCAGATTTGGAATTGTTCAAAGCGTTGTTACCAATACATTGGAATTTCTTTTTTCTCAAAAAATAAGAGCAACCCTAAAAAGAAAGGACCTCCAACCGAGAGATCTTTATGATATAGTTTGGTTTTTAAGCCATAATGTAAAACCATCGCCACTTCTTTTTCCTGAATTGAAAGTAAAAAACGAAAAGGAACTTTTCAAAAAGTTGGCCAGGCTTTATCAAAAAAAGGTAAAACCAAATCTTAAAAACCTGAAAAGGAGATTAGCACCATTTTTAATTGATGAGAAGAAAATTTATTACCTTGATATCTTTGAAAAATTAATTTCTAAAAAATGAATTTTAGGACGATACTCAGAAACATTATTTCCAATCCTCAGGTTTTTTTTCTGAAGAATTTGGGTGTCAAGCAAACTATAGCCAAAAACACTTTTTGGCTAGCTGTAGCCGAAGGGGTTACCTTGATATTAGGTATTGTACTTAATTTGACGTTAAAAATAGTTATGTTAAAATTGGGGATGTCTTGCATACTAAAGCCGACATCGCTTTAGCAAAAAACCTTCTAAATTGGCAACCAAAAGTTCCTTTTGAAGAAGGTTTAAAAAAGGTCCAAGAGTGGTTTGAAACAAAGATTAAAAATTAAGAATATGCAAGAAAAATCATTAAAGGATTTAAAAATTGGTATCGTGGGAGTAGGTATGGTCGGTGGCGCCCTCCAAAGATATTTTGAGAAAAAAGGATTTAAACTTTTTTTATACGACAAAGGCAGAAATCTTGGTTCTCCAGAGGAGGTTAATCAGGCCGATATTATCTTTATTTGCGTTCCCACTCCTTATCATAAAGAAAGAGGCTATGACGATTCAATGGTTTGGGAATCATTAAAAAATCTTTCAGACAAAAAGATAGTAGTGATCAAATCAACGGTTTTGCCCGGTTCAACTGAAAAATTCCAAAAAAAATTTCCTCAACACAAAATTTTGTTTAATCCCGAATTTTTAAGAGAAAATCATGCCTTGGAGGATTTTTTACATCCAGATAGGCAAATTGTTGGATATACTCAAGAAAGTGAAAATTTGGCAAAAAAAATTATGAAAATTTTACCTTCAGCTCCTTGGCAAAAAATAATGCCAGCCAAAGAAGCAGAAATGATAAAATTTATGGCTAACTCTTTTTTGGCAATGAAGGTGGTATTTGCCAACGAATTTTATGAGCTTTGTCAAAAATTGGGAATAAACTATGAAGAAGTAAAAGCGGGAGTAGGAAGAGACAAGAGGATTGGCCCTTCTCATTTTGATATTTTTACTGATAATTATCAGGGGTACGGAGGTTCTTGTTTCCCAAAAGATATAAATTCTTTGATTCAATTTGCAAATTCTAAAAAAGTTGCTTTACCTCTTTTAAAAGCAATGCGAAAAATTAATCGAAAATTACTAAAAAAAAGTGGCTTAAGAGAAGAATATTTCTTAAATTATAGCCATCGAAAAAATGAAAAGAAATAAAAAAATTTTAATTACTGGAGGAGCAGGATTTATTGGTTCTCATTTGACTGAAAGACTAGTCAAAGAAGGAAATGAGGTTACAATTTTAGATAATTTTCTTTCTGGGAAAAAAGAAAATTTGAAAGAATTAAAGGTGAAAATAATAAAAGCTGATATCTCGCAAAAAATTCCCTTTTTAGAATTTGACGAAATTTATCACTTGGCCTCTCTGGCTTCACCGGTTTTTTATCAAAAATATCCTATTGAGACGATTTTGACAAATTCTTTAGGAACCTATAATTTATTACTTTTAGCCAAAGAATTCAACTCTAAAATTTTATTTACTTCTAGCTCTGAAGTATATGGAAATCCTTTACAGCATCCTCAAAAGGAAGAATATTGGGGAAATGTTAATCCTATTGGCGTGAGGAGTTGTTATGACGAGAGTAAAAGGATTGGAGAGACATTAATGATGGATTTTCACAGAGAGTATGGCGTGGAAATAAGAATTGCGAGAATATTCAATACCTACGGTCCAAAAATGAATTTAAATGACGGCAGGGTAGTTCCAAATTTTATTAAACAGGCTTTGAAAAACGAACCAATAACTATATACGGAGATGGTAAACAAACTAGAAGTTTTTGTTATATTTCTGATACTATAGAGGGTTTAATAAAATTAATGGACTCTGATTATGTAGGCCCTGTAAATATAGGAAATCCCAAAGAAATTACAATTTTAGAACTAGCAGAGAGAACCAAAAAACTAACAAATTCAAAATCAGAATTTGTGTTTAAGGAATTGCCCAAAGATGATCCTATAAGGAGATGTCCCAATATAACAAGAGCAAAAGAGATTTTAAAGTGGGAGCCAAATATCGGTTTAGAAGAAGGGTTAGAAAAGGCAGTGAATTGGTTCAAGGGAGTTATATTCTCTTAAATAACCAGAATGAGAAAATGGTGGCGTAGAGTTGAGTTCCAAGAAGTGCTGCTATTACTCCGTATACTCCATAAACAGGAGTTAATGTTATTAGGAATAATATTTGGACGATAGGAGTAGTTATTCTGAGCCAATAAAGTTTTTTCGTTTGAGCATAAGCAGTTAGAGCAGTCTTCAAAATTATTCGTGGATAAAATAACAAAGTTAAAGCAAACAATTGAGAATAAATTATGGCCTCTAAATATTGAGGAAAAAATAGCTTGAAGATATAGGGAGCCAATAGAATATAGACTACTACAATAGGAATTATTAGAATCAAAAGTTTAAACATTTTTACTGGAAGAGTTGATTTGATTTCTTGTTTGTCTTTTTGAACTAATTTTGGAAAAGCTAAAACATTTATCTTACCTAAAAATTCTTCAATTTGCTGTGGAGGAATGGTCGCAAAATAATAGATTGCTACAGAGGTAGCTCCTAAAAAATGCCAAATAAGAATTCTATCCAGTCGAGCAGCGATAATTCCTAAAATCTCCATCAATGTTAAGTGTTTCCCATAAGAAACTACCTTTGGATCTTCTTTCTTATTAGGAGCCCCCTTTTTAAAGGTAAGATAGAAAGCAATAAGATAAAAAGCAGTATAGGTACTAAACCAGGTGAAGAGAATTAAAAATAGGTTATCAGTTAAAAATAAAACGGGAATTAATATAGAAACCACAAGGAGCTGAATGAGGACCTGATATTTAATAAGGATTTTGAATGATTTTTTCCCTGTCCAAAAACTCTCATAAAGTATAAAGGCGCTCATTAAAGGAAAGAAAATAGCACCGATTAGAAAACAAATAGTTAAAGTAATATTCCCTTGTAAGAGGTAATATCCAGCCCCTCCTAAACTAGCTATTCCGGTTAAAATCCCCCAGCGAAGCTTAGTTTTAACACAGACGAGGAGTGAGCCTTCGTATCCTCGGGCTATTGCTCGAATCAGAGCAGTGTCGATACCAGGGAGAGAGAAAATACCCAAAATTCCTCCCATAGATAAAATATATTTATATGTGCCATATGTCTCTTTTGGCACGAGATTAGCAAAGGCTATAGCTAAGATAAATGTCAAAACAGAAGTAATAATTTTCCCCAAAGTTAACCAGAATCCTCCTTTAGCCAAATAAACCATATCTGTCTGAGTATATCTTTGAGACCACCGAAGAAGGTTGTAGATTTTTTGCTTAATTTCCATTATCTTATTTGTAATTGCTAACCAATTTGGTAACGGTTTGGTAGAATGTTAGTAGTAAAGGTTGATCCAATACTAACTAAGGGCCGTTACCATGACTAATTATACCAAAAAGTTATTCATCCAAGAAAGGCTAACTTTAGTCCTTGAATATGAAAAATCAAAAAGAAAAAGTCAAAGCACTTTAAAAAGGTCAAGGAAGAAAATATCATTCCTTTGAGAAAGAGATGAAAAGATTGGAAAGTTCATCTTTACACTAGGCCTTATAAACCTCAAACCAATGGTAAGGTAGAAGCCTTCTGGAAAATAATTAAAAGAGGATTTTTGACCAAATACTTTTTCAAAGATTAAGAGAGAGTTTAACCTCAAACTTTATCAATATAATAACGAAAGGAGGTATGGAGGCCTAAGTAAGTTATTTGACTCCTTCTCAAAAATTATCTAAAATTCAATTAGAAGAGAATAAAGGTTGAAATCTCTCAACTGAAGGTGGAATAGTTGAGAGAAAATTAAAAATTACTTCTAACCATTTTGTTGCCGAGGTGGTTAGATAGTACAAATAACATTAAAAGTATGGGTCTCAATAATAAAACTATTTTGGTTACCGGTGGTAGCGGTTCTTTTGGTATGAAATTCACCGAAATAGTATTGAGGTATTATAAGCCGAAAGTGATTCGAATTTTTTCTAATAATGAGTTTGAACAGTTTCAAATGCAACAAAAATTTAAAGAGGACAAAAGATTAAGATATTTTATAGGAGATGTTAGAGATAAAGATAGAGTTTATCGAGCCATGAATGGAGCAGATATTGTAGTACATGCTGCTGCCTTAAAGGAAGTTCCGGCTTGTGAATATAATCCATTTGAAGCGGTTAAGACGAATATTATTGGGAGTCAAAATGTGATTGACGCTGCTATAGATAATGATGTGGAGAAAGTAATAAACTTAAGTACTGACAAGGCAGTGAATCCTGTAAATCTTTATGGAGCCTCAAAGTTGTGTGCTGAAAAGCTTTTTATCCAGGCTAATTCTTATGTTGGAACAAGGAAGACAAAATTTAGTTGTACCCGTTACGGTAATGTGATGGGAAGCCGAGGAAGTGTAGTTCCATTATTCCTTGAACAAAAAAGAAGGGGGATATTAACTATTACCGATAAAAGAATGACAAGATTTTGGATTACATTAGAAGAAGGAGTTCATTTTGTTATTAATTGTATTAGATTAATGAAAGGAGGAGAGATTTTTATTCCTAAAATTCCTAGCTTAAGAATAATAAATCTAGCCAAAGTTATTGCTCCTAAAGCCAAGATAAAAATAACTGGCATTCGTCCCGGAGAAAAAATTCATGAAATTCTTTTGTCCACTGAAGAAGCCAGGCATTCAAAAGAATTCGATAGGTATTTTGTGGTAGAACCGGAATTTCCTTTTTGGAGAAGAAAGAACCTTAAAGGAGGAAAAGCACTTCCAGAAGGGTTCAAATACACAAGTGGTACCAACAAGAAATGGCTTACCAAAAAACAAATAAGAAAAATGTTAAAAAAAATAGAAATAGAAGAATGAAAAAATTTATTCCTTATGGTCATCACTGGATAGATGACAATGATATTAAAGAAGTTGTTAAAGTTTTAAGAAGTGATTGGATAACCCAAGGACCAAAAATTGAAGAATTTGAGAAAGCAGTTGCTAAATATTGTGAAGCAAAGTATGCGGTAGCAGTTTCTTCAGGAACGGCAGCTTTACACATTGCTTATAATGCGGCTGGGATTGGGCCGGGAGATGAAGTAATCACTACTCCTTTAACTTTCGCTGCGACTGCCAATACAGTAGTTCATTGTGGAGGAAAACCGGTGTTTGTTGATGTACAGGAAGATACTTGCAACATTAGCCCGGAGAATATTGAGAAGAAGATAACCACTAGAACTAAGGCTATAGCTCCGGTTGATTTTGGCGGTCATCCCTGTGACTATGATGAGATTGGAAAAATAGCCAGAAAATATAAGCTATTAATAATAGAAGATGCATCCCATGCTTTGGGTTCCGAATATCGAGGGAAGAAAGTTGGCAGTTTTGCTGATATGATTATTTTAAGTTTTCATCCAGTAAAACATATTACTACCGGAGAAGGCGGAATGGTTTTAACGAATAATAAGAATTTTTACAAAAAATTAAAAATTTTTAGACATCATGGTATAGTAAAAAAACCAGAAAAAGGTGGTTGGTATTATGAGATAGAGAAGCCTGGTTATAATTATCGCTTAACTGATTTCCAATGCACTTTGGGTTTAAGTCAGCTTAAAAAAATAGATAAATTCATTAAAAGACGACGAGAGATTGTTGCTGAATATAATAGGGCTTTTAAGAGTATTAAAGAAATTACTACTCCCATCGAGAGGAGCTATGTGAAATCAGCCTGGCATATTTATCCAATCCAATTAAACTTAGAAAGATTAAAAGCCGGCAGGAAGAAGATATTTGAAGGATTACAAAAAGCAGGAATTGGCGTTCAAGTTCATTATATTCCGCTTCACCTTCAACCTTTTTATAAAAAAGAGTTTGGCTATAAAAAAGGAGATTTTCCAATAGCTGAAAGATATTATCAAAGGGCTATCACCCTCCCTCTCTTTCCAAAAATGACAAATGGAGACGTTAATAGAGTGATTAAAACAGTTAAAAAAGTAATCAATTTTTATAAAAAATGAAGAGAATTACTTTTCAAGAAAAGTAATAGTAAGAGAGTTTGAAAGTACACTTTGACTATTTTTTAAACCTCTAAAGAAGTGAAAGTATAGAGATAATGAGAAAAGATAAAAAAAATGGGCTAAAAATAGCAGCGATAATTCAAGCAAGAATATCTTCCACAAGATTGCCCGGGAAAGTTTTAAAAGAGCTTCCTTTCAATAGTGGCATTACTTGCTTGGAACAGGTTATTAGGAGACTGAAAAAATCTAAAAAATTAAATGATATTATTATTGCTACCACAGAAGGGAAAGAAGATGATAATATTGTAGAAATTGCCAAAAAGGAAGATGTAAAATATTTCAGAGGCAGTAAGGAAAATGTGTTATCTAGGTATTATTTTGCAGCAAAAGAAAATAATATTGATATAATTGTTAGAATTACAAGTGATTGTCCTTGTGTAGATCCCGATATTACAGATTTAGCAATTGATGCTCATATAAATAAAATGGCAGATTATACATCTAACACTTTAACAAGGACTTACCCATATGGTCTTGATGTGGAAGTTTTTAATTTTAGTACCTTGGAAGAAGTTTATAGAAAAGCCAACAAAGATTATGAAAAGGAACATGTTACGCCTTATATTTATAAAAATCCTCAAATATTTAAAATAAATGAAATAAAAGCACCGGAAGAGCTTCATGCTCCTGATATAAGAATTACCCTGGATACAGAAGAGGACTATGTTCTGCTTTGTGCAGTGTTTGACCATTTATATCCAAAAAATAAGTATTTCGATACTTATGATATAGTGAATCTTTTTAAAGAAAAACCCTGGTTAAAATTAATAAATAAAAAAGTTGTTCAAAAGAAGATATTAAATACTTTAGAAGAAGAAATTAAAGAAGCGATAAAGGTATTAGATTTGCAGGATTTAAAAAGAGCCAGAGATTTTTTGCAAAAGAATTTACCAAAATGAAAGTTTTCATTATTACCGAAGGTAGTAAGAATATAGGTTTTGGCCATATAACAAGATGTATTTCTTTGTATCAGGCCTTTGAAGAAAGAAAAATAATTCCAGAGTTTATAATAAATGGAGATGGTAGTATTAGTGAGTTATTAAAAGACATAAATTATCAAATGTTTAACTGGCTTGAGGAAAGAGGTAGGTTATTTGAAAAAGTGAAAGATGCTGATATTGCTGTTATAGATTCCTATTTAGCAGATATTTCTTTCTATAATACTTTATCTGATTTAGTAAAATTAGCTGTATATATAGACGATAATAAAAGATTGGATTATCCAAAGGGAGTTGTAGTAAATGGGAACATCTATGCTGAAGAATTAAATTATCCTAAAAAAGAGGGAGTTAAGTATTTATTAGGAACTAAATATATTCCTCTTAGGAAAGAATTTTGGGAAGTACCAGAAAAGAAAATAAAAGAAAAGATTGAAAGCATAATGATTACTTTTGGTGGGGATGATATGCGAAATATGACACCAAAAGTTCTAAAATTTTTAAGAGAAAACTATCCTGATTTGAAAAAGAATGTCATAGTAGGAAAAGCTTTTCAAAATATAGATGAAATCAAAAAGAATGCAGATAAAAATACTGACTTGATTTATTATCCAGATGCAAATAAAATGAAAAAAGTTATGTTGGAATCAGATATCGCAATATCTGCAGGAGGACAGACTTTATACGAACTTGCAAGGGTTGGAGTTCCTACAGTAGGGATTTGCGTAGCAGAAAATCAATTAAGAAATGTAAGAGGATGGGAAAGAATAGGATTTTTAGAGTATGTTGGGTGGTATAATAAAAATGATATACTTGAGAAAACTAAAGATGCAGTAGAATACATAAAAGGTATAAAAATAAGAAAAAGTAGATCTAAAATAGCCAAAAAAATTGTTGATGGAAAAGGTAGTTTAAGGATAGTTGATAGGGTAATAAAAGTAATAATAGAATAATCACCATGAAGAAAAAAATAGTTATAGCTACAATAAAATCTTGGAATATCAGGAATGCGTATAAATTTAAAGAATTATATAAGGATAAATATGAGGTTTTAGTAATTACAGACAAGAGAGAATTGAATGAAAAAAATATCACAGGGATTAACCCTGAATGGATATTTCTCCCACATTGGTCATGGATAATACCGCCGGAACTTTATGAAAAGTATACCTGTGTTGTTTTTCACATCACAGATCTTCCTTTTGGTAGAGGAGGAAGTCCGCTTCAAAATTTAATTCAACGTAAAATCTATCATACTAAAATCTCAGCAATTCAAGCAGAAGAAGGGATTGATACAGGGAAGATTTATTTGAAAAAAGATTTTTATATTGGGATAGGAAGTGCAGAAGAAATTTTTATTGCTGCTTCTCAAATTATCTTTTTTGATATGATTCCTTATATTTTAGAAAACAAACCTATCCCTCAGACACAAGAAGGAGAAGTGATAGTTTTTAAAAGAAGAAAACCCAAAGAAAGCAATTTACAGAAAGCAGAGATAAAAAATTTGGATGATTTTTATGATTTTGTCCGAATGTTAGATGCAGAAGGATATCCTAAAGCTTTTTTTAAAATAAATAATTTAAAAATTGAATTTTCCGAGGTTCATAAGAAATCAAATAAATTAGTAGGTCGTTTTGAGGTAGTTTATGAAGAAAATTAAAGAAAATAAGACAATTCTAATAGTCGCTGCCCATCCTGATGATGAAGTCTTAGGATGTGGTGGAACAATTGCAAGATTGATTAAAGAAGGTTTTGAGGTTTATACGCTAATTTTAGGTGAAGGGATTACCTCAAGAGATAACATGAGGGATAGAAAAAGGAGAGAGGAAGAAATTACAGAGTTAAAAGGAGAAGCTAAAGAGGCAAATAAGATATTGGGGGTTAAAGAAGTTTTCTTTTATGATTTTCCTGACAATAGATTCG
>Ga0180301_10003836_pt1 | contig 11683 bp, 5 predicted proteins | sample GuaBasSediGuay16_FD_121797 | JGI IMG/M metagenome (GOLD analysis project Ga0180301, IMG submission 121797) | Subseafloor sediment microbial communities from Guaymas Basin, Gulf of California, Mexico - Guay16, Core 4569-2, 12-15 cm | ecosystem: Environmental > Aquatic > Marine > Hydrothermal... | reverse complement strand
TTATGAGATTTCTCTTAATAAAAAAGAAAAAAATTGAAAAGGCTAAAAAAGAACTTAAACCCAAAAAAGAAAAACCTGAACCGGAAAAAAAGGTCGAGTTGAAAGAAATTGAAGAGAAGCTAGAAAAAATTCTAAAAGAATAATTATGAACTTAAACAAAGTTTTTATTTTAGGCAATTTAACTCGTGATCCGGAAAGAAGAAATTTGCCCAGCGGCCAAGCAGTGGTTTCCTTTGGGGTGGCTACTAACCGTTTTTATACTACTCAAGATGGCCAGAAACAACAAGAAACCGAATTCCATAATGTTGTTATTTTTGGGAAATTAGCCGAAATTGCTTTTCAATATCTACAAAAAGGGTCTTTAGTGCTGATTGAAGGAAGATTAAAAACTAGGTCTTGGCAAGATTCCTCGGGAAATAAGCATTTCAGAACAGAAATTATTGCTGACAATCTCCAACTTGGCCCAAAAATGACAACTAAAGCAACTTCAGAATTTCCTCAATCAAAAGTAGCTGAAGAGGAGATTCCAGTAATTGAAGAGGAAGCTCCTTTACCCCAAGAAGCTGATTCTTCAAAAGAAAGTCCTCCAGAAAATCCTTCCCAAACCAATCAAGATTCATCTTCTAATACTCAGAATAAAGGAGAGGAAGAAATAGATGTAAAAGAGATACCATTTTGAGATCTCAAATGTCAAATGTCAAAACTCAAAACTAACTAAATGTTAAATTTGAAATTTAAGATATAGATTTGACATTTGACATCTAAGATTTGAGATAATCTTATGCACTGTTACTTTTGTCAAAGAAATATGCCCTCCGCTTCGCTACGGGATATTTCTTTAAAGGATTATGCACTGTTACTTTTGTCAAAGAAATATAAAAGAGATTGATTACAAGGATACTAAGATTTTAAGTCAGTTTATTTCTTTGTTAGGGAAAATAAAGCCCCGAAAAAAAACTGGGCTTTGTTCCCGTCATCAGAGAAAATTAGCTCAGGCAATTAAAAGAGCCAGATTTTTGGCTCTTTTACCCTATGTGAAAGAAGAGTGAAAGTTACTCTTTTGCTTTCAACTTTTCCATTATTGCCTTTTTTATCTCTTGTTCCAAAGCAGGATTTCCGCTCAGAAAATCTCTTACTCCCGGTATCCCCTGACCGAGCTTTTTTGTTCCATATTGATACCAAGAGCCACTTCTTTTAATTACTCCATATTTTAACCCAGTATTAATTAAATCGGCCGCTTTGGAAATTCCCTCATTATAATAAATATCAAATTCAGCTGTTTTAAAAGGAGGAGCTACTTTATTTTTAACAATTTTTGCTCGAATCCTCGAACCAATAATTTGGTCTTTTTGTTTGATTTGAGCAATCCTTTGGAGATGGATTCTAACTGAGGAGTAAAATTTCAAAGCCATTCCACCGGGAGTAGTTTCTGGTGATCCAAACATCACTCCAATTTTCATTCTGGTTTGATTTAAAAAAATTATCAAAGTTTTTGTTTTCGCTACAATACCCGCTAATTTTCGTAAAGCCTGGCTCATTAAACGAGCTTGTAATCCTATGTGTTGATCCCCCATTTCTCCTTCAATCTCCACTCGGGGAGCTAAAGCAGCCACCGAATCAATCACAATTACATCTACTGCTTTTGATCTCACTAAGGTTTCAACAATCTGTAAGGCCTGCTCACCAGAATCTGGTTGAGAAATCAAAAGATCCTCCACATTTACCCCGATCTTTTTTGCGTACTCGGGATCAAGAGCATGTTCAGCATCAACAAAAGCTCCCACTCCCCCTTTTTTTTGAGCTTCAGCTAAAATATGCAATGCTAAAGTGGTTTTTCCTGAGCTTTCCGGGCCAAAAATTTCAATCACCCTGCCTCTTGGTACTCCTCCTACTCCTAAAGCCAAATCTAAAGAAATCACTCCTGTTGGCACGACATCAACATCTACTGGCCTCATTCCTGCTAGTTTCATAATTGCTCCCTCGCCAAATCTCTGCTTTATTTCATCTAAAGCTTCCTCTAAACCCTTTTTCGGCTCTTTGTTTTTTTGTTTTGCCATTAAGTTTATTATAGTTTAATCTCAAACTTTTTGCCACTCAGAATCTTCTCCATTATTTTGAGGTTTAAAATTTGAGATTTGAGATTCTTCTTCTTTGAGATAAACTTCTCTTGGTTTAGCTCCATCAGGAGGCCCTACTACCCCTCGTTCTTCTAACATATCCAAAAGTCTAGCTGCTCTGGCATAGCCAATTTTTAATCGCCTTTGCAATAAAGAAGCTGAAGCTTTTTGATATTGAATTACCACTCTTTTAGCCTCCTCATAGAGAGGATCTTCTTCAAAAGAAGAAAGAGGAATTTTTTGAGTTTCTCCTTCTAATAATTCTTTAGTTAAACTCTCTTTTATCTCTTTCATCTCTTCGGGTAAGTTTTCTTTTTGGATAAAGTTGACTACTTTTTTTATTTCCGAAGAGGTAACAAAACTTCCTTGAATTCTTTTCGGCCGAGAGTATTCTGAAGACAAAAATAACATATCTCCACTTCCTAAAAGTTTCTCTGCTCCCGAAGTATCTAAAATAGTTCGAGAATCTACTTGAGAAGCTACTTGAAAGGCAATCCGGGAGGTAATGTTTGCTTTGATTAAACCAGTAATCACTTCTACTGAAGGCCTTTGGGTAGCTACTACCAAATGGATACCAACCGCTCGGGCCAATTGACTTAATCTTACAATCCCTGCTTCAATTTCTCGGCCTTTAGCCGCCATCAAGTCCGCTAACTCATCAATAATTAAAACAATATAGGGCATTGGCTCAAATCCTTTGTCTTTCATTTTTGGTTTTTCTTTTAATCTTTTGTTATACTCAGCAATATCTCGACTCCCTGCTTCTCTTAATACCTCAAATCTTCTTTCCATTTCTCCTACTAACCAATTCAAAGCATTAACTGCTTTCTGGGGTTCAAAGATAACGGGAGTTAAAAGATGAGGCAAGGGATTGTAAACTGGGAATTCAACTCTTTTTGGGTCAATTAAAATCAATCTTAAGATTCTTGGGGAATTGTGAAAAATTAAACTAATAATCAATGAATTTAAACAAATTGTTTTCCCTGAGCCCGTGCTACCTGCTACTAAGAGATGAGGCATCTTTCCTAAATCAGGAAAAATGGGACTCCCCATCACATCTTTTCCTAAAGCAAAAGTTAAAGGTGGTAACTTTCGAAATTCTTTATGAGCCAACAAGCTTCCGAGCTTCACCTTAGCTCTCACTTTGTTTGGCACTTCGATTCCCACTAAAGCTCTGCCGGGGATAGGGGCTTCAATTCTTACTGGGTGAGAAGCTAAAGCTAAAGCTAAATCATTACTTAAGGCAGTGATTTTTGAGAGTTTAATTCCCTCAGCCGGTTTCAGAGTGTATTGGGTAACAGTGGGACCGATATTGACTTCTGACATCTCAACCTCAATCCCGAAATTTAATAAGGTCTTTTTAATAATCAAAGCATTCTGTTCAACATCTCCAGCAGAAGGTTGTTCTTGAGTGATATCTAAAAGCGAAAGAGGTGGGAATTTATACCTTCCTCCTACCTCTTTTAAGCTTTCTTTCTCAGGAACTTCTTTAAGCTCTGGTTTTTGAGAAACTTTAATCTCTAACTTTTCTTTTTTTAACTCAATTGGTTTTACTTCAAATTTTGGTTTTTCCTTAATTGGAGAGGGTTCTCTTAAAGGAAGTTCTTCTTTTTTAACTTCTTTCTTTGGAGAAATTTTTTCTTTGGGCAGAAATTCCCAAATAATTAATCCTCCGATTAAAATCAGGGCTGAAAAAACAACAAAACTTACCCCTGCTCCAAAATATTTTAAAAATGGCCAACTGAAAATATAGCCTATCCATCCTCCATTTTTTTCGCTTAAGTTTCCAGTACCTAAAATTCCTGAAATTCCAATTATTAATATTAAAAGCCCCAAAAAAATTGGGGCAAAAATCCTTTTTTTAGGAGGTTTTAAAATAATTAACCCACTTAAAAAGAAAAATAAAGGAATAAAAAAAACAGTTTTGCCAATTAAAGAATCTAATCCTTTAAAAATTATTCTCCCAGCAATTCCGGCTTTATTAAAAAAGGAAAAAGAAATTATCAGGCCAAAAAGCATCATTACCACTCCTCCAATCCATCTTTTTAATCTGGAAGTTAAAATAGGATATTTAAAAGGTTTCTCTTTCGATTTAATTGCTTTTTGGGAAGATTTTTTATTCTTTTTTGGCTTTTTATGTTTAGCCACTGTTTTAGTGAAAAATGTAAAGTGAAAAGTTAAAAGTTACAGTTCAAAATTCAAAATTTTTAATTTTACATTGTAATTTTGCATTTTTCATTTTTCACTTTTCATTTTCGGAATCCCGTGCCCGCCGGTATCAATCTTCCTATTATAACATTCTCTTTGAGGCCATGCAATCGATCTTCTTTTCCTTCAAGAGCAGCTTTAATTAGAACCCGGGAAGTTTCCTGGAAGGAGGCAGCTGATAAAAAGCTATCTGAACTTAAGGCCACCTGTGATATTCCTAGCAACACCCTCGTTCCTTTAGCTTTTGTTAGCTTTTGTTTTTCCAAGTTTTCATTCACCTCTTCAAATTCTGCTCGGGAAACAATCTCTCCTGGCACCCAAGGACCATCTCCTGGATCAGTAATTCTTACTCGAGAAAACATCTGTCTTATTATTATTTCAATATGTTTGTCGTGAATGTTTATTCCTTCAGCTACATAAATTTTTTGAACTTCTTTAAGAATGTACCGTTGAGTCTCCTGAAGCGAAGTAATTCGGAAGAGTCTTCTCAATTCCAAACTTCCTTCAGAAAGAGGCTGGCCTGCTTTTAGCTTATCTCCTTTTTTCACAAAAATCTGGCTCTCTGGAGGAACCTTGTATTGGATAATTTCTGATTTCTTTTTTGGATTTCTTTGAGAAATAATTTCTATTTTTATTATTCTTTTCTCAGGATCAACTTCCTTTACCACCCCTTCTCCCGGACTCATTAACCCCTCATATTTGGGAAGTCGAGTTTCAAATACCTCCTCAACTCGAGGCAAACCTCTGGTAATATCTCCTCCGCCAGTTACCCCACCTAAATGGAAAGTTCTCATAGTTAATTGAGTGCCTGGTTCACCAATTGATTGAGCAGCAATTATCCCCACTGCTTCTCCTAAATTTACCATTCGATTTCTGCCCATTTCCCAGCCATAGCATTTTTGACAAATTCCTCGTTGAGTTTTACAACTCAACACCGAACGTACCCTCACTTTCTCAATCCCAGCTTTATCTATTTCTTTTGCTTTATGCCAATCGATTATTTCTCCTTTTTTCACTAAAATTTTATCTTTCACTTTAACATCCTCTAAAGCAATTCTTCCAACAATCTTAAAACGGAAATCTTGGCCAATTTCTTCTGCATCTTCCCGAAAAACTTCTCTGCCTTTTTTATCACCACAATCTTCTTCGGTGACAATTACCTCATGAGCCACATCCACTAACCTCCTAGTTAAATATCCTGAGACTGAAGTTCGCAAAGCGGTATCAGCTGTTCCTTTTCTTGCTCCATGAGTAGAAATAAAGTATTCCAAAACATCAAATCCTTCTTTAAAAGAGTGTTTTATTGGCAGTTCAATTATTTCACCGGTGGGAGAAGTAACTAACCCTTTCATTCCTGCCATTTGAACCGGCTGAGCCCAGGAACCTCGAGCACCTGAATCAACCATGGAAAAAACTGGCCCATCTTTTGGTAAAACTTCTGGTACCAATTTTTCCACCTTTTCTTTTACTCCCTGCCAAATTTCAATTATTTTAGCACTCTTTTCTTTCTCGCTAAGTAGACCTTTCCGGAAATGCTCTTCTATCTTCTCCACCTCCTTTTCAGCCTCTGCTAAAAGGTTTTGTTTTTGGGGAGGAACAATTAGATCATCCATTCCCCAACTTATTCCTGATAAAGTTGAGTATTCGAATCCCAGTTCTTTAATTTTATCTAAAATCTTTTGAACCTCTTTTTCTGGATATTTTTCAATTATTTCGCCTAAAACTCCAGAAAGTTTTTTCTTGTTTATTTGTTCGTTTAAAAAGGGGTACCCTTTTGGCAAGACCTCATTGAAGATAATTCGACCACAAGTAGTTTCAAGTAAGGCTGGTTTTTTGGAGGAAACTTTTGGGTTTAAAACTTTAATTTTTGCTCGAAGGTCAATTTCTCCCAGTTGATAAGCCAAAATAGCCTCTTCAAAAGTAGAAAAAACCTTCCCTTCTCCTTTAGCTCCTTTTTCTTCACCGGTTAAGTAATAGCAACCTAAAATGATATCCTGAGTAGGAGTAACAATAGGCAAACCATCGGCTGGTTTAAGGAGATTTTTTGACGAGAGCATTAACTCAGTAGATTCTTTTTGGGCATCCTCAGAAAGAGGAAGATAAACGGCCATCTGATCACCATCAAAATCTGCATTATAAGCTTGACAAACTAAGGGATGTATTTTTATTGCTTCTCCTTCAATTAAAACGGGTTGGAAAGCTTGAATACCTAAACGATGTAAAGTTGGCGCCCGATTAAGCAATATCAACTTATCCTTTACTACCTCCTCCAGCACCGCCCAAACCTCATCAATTCCTTCGTCAATTAACCGCTGAGCTCCTCGGATATTATAAGCTAACTCTTTCTCTAAAAGCTTTTTAATGACGAAGGGGCGGAAGAGTTCCAAAGCCATAATTTTTGGAATTCCACATTGATGAAGTTGAAATTCCGGACCCGGAGCTATCACCGACCTTCCTGAATAGTCCACTCTTTTTCCTAAAAGATTTCTTCGGAATCTTCCTTGTTTTCCTTCTAAAATATCAGCTAATGATTTTAAAACTCGCTTTCCTCCAGTACTTGCTTGGACGGTCTGAGTCTTTCGCATACTATTGTCTAAAAGAGCATCTACCGCTTCTTGAAGCATCCTCTTTTCGTTTCTCACAATAACCTCAGGGGCAGAAATCTCTAAAAGATACTTTAATCGATTATTTCGATTTATTACTCGTCGGTAAAGATCATTTAAATCAGAAGAAGCATACCTTCCTCCATCAAGCTGAACCATTGGTCGAAGATCAGGAGGCAAAACAGGTAAAACTTCCAAAAACATCCATTCTGGCCTTATCTTCGCTTTTTCCATTCCTTCAAATAGCTTTAATCTTCTTAAAGTCTTTTTTCTTGAAGCTCCGGTTTCTTTCTTCGCTTTCTCTTTTAATTTTTTAATTTCTTTTTTAATATCGATTTTCTCAAAAATTTTTTTAAGGGTTTCTGCTCCTGTGCCAGCGGTAAAAATTTCTCCGTATTTTAAGGAGTACTCTCGGTATTCTGGCTCAGTTAAAATCTTTAAAGGATGAATACTTAAAACTTCTTGTTTTCTAAGTTGGGCCAACTCCTTTAATCTCTTAATTTGGGCTGTCTTTTCTTTATTAGTTGCTTTACTCTTTTTCACCTCCTGAATTTTATTTTTGAGTTCTTCTTCAATCTCTTTTAAGAGGTTTTGTTTCTCTTTCTCATCAACTTCAGTGATTATATAACTGGCAAAATAAATAACTCTTTCTAATTTTTGAGAAGGAAGATCTAAGACCATTCCGATCCGAGAAGGAATTCCTCTTAAAAACCAAATATGGCTGCAAGGGGCAGCTAATTTAATATGCCCCATTCTTTCTCGCCGGACCGCACTCTTGGTTACCTCAACCCCGCATCTATCACAAATTATCCCTTTAAACCTTATTCCCTTATATTTACCACAGTAACATTCGTAATCTTTTGAGGGGCCAAAAATTTTCTCGCAAAAAAGTCCATCTTTCTCTGGCCGCTGAGTCCGGTAATTGATGGTTTCGGGCTTTTTTACCTCGCCATGAGACCAGCTTAAAATTTCCTCAGGCGAAGCAAGTTTAATGCGAATAGCTTTAAGATCAGCAACTTTCATAATTTTTTTAACTTAAATTAAAATTTTACTCAAAAGAGAGATTTATTTTTTATTTTTTGATTTTTGCCTTTTTTCTTCTTCTGTTTCTTCCTCTACAATTGCTTTCACTTCCACGCTTAAGCCTAACGATTTCAATTCCGATACTAATAAATTAAAGGAGGCGGGAATATTAGGTTCTTTAATTGTTTCTCCTTTTAAAATTGCTTGATAAGCTGAGCCTCTTCCTGGGACATCGTCAGATTTAATAGTTAACATCTCCTGCAAAGTATGGGCAGCTCCATAACCTTCCAAAGCCCAAACTTCCATTTCTCCAAATCTTTGACCACCGAACTGAGCTTTTCCTCCTAAGGGTTGCTGAGTAATCAAAGAATAAGGACCAATCGACCGCATATGAATCTTATCTTCTACCATATGAATTAACTTCATCATATAAATATAACCAACTGTTACCTTCTTTGGAAAAGGCAATCCTGTTCTTCCATCATACAAAGTAACCTGACCTGATTCGGGGAGACCGGCTTTTTTTAGTTCTTGTTTGATATCCTCTTCAGTGGCTCCCAACAAAGCAGGAGAAATTGCCAAGTAACCAAGTTTTTTCGCTGCCCACCCAAGATGAGTTTCTAAAATTTGGCCGATGTTCATTCTGGAAACCACTCCCAAAGGATTTAAAACAATATCAACTGGAGTTCCATCTTCTAAAAATGGCATTTCCTCTTCTGGCAAGATCCGAGAAACAATCCCTTTGTTTCCATGTCTTCCTGCTAATTTATCACCAACTTTTATCTTTCTTATCTGAGCTACTTCAACTCTTATTCTTTTAATTACTCCGGGTTCTAACTTATCTCCTCTTTCTCGAGAGAAAATTTTCACTCCCACTACCCTTCCTCTTTTGCCGTGTTCCATTCTTAAGGAAGTATCTTTAACCTCTTTAGCTTTCTCACCAAAAATTGCTCTCAGCAATCTTTCCTCAGCGGTTAAAGTTTTTTCTCCTTTTGGTGAAATTTTACCAACTAAAATATCATTTGGGCCCACCTCTGCTCCAATTCTTACAATCCCTTCTTCATCTAAATCTTTTAACTTCTCTTCAGAAACATTAGGAATATCACAAGTGGTAATTTCTGGGCCTAATTTGGTTTCACGAACATCGCAGGTAAAATCTTCAATATGGATGGAGGTGAAAATATCGTCTTTAACTAGCCTTTCGGAAATAACAATAGCGTCTTCAAAATTTCCTCCCCGAAATGGCAAGAAAGCAACTAAAATATTTTTTCCTAAAGCTAATCTTCCATTCTCTATTGCTGTGCCATCTGCTAAGATATCGCCCTTTTTCACTTTTTGTCCCTTTTTTACTATTGGCCGCTGATGAGTACAAGTGTATTGATTTCTTCTTTTAAAAGTTCGGAGTGAGAAAGTGATAATTCCCTTTTTTGTTTTTAATTTTATTTGATTAGCATCAACTTCAGTAATCTGACCATCTTCGGGAGCAATTATTTCCTCCCCTGAATCTAAAGCTACTCTTCTTTCTACTCCTGTGCCCACTAAAGGAGCTTCGGGAATTACCAAGGGAACAGCTTGGCGCTGCATATTCGAACCCATTAAGGCTCGGTTGGCATCGTCATTTTGTAAAAATGGAATAAGAGAGGTAGCTACACTTAAAGGCTGTTTTGAAGAGACATCCATAAAATGAACTTCTTCTCTTTTAACTTCAACTGGTTCTCCTCCTTTTCTGGCATCTACTTCTTTTTCTAAAATTTCTCCATTTTTCCCAATTTTTATTCCTGCATGAGTAATATTGTATTTTTCTTCTTCAGTGGCAGTTAAATAACAAACTTCTTCGGTGACTCTACCATTTTTTACTTTAAAATAAGGAGTTTCTAAAAAGCCAAAAGGATTAATCCTGGCAAAACAAGCTAAGTGATTAATTAAACCAACATTTTGGCCTTCGGGAGTTTGAATAGGACAAATTCTACCATAATGAGAAGGTTGAACGTCTCGAACCTCAAACCCTGCTCTCTCTCTGGTTAACCCACCAGGGCCGGTAGCGGTGAGCCTTCTTTTGTGCTCGATTTCAGATAAGGGGTTTTCTGCATCCATAAATTGAGAAAGAGAAGAAGAGGCAAAAAATTCTTGGATTACTGCCATCACTGGCCGTGGATTGATAAGCTGAGAAGGAGTCAGGGTTGCTGGATCTAAAGTAGACATTCTATCTTTTACAACTCTTTCCATTCTCATTAAACCCACTCTTAATCGCTGGCAGCAAAGTTCGGAAAAATTTCTTACTCGCCGGTTTCCTAAGTGATCAATCTGATCAGGTTTGGCTTGAGGGTCATTGTTTAATCTTATTATCTCCCGGACCACTTCAATTAAATCCTCTAATTTTAACACTCTATCCTCTTTTGAAATCTCTTCCTCTGTTTTTGATTTTTGAGTTTTGAGTTTTGAGTTTAAATTTGGTAATCTCTCCCACATTTTCCATCTCCCCACTTTACTCAGGTCATATCTTTGGAAATTGCAAAACATATTGAAAACCAAATCTTTGGCAGCATCAGGGCTAACTAAATCACCGGGTCGAATTTTTTGATAAATCTCAACAAAAGCTTCTGCTCCGTTAGAAGCAGGATCTCGAGAAAGAGTTTTTTCAATATACTTTATCTCCCCTTTATCTACCTCTTTAAACTCTTTTTTTATCTCCTCATCACTCTCTAAGCCAAAAGCGCGAAGTAGAGTAGTCATTGCTACTTTTCTTTGGCGATTAATTTTAACTCCTATAAATCCTGAGCTTTCGGTTTCAAGCTCCAACCAAGCACCCCTGGTTGGAATTATTTTTGCTCCAAAAAGATTCCTTCCTTGAAAAGAGCGGGCAGTAAAAAATACTCCCGGCGAACGAATAAGTTGGGAGATAACCACTCTTTCCACACCATTTATTGCAAAGGTACCGATTTCGGTCATCAAGGGAAAATCAGCCAAAAAAACTTCCTGCTCTTTTATCTCACCAGTTTTGAGATTCTTAAGAGAGAGTCTTAATCTTAAAGGAGCAGAAAAAGTGTCATCGTTTTCTTTGGCTTCATAAGCTGATTTATATTTGGGCTTTTCCAATTTAAACCCTACAAATCCTAATTCAAATTGCTTACCGGTATAATCCCGAATGGGGAAAATTTCTCGAAAGAGTTCCTCTAAATCTCTTTCCCAAAATTGCTTCCAGCTATCCTTTTGTAATTTTAAGAGAGGAGGAAGAGGAAAAGAGAGTTTAGATTTTGAAAAACTTTTTGTTTGCATAAAATTAAACAAAAATTATTTAAGATACAAAAAGCCAAAAAATGGCCCTTTTAAAAAAGGGTTTGGAAAGAGTAATTTAAATATTAATAAGATTGGGACCCCACAAAGAAGGTAATTTCAAAAAAAATATATTCTTTATTTTATTCTTTTTTAAGATTTTGTCAACCCCAACAAAATTCCCAAGCCCGAATAAAAAGCTAAAAGTTGCGACCCGCCATAGCTTACAAAAGGTAAGGGAATACCAATCACCGGCGTCAACCCCAAACACATTCCTATATTAATAAAACTTTGAGATAAAATCAAGAAACTAAAACCACAAGCAAACAACCTAGTAAAATTATCTTGAGCCAAAAAAGAAATTTTAACGATTTGCCAAAAAAGAAAGAATAAAGCTGAAATTAAAAGGAAAGCACCAAAAAAACCCATTTCTTCAGCAATGGCAGAAAAAATAAAATC
>Ga0180301_10003835_pt1 | contig 11686 bp, 9 predicted proteins | sample GuaBasSediGuay16_FD_121797 | JGI IMG/M metagenome (GOLD analysis project Ga0180301, IMG submission 121797) | Subseafloor sediment microbial communities from Guaymas Basin, Gulf of California, Mexico - Guay16, Core 4569-2, 12-15 cm | ecosystem: Environmental > Aquatic > Marine > Hydrothermal... | reverse complement strand
GCTTGACACCGTTTGTATAGTACCGGTCTGTACCTCCAAAGTAATCGTTTTCAAAGTATAAACTGAAGGTACCTAATTTTTCTTCTCCCCAAGCCGGTTTGGCGCCGAAGAGAGCGACAAGGCTAAGAAACATGAACAATACCATATATTTTGTGGAGTTCATTTTTTCCTGCAAGCACATCAAGTCAATCACACCCCACCCTGATCCTCCCGCGTCAAGGGGGAGGGCACCAAGATTGTCCCTTTCCCCTGGTGTGAGGGGATATCGTTTTCCTTAAAATTGTAGATTCGGGATTGACCCTAAGTTCTTAGTTTGCCGCAGCCTTTCTTTCTGCACAGCGATTCAACAAATCCCTTTCCCTTAAAATAGCTTCCAGTCCTTTTGAGTAATTGTCAAGATGATTAACCAATACTGGGTCCTTAATTATAGATTCAGCACCTTCATGTGTGGGATAGGGATGGGTTTTTCTAATTACATTTCGCAGGCACTGGGGATTATCGATCACCATACATGGCATTTGATGATATTTGTTCCAGGGCTGCCCTGCCCTTATCTCCTTAAAAAAGTCGGAATTAAGGGCATCCCACAAGTGTCCGCCACGTTCATAGATATCTCTGATGTTATCCACGGCAAAGTGTGCAAAAACACAGGGCTCAATATCACCATTACTGTTAATGTGGAAATAGCCTGCTTCTGTTCGTCCACCTGCCAGGCATCCATCTACATAAGGCCCATCATTCCAAAAATCAGCAACGAAGAGGGGATACTTGTTGCGCATTTCTTTAACTTTGTCATGGAGCGTTACCCTCTGCTCCGGTGTAAGCATAAGATTAGGGTCTGGTCTGAAACCAATAGGGATATACTGAAAAAGCCAGCCAAATAGCACCCCTTTTTCAACAAGGAATTTATAATATTCTTCTTTGAGCAGGGTTGAATAATTGTAGGCGGCCGGCACTGTGGAAAAACCGTAGATTGCCCCGGCCTTTTTTAGATTATCCATGGCCATGCAGATCTTTTGAAACGTCCCCTTGCCTCGGCGATAGTCTGTCTCTTGCTCAAAACCTTCGCACGAGATTACCGGCACGATATTTCCCAATCGGGCGATCTTTTTAGCCAGTGCGGAGTCTATTAAAGTACCGTTGGTGAACACCTGAAAATAGCTGTCATTATGGCTGGCAAAGAGATCCAGGATGTCCTCCCTGAAAAACGGCTCGCCCCCTGAGACAGTTACAAAATAGATGCCCATTGTTTTTGCATCCTTCAGGATCTGGTCAATTGTCTCATAGGATAGTTTATCCTTTTGAGGATAATTGCCGGCATAGCAGCCAAGACAGTGTAAATTACACCTCATGCTCGGGGAGATAACGAAAAAAAAGGGCTGAGATGTATTGTTATTATGTGAGAATTCCTTCCTCTTTTTTATCCCTCTAAAAACGGCATTAAGGAAAAAATTGTTTATAAGCTTCTTGCGGCAATGAGGGTTCTTTTTGGCAATAATTTCAATAAAGTGGATATAGGGATGGTTATTATCAAAGGCGCCCCGAATAGCATTGATGGCGGGGGCATAAGTTCCATCACTGTCCAATTCCTCGGCTATTTTAAGCAGTTTCCTCCATGCCTTCCAGGAAAGCTTGCCCCGCATTCGTAATAAAATATTGCTGACCTGGTTGATAATCGCCTCTTGAGCATGTTCAGTAAGAACATCTTTCCTCTCGGTCATAGTTCCGAGTAAACGCTTCCTTGCCATGTCTTTCACCCTTTTTTTTAATCCCAAAGAGCCCTGGATTTCGCCTTCCTGGGTAACCGATATGCAAGGTTGACCGCAGCATACATAGGCAATTGCCGAAGCGGACGATGTTGATTTCGAAAACGACTCATTACATTTTTTACCGAGTAGAACTCCTCTATAAATTTTTCGTATCCTTCTTCTAGTTCCTCAGGCAACATTCCCTTTGGGGCAACGACAAGCCTATACCCCGTATAGCTTTTATAATCCAATTTCAACAAACGGCCTTCATTCTGCATCTGTGTATGAAACTCCGTGCCCGGGTAAGGAATTACAAGGTTGACCACAGCGCTGCATATTCCGCTATTGTTAAGAAACTCCATTGTTTGATGAAACACCTCGCGATTGTCTCCATCAAGTCCGAATATCAGACCGCCCACTACAAATATGCCGTGTTGTTCGAGAACTGCTATTTGTTCCTTATATCTTTCTATCTTATTGAATGATTTGGAGACGGAATCAAGACTTGCGGCATTTATACTTTCGAGGCCGGTAAATATACCTCTACAACCTGCTAAGGCGGCAAGAGACACAAGTTCCTCGTCTTCTGCTGCACTCAATTGCATCTGAAAATATAATCGTTTTTTTAATGGATGAAGCGCAACGAATAGTTCTTTTGCATATTTTTTATCAGCGGTGAGGTTGTCGTCCATAAAGAAAATGTTATTGCAATCTGACAGCGCAACATCGTCGACAACATGGCTAACAGGACGCCTACGATATACCGGGTGAATATACCTGTTGAAACAAAAGGAGCACCGATTTGGGCATCCACGGGTCGCCTCGACAGGATAAACCGGCATGTATTGCTTAGAGCGTAGCAAGTCAAGACGTGGTGGCCTTAGGCTGCTCAGGTCTGGCGGTATTGTGTTGGAATATCGTTTTTCGAGCGAACCCTTTTCGGCATCTCTCAAAACATTCTCCCATGCGCCGCCTTCAGCTTCGCCTAGAAGAACACTATCAAAGTGTTCAAGAACCTCATCTGGAACAGCCGTTGCATGGGTTCCTCCAGCGACAGTCGTTATTCCATAATCCCGTGCCTTTCTGGCGATGTCGTATGCCAATGGCGCGTTATTGCATGAAAAAGTAATTCCTGCCAGATCGACTCCGTGAGCAGGGATCTTGATCTTCTCCACACGGCCGTCGATAATTCGCACATGGTGTTTATCGGGGGTGGCGCCAGCTACCCGTGGCAGGGTGAGGGTCCTGAAGGTAGTAAACGGCAAGGAGCGTGGTTGTGCGTCGATGAGCAATATATTGAGAGGATTGCCCGCACGATTAGTTCTAGGAGGATAAGCAATAGCTTTATCGTTTTTGATATAACTCTCTTTTAAAACAGCATAGGAAGGAAAACGGGAACTGGCAATGCTGATCCATGGCTTACGCTTGCCTATCAAAGACAACGCTATCGGCACCAAATAGTCTCGCCACGTGCACCAAATATCGCAAAACACTACAATCCACGACTCGGCATATCGCGGTGGAATTATGATGAGAGGCCACATATGCTTTTTAATAATGTCCTGTTCCTTGTCTGAAAGAGATGTGATCTTCTGTGCATTTTGTAATGAGATGCGCGGATGTCTAATTCCATGCCACTTTGGGCCTTCCCGAAGCCAATCGTAATAGAATAAATCGTGTAAAAGCGCTCCCCTTACAGTTGCTTCCCTGTCAAGAGATAAGCGTTTCGCTATTCTAAAGGCCATCCACGCAACATCCAGGACATGATGCAGGCGTGTTTTTCCAAAATGGTGATTGTAATCTTTAAGTCTTATTACATCAGGATGTGCAAGGAATGGTGCGGCGATCGAGACAAACTCGCGTTTTAGTGCTTCATTATCATGTACCTTGCGTCTATGCTTTTTTAGCCTTTTTATTAGGATGAAAAAAAACTCGATAATCATTGCAAGGGCTATGGCTCCGAGAATTATTTCAGAGACAGGATAAAGCTGTTCGTAAAGCGCCAGAGCGTGGGGAGCAATAAAATCGAGCGACAAATCAAGCCCTATCGCGAGAAGCGTCCAATACATCGCAAAACGAAAACAGACATGCCCTTTTAAGTTGAAACGCTGATCGCTGTAGTCCCAAAGGCGAACGCGAAAGATCTTTTCAACTGTGACTCCAGTAACAAATTCGAGACCGGTCAGCATAATAAAATAGAATATCGCTCGAACCGGTAGGCTGTAAGACATTAACAGTGTGTGCCCCGCAAGAATCAAAAGCCCTCCGAAACCGTATATGGGAAGATATGGCCCTTTCAGAAATCCAGGATTGACCAAATACCTGTTTTTTGATGAGCGATAGGCTACCTCAATAATCCATCCCGAGATCGAGAAGAAGAAAAAGAGGGAAAAGATGATTGTTGGATTGTCAAGCATGGTTATTCTCCTGGTCTTTCAACCAATATCCCCTTGAAGACGACATCGCCTTGGCTACCCTTGCCATGCGTGCTACCTCCTCCAGACTCGTTTTCCTAAGGCCATATCGTGCAAACATCTTTTTTGCGGTATCAAGGATCGACTCTAATTTTTCTTCTTTCATAGTAGCCTCTTGTTATTAAACTTTTAGACATAAATTGTTTTTAAGTATAAATTAAACACAAAAAAATATATGTCAAGAACAAAAGTTGGCTAGCGCAAGTACCTCGCATTTTTATAACATTTAGAACTTAACCCTCCTTTCCATGCATCATCTGGTTGGCCCTCCGTTCTGTGTGATGACCGAGGTCGTCAGAAATGCTGTAGAGCGTTGGGATCACTACCAGCATCATAAAGGTAGAAATTATCATACCACCTATTACCGAAAGGGCAATCGGGGCGCGCATTTCGGCTCCCACACCTCTGGAGATGGCCATCGGAAGCATTCCTGCAATGGCAACAAGGGCTGTATGATATATATTTCAGGTAAAATCCTCCACCTTCCAGGAGAATGCCTTTATCCCTTCCTTTGCCATTGGTTTGCGGAGTTGCCTTATTTCCTCCATAAGAAGCCCTGCCTTTTCATCTTCAGCAACTACACCAAGGGCTGAATTTTTTGCCGGCCATATATGGGTGTTTAGATGGGGGCCGCTTAGCTTGCCCACGCCGGTTACCTCCTCCCATCGGGTATAACCCTTTAATCCCAACTTCTTAACTGTCTCCATGACCTCGTCGTTGATGGCGATGTTATAAACAATAAAGACAAATCTCATTTCGCTATAGCTCCTTTTCTTAATTCTTGTCTCTGTTCAAAAAGAGAATATATTATGGGCACTAGAACGAGGGTAACCAGGGTTGAGAGCAAAAGCCCTGATATCACCGTGATCGCAAATGGCTGCCACATCTCAGACCCCTGTGCTCGGGATAGGGCAAGGGGGACCAACCCAAAGATGGTGGTGAAGGTCGTCATCAGGACAGGCCTGAGACGGTTTGAGCCGGCCTGTCTTACCGCCTCATATAATTTGAGATCCCTGGCCCTCAGGATATTGGTATAATCAATAAGCACAATGGCGTTTTTGACAACAACCCCCACAAGCAGGATTAGCCCCATAAAGGACATGATATTGAGGGTTATGCCTGTAAGCCAAAATGCCCATATAACACCGGTAAAGGCAAAGGGGAGAGAGAAGGCTATAACAAATGGTGTTTTAAGGGACTCAAACTGAGAGACCAGAACCATGTAAACGAGGATGATACCCACAATAAGGAGGGTGGCCAGGTCACGGAAGGTCTTTCGCTGTTCCTCCACCTCCCCTCCGAATGAGATACTAACGCCCGGCGGGATATCTATTTTTGCCAGTTCCCTTTCCACATCTGCCTTAACATCACCAAGGGAGCGTCCATAGGTATCGGCCCCCACCTTTACTATGCGCTCGCGGTTCTTCCGATCGATCTCAACCGGACCTAAGGCATCTTCAATTTTGGCGATATTCTTGAGTTTCACAAGCCTGATATCGGGACGCATCGAGGGAACCATGATCTCCCCAATGCCCTCAAGGGTGGAGCGATCTTCTTTAGCAAGCCTGACAAATACATCGAAATCGTCACCCGCCTCCCTGAATTTGGTTGCCTCAAAGCCATAATAATTGGTTCTGAGGGCTGAGGCAATTGCTGCTGTGTTGACTCCAAGCTCTGCGGCCTTTACCCGGTCTACCCTAACCCATACCTCGGCCCTAGGCCTTTTTCGGCTTACCCGGATATCCACTGCCCCAGGTGTTCTCTCCAGTATCTCCCTTACCTTTTCGGCAAGAACATTGGTCACTGCAAGATCATGGCCGATGATCTCCACTTCCACCTGTTTGCCACCCCCTAGCAGCACTTGGCTTGTCATGGAGGTTGCGCTGATGGTCATCCTTTCTATGCCTGGAATATTCTTTGCTTCTTTACGGAGGACAGCGGCCACATCTTTTGCCGAGCGCTTTCGCAATTCCTTGTCAACCAGCTTTGCCCCTGATTCGGCGATATTCGGGCCTTCCTCCATGCCGAGCACCACTCCGATACCCTTCTCTGATTCACCGACGAAAGAATAGTAGTCTCTCTTCTCAGGAACAAAGCGTTTGTAGAGATCCTGAAGTTTCATGGCCACCTTTTCGCTCTCTTCCAGCCTGGCGCTCTCATTCAAGGCGGCACGGATACTCAGTTCCCCGGTGTCTACGTCAGGGAAGAGATCGGTTCCCATGAAACGCAACAAAAAAAGACTCCCGGCGAAGAACACAATCAGGCCAAGAAGTATCTTTTTCCGGTGCATCAAGGCACCTCCTAGGAGACGCCCATAAAATCCCTCTATAGCCCTAAAGACATCTTCACTTTTTCTATAAAGCAGGCCTGTCTTCTGTTCTTCAATCGGCTTCAGCCACTTAGAGGTAAGCATTGGTGTGAGGGTAAGGGCAGAGAAAAGTGAGCCGAGCATGGTAATTGCAACAATTGCGCCCAGCTGTTTAAAGATTATCCCAGCCAGACCGGAAACAAAGATGAGCGGTGCAAACACCACCACTGTTGCAAGGGTTGAAGCAACAACTGCAAGTCCGACCTCGGATGATCCAAAAATGGATGCCTCTGATGGCTTTTCGGTCCCCTGTTCCACATGTCTGGTTATATTTTCAAGGACAACTATCGCATTGTCCACCGCCATGCCGATAGCAATGGATATGCTCATCATAGAGACGAGATTTATCGTGTATTTCATGGTGAAAAGAAATATAAAGGCCGTGATAAGGGAAAAGGGGATGGTCAGGATAATGATCAGGCTGGCCCTGAATCTCCTCAAAAAGATTATGGTCACCAGCACAACCAGGATCCCTGCAACAAGAAGTGTTTCCTTAAGATTATTGATCGAGTTCATGATGAACTCTGAATTATCCATCGGGATGCTTATCTCTAAATCGGCAGGCAGATCATTTTTGAGGTCTTCTAGCCTCTTGCGAATTGCATTGCATACGGAAACGGTGTTGGCGCCAGATTGCTTCTGGATCATGAAGATAACGGCATCCCTTCCGTTTGCCCACCCCTTCATCTTCACTTCCTTGAAATCGTCCTTAACCTGCGCAACATCTCTCAGGTATATCGGTCTTCCCCTGTTCTGGCCAACAACGATACCGCCAATCTCTTTAGAGGATTCAAACCTGCCCCTGAGGCGAAGGATATAGTTTGTTCTTCCCATCTTTATGTTGCCTGCCGGCATATCGATGTTTTCTCCTGCAAGTGCCCGGATAAGCACATCAGGAGATAAGTGGAAGGCCGCAAGGCGCTCCCTGTCAAACTCGACGTTGATCTGCCTCCTGAGACCTCCATAGATCATGATCGCCCCCACACCCTTTATTCGCTTGAGCGGATCCACTATCTGTTTATCGACTATCCGATAGAGATTTTTCCAGCTTTCGGTAGCGGTTACACTGATAACCATGATCGGGGCGCTGGCACTTGAGAACTTGAACAGTATTGGCTCTTTTGCATCAGGGGCATGTTCTTCTATGTCCGCCTTTGCAAGGTCAATCTTGTCCCTTACATCATTCGAGGCAACGTCTAGGTTTGTTCCCCACTTAAAAAGGCAGGTTACAACGGAAAGGTTATCCTTGGAGAGGGACCTGAGTTTATCAAGGTTATTAACGGTACTGAGCTGATCTTCCAGGTATTTTGTAACATCGCTCTCCACATCCGAGGCACTTGCCCCAGGATATGGAATAATCACACTTATAGCAGGGGGTTCTATGTCAGGAAGCATGTCGATGCCAAGCCTGGAGATGGATATTACCCCAAAAAGGAAGATCCCTAGGAATACCATGAGGACCGTGTTCGGTCGTTTTACCGCAAACTCCGGGAGTTTCATTTTGCCCTTCCAGCCTTTCCCCTATAGCCCCTGATAATGACAGGGGTGCCTGTTTTGAGTAATCCCTGTCCAGAAATTACCACATCATCTCCTTTGACAAGGCCGCTTCTCACTTCCACGAGGTCCCCTTTCCTTATCCCGAGCTTTATATCCGGCCTTTTTTTGGCAACCCCATTCTCTACAACGAAGGCATAGTAAACGCCTGTGCCGGGGACCCGAAGCAGGCATTCCCTTGGCAACGCAAGAACCTTACGCATTCCAAGATGCAGGGTTATCCTGGCAAACATCCCTGGTTTAAGCAGTGCCTTATTGTCTTTAATATAGATCTCAAAGCCCATTGTGTGGCTCTTTGGATCGAGTGTCGGATTAACAATGGCTATGGTTCCCTGAAATTGATCATGGGGATAGGCATCCACTGATACTATTGCCCTAGCCCCTTTTCTGATCCTTGCGACATCGGTTTCCGTCACCTGGGAGATGACCTTCAGTATATCCATGTTTGTGATGGCTACAATGGGAAGCCGTGGATTATCCATTGCCCCTTCATCAACAAAACGCCCTGAAATAACCCCAGAGATTGGCGCCCTTATAGTGAAATCTGCAATGCGGACATCAAGCTGTTCAAGGGCTGCGGTTGCCCTGGCAAGACCTGCCTTTGATTGAAAAACAGCTTCTCTTGCAGAGGCAATATTGGCTTCAGCAAGTGCTTTTCCTGCCCTGGCCACCTTAAACTGGGCCATAACAGCGTCATACCTCTGTCTGGGCATGGATTTATCCTTCAAGAGATTTTCCGCACGTTTCTTTTCAAGGATGGCGTTTTCCAGTTGTGCCTCTGCCTGTGAAAGAGAGGCCTCTGCAATCCTGACTGCTGCCTCAGCCTGGCGAATGGCCACCCTGGCTGATTCCACCTGGGCAACAAGCTGTTTTCTCTGGGCGAGCTCTGAGCTATGTTCTACCACGGCGATTACGTCTCCCTTTTTCACCCTGTCCCCTTTTTCTACAAGGAGTTTTTCAATGACCCCGGTGACCTTTGAGAACACCGTGACCTCGGCAAAGGGCTTTACGCTTCCTTTTAATTCAAGTGTGCTTTCAATGGTGCGAAGGCCCACCTTTACGGTGCTCACAGGCACTCGATTTCGAGCAAAGGCAGGCCCATATCCGCACAGGAGGAGATAAAAAACAAAAATGGTCATAAATAAGGCCAATCTCTTTATTTTCAGGCTCATTTTCCTTCCCCTTTATCTTCTCATTATATTTAGATGGGCTCATGCAGCGGGTTTCTTTTTTTCCAAGCTGGTCCCTATTGCATTTTCAAGCCTTGCAATGGCGACTATATAGTCATACAATGCAGCATAGTAATTTTGTTTGCTTCGGGTAAGTAATGTCTCTGCATCAACCACATCGATAGATGTGACAACGCTCTCCCTGTATTTGTTGTTCATGAGACGAAGGTTCTCTTGCGCCTGTGCTACAGCCTCTTTGGTAACATCAATTCGATCCCTGGCCTCATGTATGGCTAGAAATGCGGCCTTTACCTGTAGGGAAATCCCGTCACACACCTGGTTTGCATTTTCCTGGGCCTTTGCCAGTTTCTTTTTTGCCTTGCGTACCTCTGAAGTTGTCCTTCCACCGCTGAAAAGCTCTATCTGGATACCGATCTCCCCGGAGATATTATCATCATGTAGACTGCCGCTTGAATCAGCGAATTTCTGGTAATCGTCGTCATTCCAGGCATAGTTACCGGCCACGTAGATCCTTGGAAGGTGACCTGCTCTGGCCGCCCTTATACCTTCTTCTTTTACTTTTATGGCCTTTTGCACAACCTCGAACTCTTGTCTATGTTCTACTGCAAGCCGAAGGCAGTCCTTTAAACTGAGTGAAAATGCAGGTATCCTGGTATCATCTATTACCTTTATTGGAGAATTTACGTTTATACCAAGGACACTATTCAGTGTAGAGGTGGCGAGCTCCACTGCGTTTCTTGCCTTTATAAGCATCTGTCTTACCTCCGCTACCTGTACCCTGGCACGCAGGACATCATTCCTGTCAACTACTCCATACTTCTCAAAACTTATTGCCGTGTTCAGGTGCCCCTTTGCCTGAACCAGTGATTCCTCTGCGATTAGCTTGCCCCTCTGGGCCCTGAGGAGATTAAAATAGGCATTGACCACGTTCAAAATAATTTGCTGGCGGGTTCTTTTATAAACCAGCCGTGCAATATCGTGTCCCAGGTTTGCCTGGTTATAGGTACCAAGAGACCTTCCAAAATCCCAGATGGTCATCATTAGTTTGACCTCCGCCCTTGTGAACTCCTTCTCGCCGACATATATAGGGGGCATCAGAGGGTTTTTGGGATCTACCATTGCTCTTTGACTGTCCATCCAGTCATAGGCATAGCCAGCGGTTATAGCTGGGAGAAAAAGGGAACGGGCAATGGCTCTATCGTCTGCTGCTATGCCCGTGTCCTCAAGGGCCTGCCGCAGGGCATGGTTATTCTTGAGTGCAATTGCAATGGCTTCTTTAAGGGATATAGGTTGCTCAGGCTTAAACTCTTTGATTGAGGGAATTTCAGGGACAAGAATACGATCTCTTAAGGTCTCCACCCTGGGTTCTTTATACTGGATTCCAGGCGTGATACAACCTGGTAAAACAATAAGAACAAAGGCACAAATAAATGGAGCCAGTTTTTTTTGATGCATTGATTCTTCCCCTTACGCAAGCATTATATTCTCGAAGAATATCTTCATCATAGTATCCACATTCTCTGAATAGGGGTGTTTTTCTGGATTGTCCAGCCATAGAAGGAGAAACGCATTCGTAAGGCTGTCAATAGCCACAGCAAGGTAATAAGGGTTAAGTATTTTTTTAAAAAGCCGCTTTTTGATCCCTGATTCAAATACAGAGGCGAGTTTATGCAGGAACTCCTCGTACATCTGGCGTATCTCTGTATCCAGCCCTGCCTTGATATTGAAGCTTGCCCCCCTGGTTTCTGCAAAATATAGCCTTATCATAGCAGTGTTTTCCATAAATACCTCGCCCTTTGCCTTAACGTATTTCCTGATTCTCTGAACTTCATCACCACATATATCCTCAATAGCGCTGTTCAGCGCATCGTGGAATTTTGAGGCCTGGTCCATAACCAATGCCTTGTATAGGGCTTCCTTGTTTTCAAAAAATTTATACAAGGTCCCGATGGCAAACTCGGCCTTCTCAGCTATTTCATGCATGGACACATTGTGGTAGCCTTTTTCCGAGAAGAGCCTGAGGGCAGCAGCGAATATCTCGTCTCGACGGGTAAGTCTCTCACGTTCCTTTCGCGTCAATAGCTTTTCTTCCATCTTTAGGCTCCTCATTTATTGCTAGCAGAGAAAACTTTAAAAAAGAACATGACGTCATATTATAAAATAAGACGTCATATATCAAGAAAAAAATTTAATAAAAACCACAAAAAGTTGATAATCTTCATGCACCAATATCCCTTTTCCCTGGAATCAGGCCATAAAACAGGATGGATATCAACTCATCGAGATATCTATCAATCCGCTCTTCAGTTTCCTGGACCAACCAGTTTAACTCGAATCCCCTCAGAGCATGTG
>Ga0180301_10003834_pt1 | contig 11688 bp, 9 predicted proteins | sample GuaBasSediGuay16_FD_121797 | JGI IMG/M metagenome (GOLD analysis project Ga0180301, IMG submission 121797) | Subseafloor sediment microbial communities from Guaymas Basin, Gulf of California, Mexico - Guay16, Core 4569-2, 12-15 cm | ecosystem: Environmental > Aquatic > Marine > Hydrothermal... | reverse complement strand
GTAGCGCTCGTTATACCTACGATTTCAGCTCCGCCTATAGCCGATATTGCCATCCAGTAAATGAAGCCTGATAAGTTGTTAGCTAGGCTTCTAAGATATAGCCATAAGCCGCCCCTAACAACCTTCGTCAGACTTGGTGAAGGCATTTTTAACCCGCACCCGCTCTAGGCTTTTGCTCCATTATAGCATTCGGCTGTCTTTAAGCTTGTTAGTGATAACTCGTCTATTGCAGTAGCTGCCATTCAACTCTTTTAGTGAAACCACATTACTAAAGCAGTGGTAGTCCAAATTCATGTTTTGAACGCCTTTGGCAGTTGCCGTTAGATGGTTATCTCTGCAGCTAATGGTCAACGCCGCTGATATGTATAGCAACGATGCTAAGCTCTGTACAAGGTCTAAGATCCTTGATTCGTTGCTACTATTCATCGCGATCGTTAGCCTCTAAATTGTTCGCTTTTTGACGACATGCGTTAAAGCTTGGTAGCTATTTGCTTTACGATCCCGCTAAAGGTTTCCACAATGGAGCGGTTTGACGTATCTATCACAGGTATATTTAGGTGCTTAGCAAGCGTTTCAAAGCATTTCTTCTTGAACTCGAACTCTCGGATCGAAACTATATCGCTCTTTCGCCTGATCACTTTATCGATTGAGGTAGTGAGCACTATCGCTATAACCTCTCTAAGCATTTTAGATAGTAATCGCCCCATAAAACCCTGTAGAAAAGCTATAGATCTAGTCTCCCACGTTATATCCACAACAGCGTCTAGGAGCGCTCTATCAAGTATCACGATAGTTGCTCCTCTAAGTCTAGACAAGATCTTGTTCACTACGTACGCCATGTACACGTCTAGCGCCATTACGTACGGATACAGCCTTCTCAGCGCGGGATCTAGCCAGAACAAATGTATTTTTATTACATACCTTCCTCTTCTTACATTAAACGTTTTCTTCGTTAGCTTTGCATAGAGGTACAGAGGATACGTTAGGAAACCAAACCATCTAAGCCATAGGTATCGAACTCTGTAACCCTTTCTAAGGAAGTAAGTGTAAAGAAGTGATGCTTGAGTACTTTTCCCAGCTCCATCAACTCCAGATACGCTAATTACCTTGACCATGGTTTAGCACTTAGATGAAGCTCTAGATGCTTTAGCTAGTAGCACTCGGTATAGAACTAGAAGCACTTTCTTCGGATCAAACCTAGGTGCATACTTAGGCACACAGTTCATCTTCATCGAGTTCGTGATGGCTTCTGCCAAGGCTTTCGGGTCTCTACACTTCTTAGCTAGATAACCGTTCGCACCATTGATAACCCTGTACTTTAGCGCACCCAGGGGAAACGTTGCTACGGGCTTACCATATATCCACGCCTCTGTAGCCGCTATGCTATAAGCCTCAACAATATCGCTTAGACTCGGAACCACAAGCACGCTACACATTTCTAGAAGCCTGCGCTTCGCATTCTCATCTACAGGGCCTATGATTAGCACCCTATCCCCTAAGCCAAGCCTCTTCCTAAGATCGAGAAGCTTTATCAGATATCTATGGTCCTGAATGGCACCGGCTATAACAATCTTTACATCTTTCGGCAGATACTTTGCCGCCTCGATAAGCAGATGAGCTCCTTTTGCATAGTCTATCCTACCTATGTACAGCACCAGCTTAGAACTAGACAATTTCTTGCTATGTTCATCATCTTCAACATTCATCACTGGTTCGGCGAGAACCAGCACCCTACCTAGTCTCCTAATCCATCTAAGCGTAGCATAGTCGCGAAGATTCTCGACATGTATAGCATCCGATAGCAGAGCAGCCAAGGTCTGCAGCAACGCTGTTAACGGCGATAGCAACCTCATCACCATTCTATGATGTGTTGCATCAGCTAGATAGCATAGGATAGTGGATACAACTGGTCTTCTAAGGATCTTCGCTATAACCAGCGCTAGAAAAGCAAAGGGATTCGAAGGGCTATGAATATGCACGATATCTGCACAACGTATAGCCATAACCATCTTCCTAAGGTCTAGAGCCATACATATCCGAGGAGATATACATACGCTCCTCACACCAAGAACAACGACATTGTCTAGACGAAGATCTCTACCTCTATGAACAGCAATGACATGAAAACCACTCCTAGCTAAGTACATAGCCAGTTTACGAACAAAACCTTCGTGACCACCCATAGCGACAATGTCGGGAGCATAGACTTGAACAACTATTAACTTCTCCATAGCCAGAAACCACTATCGTAACATTTACTCAATAACCACCATACCTAGGGAAACTACTCAACCGATAACTGGTTCATAATTATCTATCCCAGACATGTATTCTTGTTCAACATAATCCGGAACACTATACATCAATCTATCATATCTTCTATTTACTCATTGATTTTCTAAGAGCTTCAACAAGCTCATCAATAGAGCTATACACATTATCTAATCCTTCCTCTCTAAGTACATTGGCTAGATAGGGTGCATAAACAAGGCATCCACAGCTACGTGCTTCGACAACAAAGAGAGGCGGAACAACAAACCTAATTCTCTTAGCTGTAAACGTAGCTATATGGCATCTACATAGGAGTTCACGCTTCTCAGTATCATCTAGAAACCTCTTTATAACCACTATCCTTAGCCATGGGCGAACCCATCTATCCACCTCTTTAACATTTTGATCCGCTCGAGCAACAACGTATAGCTCAATACTTTTTCCAAAAGCTTTGCGAAGCTTGTAGACAAGCCTAGCGATATCCTCAACGTTTAATCTTTCAGTATCTACGACACCTACGTAGGTAATCCTTATTGTTTTACCGCCCCTTCGATAGGGTTGTTTAGGTATATGGAATCGATATAGTTTCCATACGGGTAGGTATTTACCTCGTATAACAAGGAATTTTCTTAGATGCTTGTAGACGTATCTCGATGTAGCTATGTAGCTATTCCATAACTGAGCTAAGAACCATCCGGCAACATTTCTAATCAGTGTGATAGGGCTGTACGTATCTAAGAAGTATATCATATGTATAGTTTCGATATCTCGGTGAATTACTTTGTCGACGAGGAATAATAATGTTTTTGTAAGCGATACATCGTGGTGCAATACTAAGTACCTACATTTGTCGAGTACATTACCTGTATCAAACCTTTGTTTGTTAGCTATACACACATTCTTCGATAGGATACATAGAGCTACCTCAAAACCATGCTTCTTAAGTACGTCTATAGCTATTCTCAGCAGCCTGTCTTCACCGTAGTCTAGACGAAGAGGACGATTGGATAATACGACTATCATTGCTTTCTTAGAATCTTTGTGTATATATCGATAAGCTTCTCGATATGTTTGTCCCACGAAAATCTCTTTGCGTACTTTATGCCCCTCTTCGAAATTTCTTCATAGTGTTCGACAATGTATCTAAACGCCTTTAACACGTGCTCATAGCTCCTAAAGTTAGGTACTATGCAAACAGATTCACAACTACTAAAGAGCTCACGTACAACAGGGGTGTCTCTTAAGATAACGGGCGTACCATGTGCAAGCGCTTCTAATGGACCCAGTCCAAATCCTTCCCATCTCGATGCAGATACATAGATATGACCCTCTCGATAGAGATCAAGAACCTTCTCCCTTGGTATAGAGGAGTACACCTCTAGCCATGGAGGTCTAGATCTAGGACACCGCTTATCAACTTGGAAACCCGCTATCGTAACCTTAACCTCGAGATCAAGATCCCTACAAAGCCTATCTCTATACTTCAAGAAGAATTTAACAAGCTCATCCACAGCCTTATGCTTAGCACCCGAACCAACATAGAGAACGCGAAGCACATCCTTCTCCAAATGTTTTGATCCTACATCACTAGGTATATCAACACCGTTATAGATCACCACAGGTTCTATACCTCTCCTCCGAAGCTCCTCAGCAACATAGCTACTTATAGCAACAACTACATTAGCATACCTCTCAACAAGTCCATAGTACATCGATTTGAACGCTATCCATGTAAACCATGACCGAAACGGAAGCAGAAAAACACTTGGCATACCATGGTAAGTAACAACAAGAGGCTTTTCCCTAAGAACCTTATCAAGCCGATAATCTCTAAACCTCGCATATAGAAGGAGCCTAAACCCATCATGCATATGCACAACATCAACGTCTCTCAACACCTTCAGCAGCTCTTCACAACCAACATAAATGCTGCTGATACCAGCCTTCATAAGTTCATCAACAGCCTTCTCACTAGCATCAAGAGCACCAACAACCCCTATACTACGCTCAGCACATAGCAGAGCCTCTCTAAGCATCACATAGAACTGCCCACCACGCTGCAACCTACCCATAATATAACATATCTTCATCTTCTCTTCATCTTCATCATATATGCTTCACCGACTAACTGCATCCTGCATAAAATCATCTAAACCGTATTGCTAAACATTCTTTTCTAAGACTTTCTCAACGATTTTTGAGAACTTCAATCCTATTACATCGTTACTTGGATATTTCTTTAAGATGTACCTTCTCAGCTTGGCTCCTAGCCCAAATAATCCATCTTTGCCTAAATTAAGTAGCTGAAGTACTTTATCTGTAAAATCTATTGGATCGTTGTGTCTATACATAATCATTTTGCTACATCCGAAATCTCCAAATATCTCTTTGTACTCTCCAACATCAGGTATAACAATATTAGTACCACTCAATGCTGCCTCAAGCGAGACATAGCTTGCTGTATTAGCATAACCCATGAAGGGATCTAGAACAATCCAAGAGCTTCTTATTAGACTGAGTACGCTAGTTCTATCAAGCCTTTCTCTCAGAGAAACTATTTTCAAAGGAGTATTTCTAAAGCTATTGAACAATCTTGGTATGCTTTGAGCATTTGTATAGATAGTTACACGTCTCTTATTCTTTACAAGTTCCTTCAATAGCCATTTAATTAATGGTACGCCTTTGATGAGATAGTCCCCTCCAACATAAACTAACGATGGTTCATCTGACATTTCAAAGTATTCCCTTGCATTTATATCGCTAGGTAAAGGATTGTATAGAGTATACGTCTTTTTGCATAGATTCGGCCAAAAAGTACAGATATAGCTAGCATGAGATTTCGATGCAACTATAAGTACATCAATAACAGTAGAGTTTACGGCAAGAAATTTCGGGGTAAATAACGAATTGATTAGTGCTGACATAATACTGTAGCTTAACGGTTTTGTATTCAAACGCTCAGTGCTATATATACATTTAGCACATTCCCGTACGCTACGTAGTAGTGGACTACATATATTATGATGTAGCACATTGTATGCAGTTGCAATAGGACACACTATGATATTATCGTGAACATGAGCAAGAATCTTTGATTCTGGTTTAATACTCTTAAACACAAATGCATATTTTATGAAGTATCGCGGCAACCAAACCGCTTTGGGCAAATATTTTCTTATGATCGATTTTATAAAAGCATATGGATTTAATCTAGCTATCTTCATACTAAGACCTACTACCTTAAGATTATCATAACGATTCAACTCATTTCTAAGAATCGATATAGCTTTTGATAGAATGTTATTATCGCAGAATATTATAACCGCTATGCCTTTATCTTCAAGAAAGCGAATACCATGTTTCACCAATAGTAATGTAGCTAGCTCTGCACCTCCAAATCTAGGCACATCTAGGATACAGACTACTGTTGAATACCCCCTTAAGTCAGATGGAGCACTATGAGAGGATAGGAAGTGCGTCATCAGTAAGCCGATAAAGCTACTTATTGAATTTATTAGCTCTTCGTAAATGTAGCTTTAACAAGTAACAAGTGAAGCTTATCTAGGATCTTTCCGAAAAGCTTCCTCATCAAGTGTACAGCAACGCTCAGTACATAATCGTCTATCGAAAAGACCACGTTATAGCTCCTTAACGGTGGGAGCCTGTTCAAATTACACGTATACTTTGGAATACGCTCTGCACCACGAATTATGTCACGAATACAATTCGTAGCACATCGCATTAGGTGTACGATTTCTTGAACAGCCAATTCACACCTTTCTTCGACTTTACGAGAGTCAGAAATACTGAGCAAATATAGCATATAGACTAAATTCATTAAACTAACCTTCATCGACGAAAATACATCCAGCATTAAAGCTAATAATTCTAGTTCAGGCCTTAGCCTAGGAACCCTAATATTTCTGAACTCTACACGAATACTTCGATTATTTGAATTATACGCAAAGCCGATCGGCATGAGCACAGAAACTTCATCAACTATCGCATCATCAATCCTCACATCAAGAAGATATGGAGGCCAATAGGGAGCTAAGTATATATCAACATGTCTAAGTCCATACGGAGTTTCGACCAATAAGTCTAGTACGAAGACCTTTGTAGCGATATGACCTTTGATAAACCTTAATATGGAGCTTATAGTTCTTGTTAAATTAAAGTCAATGAGTTTTATTCTACAGCTTCTAAAGCAAGTCTTTAAAACCTCAATTATATGTTTTATATTTCGAGCTCCCAGAACCAAGATGTCGATGTCAGAGGCGTAATATGGTAAGATAGAGGGCCACTTAATAGGAATGAACATTATGCCGTTATTGATATTCGTTTTCGAACATAAGCAACTTACTATGTAAAGATCAGAACATCTAAGCTTACAATCGCGGATGACACAACTGATAATTCTTTCATCAACAGCAGTTTTATCCTTCAGGTTTTCTATGTACAGCAAATACTCACATGAAATTCCTTGTTCGTGTAATATGCGTTCTATATTATTAGCATCAATGCTGATTGCATACTCAACAAATTTATCTAATACTGAATAGTACCGTTGTATCTTATCACAATTGTACCGTTTCATACTACTCTTTAGCTTCAATATCTATTGAACTTCCGTATATGTTAATCGAGTGTGAATTATTTTGAATCCTTCAACAAGAAAGACAACACGGTTAAGACCGTAATGAACTACTATGGACGGGTCGATAAGAGTTATTCTAATAGTTTTTGTACTAAGGTTTGAGCTTATCGTTATGTCTGTACCCCCTTCTTTGGCATAATATAGCAAACTTTTATAACCAATACCTGGTCTGAATTCACGTGTAAAGAGACATAGTGTTGATTTTGAGATATTTACTTGATGTAACAGGATGTATGAGACATCCATATAGTAATAATAAACCTTTGGAAAGCAGTAAGATTTTCCTATTAAAATGCCTTCTTTTACGCAAGGTTGCTCATAGCACCTTATAATGAGTTTAGACAATATATAGGGATCATCACAAATGATAACTTCGTAACTACCAACTTCTATTAAATTAGCTAGATCATCAGGCTTAACCGCATCGTGATCTCCATATATCGTAAGCATTTGCCTTGGAGTAGAATATAGAATGTAGCTACGGGGAAAAAGATCTCCCGTTAAAGTAACAATACCGCAAAATGCATATAGGACTAGCAAACTGGCGAACAATGAAGTTAGAAGTTTTAAAATTCTACTTCTAAGATGTCTCCAAGCAAAACATGTATATAGACATACAATAGTTACTGACGATGCGTATAACATATGCCATCTAAGTCTATTCACAAGTAATCCTAATTTTAACCATGCTAATACGTAAGCCATAACAAAACTTACATAGAGTAGAAACACGATATTGCATACTGAGCACTTTCTGATTTTTAGACAATAAATAGCGATAATCAATGCTGAAACTACTATTAGCACTTGCAAAATCACTTTAAGCAATCCTAAGTATGTAAATAATTGTTGTTCCGGAGTTCTTATCATCAAAGCCGAAATATCTACATACTTTTCTAAAGACCTTCCTAGGTTCTTCATTAATTTGAAAGGATGAAGCATCAATTGCGCAACGAAATTGATCATAGAATTTATGAAGTACTCGGTAAATATAGAATAGTAAGATAAGTAGAAAGTAATAGAAATGATGACAAGTAGTAAGACGTTAGACCTTTGCTTAAACATTAATAATGGAAAGCTAGTATCAATCTTCTTCGAAATAATTGATTCTAGGAATAAGAACATAGTAGTAGCAACAATAAGATATATGGAAAGAGGGTGGGTAAGACACATGGCTATAAACGTAATAAATATCAAAATACAATATCTTTTGTCGACGCTTTGAAGTAAACTATATAGCAAGTATGTCGAAAATGTTAATAATGGAATGAAGAAGGCATACCGAGTAAGTGTGGAGAACTCATAATGCATAAAATCTGTACTGAATAATATTAGTAAAGGAATTATCAAAGGTAATTCTTTAGAATTACAGAACGTGGAACGAGACGTGGAACGAGTCTTCTTCGCAAGAACGGCTTTATATGTACATATACAAATAACGTAAACAAAGACTATGGAGAACAAGGAAAAAATGGAGGAATAAATACTCAAAGTTGCTAGATCTATAGATACTCCAAATATCTTAAGCAGTATGACATGGAAGCAATGCGGTAAGATGTTTTGAGTATACTGAGTCAAATCACTCGCAATATTTCCATGTACATTCTTTACGAAATGAACCCAAAGACTATCTTTTGTCTCAGAAATGAAATGAATTATTATGGAATCCCAATACTGATCAACATAAGGCAACTTGCCAGTCTTTATCAAGAAAGCTAAACGAGGTAGAAATGTAATGAATAATATCAACACGATTATTAGGGGCCAAAGTTGCCTTCTCATATTCGCTTACACAAATTAAACTTCGTTAACTCTAAGATACTTTCCATAAACATTGTGTACTAACATATCGACGAGTATAGATATTCTATGGGGATACACTAGTCTTTGTAACCGATCTCTGAGACTGTTGTTTAAGAAAGCTAACGTTAACAAAATAGATTTAGCTATTTCCTGAGACCACGGTGGTACTACGTGTATTAGTTTGTTTAGTGCATTATGCTGATCCAAACTTATTCTTATGAGTTCTAATATTGCTCCTACACTTGTAGTAACGATGGGCGTTCCTAGCGCTAATGCTTCCAGTATTGTGATCGGTGTATAATCTAAAATTGGCGTGAAGGCAAAGATGTCTGATGTTGCTATTGTATCTAGTTTTTCTTGCTCCAATAGAGCTCTTAGATCTAGCATCACATGTTTCTCTAGGTCTAGCTCTTCAACGAGCTTTCTAAGTTTTTGTAGGTATTTATGGTCTGATGGTGGTCCTGCTATGTAGATCTTGAAGTCTTTTAGCTCTTCTTTAAGGTATTTCGATGCTTCTATTAGTAGATGTTGTCCTTTTCGTGGGTGTATTCTGCTTATGTATGTGATGACTATGTCTGTGCCTAGCTTATCGTGTATATCACTAGTTGGCTTGTAGTTGAAGAGCTCGTCTGGTATGCATGGATATCTAATGATATGTATTCTGCTTTCTTCGATGCCTTCGCTTACTAGCCATTGTTTCTCTATGTTTGTATGCGCTATGAATGCATCTATCCTATGCTGGTTCTGCACTAGCTCTCGCATCGCGAATCTATATAGTAGTTTTGCTGATAGGTGGTCAATGCCTGTTGCTACTGGGAAGTGCAGCTGCGCAACTAGCTTATACTTTAACTCGTCTTTCCATTTCATTGCTTGGAATAGGTGTGGATGCAGGTTGTGGCAGTGTACTATATTGGGCTTAATCTTCTTTAGTGTTTCTTTGAGGTCCTTCATTATTGTTGCATAGCCTATCTTGGTGAAGGAGGGTTCTAGCCTATGAGCGATAACTCCTTCCCTGATTGTGGTGCCGGGCTCTGCTATCTTCTTCCACCTATTGTCGCAGGTAGTTGTGATTACATGTGCTTCGTATCCGCGTTTAGCGAGCTCTCTAGCCGTGTGATAAACAATATACTCTACACCACCAATGCTAGGCTTATAGAAGGGGGAGATCATCGCTATTCTCATGGTTAGAACTAGGCTTCCTCTATTGTTGAGAGCGGTACTAGGAGAGGTGTACCTTGACAGGATAGTAGCAGAGTTATTGAAGGACTTGCCCGTAATTCTTTCAGCTCCGCAAGGCGTCTAGCAATCTCCACGCTTATCTGGCAACCGATTCTGCATTCGATGAAGGACTTTATCAAGCTTGCCAACGTATAGGACAATACATGGATGCGCCCAAACGATCCTGATAATGTTAAGATGAGTTTCCTAAGCTGGCCTGGTCCCTCATAGAGGCCGCCACAACTAGCATAATGGGGTTCTTGCTTTGTTAATGAGAATTGTTTTGCACATGCTGGTATTAGCGTATTTGCATAATTAATATTAGTGCAGAGCTGAGCTTCAACAACTTCTATGGACAGTTTATCGTTGTTCTTAGTGTTTTGAGGTAGCCTGCTCAACAGGACGAAAGCAGTTGTTCCTGGCGTAGCTAGCCATAGATAGAATCCTGTAGGACGAGCCATTCTACGAAGCTTAGCTATATTTATCTTTTCATACACTAAAACACCTCCTTGCTTTACCATAGGTGCTTTGAACTCTATAACCAGCAACTTGTCGTCGACCGAGAATAGAGCATCACGGTACCTCTCCTCAAGCTTCCTAACCTGCTGTGTTATAGCCATGCGCAAATCCACGAAATATCTATTTGAATATCTGCACTCACCAATTCTCTATGCAATAACACCAATAACGATGTTCTCATACACCAATTTAGACATAGCTATGACACGTTGTTTAGCATACATGCCTTACATTCCTTGCTATTAATAGCATCAACCCTCTAGACTATTTCATCTCTTTCCTCCATACCAGTTCCTTGGACCACAAGTTCCTTAAACCCGCTACTATGAGGTGGAACTGCTGGACAACCCACGTCCTATATTGCTTTATGGCTAACAATACGGCTCCCAATGCCAGAATGCTCAAGGCAGTAAGGGAATGGGTGATCACCGCGCTCGCTATCAACAGGACAGTAGATGTCAGTAGTAGGAATGGATTTGCTAAGTGTAGAAACGATTCGACGGCGAGAACTACTCTGAATTCCTTTGGTGCCTGCCCTATCTTCTTGAGCGTTCTAGCGAAGTGCTGTATTAAATGCTGGCCCCTTCGAACCCTCCACCAAAAATAGCCTTCGTTGGGAACAGCCTCCTCCACCCAAAGTCCTTCAGGAATTATAGCCCTATACTCCATTAAGGCTATCCTTGAAGCTGTGTGGCTGTCGTCTGCCCCAACATCGGTAGGGAAGCCATTCAGACTTTCTAAGAGGCTTCTCCTAAACGCCGCGAGCTCTCCGTGGAATATCGGCGTTGACCACGCCTTGCTCTCCGCGAGCCTAAGCGCATTGTAATATCGCCTATATCCCTCTTCGATCCCCGCCGCACCGGTATCCGCTGGCTTCTTTAGACAGGAAACCGCCCCCACCACCGGATCAGCAAACCACTTCACAACCTCCTTCAACGCATCTCTAGAAGACCACCAAGCATCAGCGTCAGCTATAATCACGATATCTCCATGAGCTTGCTTCAAGGCTAGGTTCAGCGCCCGTGCTTTCCCTCTTCTCTCGGCTTCCTCTATAAGCTTCAAATTCACATTCGGATGATCGCTAACCCATTTCCGCACCAGCTCCGGAGTTCCATCATCGCTGGCCGAGTCAATAACTATTGTTTCTAACTTATCTTTCGGATATTCTTGTTCGTAGATGTTGTTAAGCTTCTTCTCGATGAACCCTGCCTCGTTATAGG
>Ga0180301_10003833_pt1 | contig 11689 bp, 11 predicted proteins | sample GuaBasSediGuay16_FD_121797 | JGI IMG/M metagenome (GOLD analysis project Ga0180301, IMG submission 121797) | Subseafloor sediment microbial communities from Guaymas Basin, Gulf of California, Mexico - Guay16, Core 4569-2, 12-15 cm | ecosystem: Environmental > Aquatic > Marine > Hydrothermal... | reverse complement strand
TAGCGTGCAGCAGGCTTAAACCCCTCGAAAAATAACGCAACATTATACATTCCTAGAAAATCCTGGTGTCTAGGACAACACTTAGGCACAATATAGTTAAGCAGATAGTCGATACAAGCCTCCCACTCATCCATACTAGGAGGAACAATTAGAAGCCTCCTTTTAATCCTCTTTTGAATCCCCTCTGAAAGTATACGATTCTTCATCAAAAATATCAGTTGCGAAAAGATTCTTCATCTAATCCAGAGACCGTCGCTTCATCATCTACTATAAGAATAAAGCGGAAGATTAAAATAGATTTTGTCTTTCCTCTAAGATAACCCAAAACATTTTAAATGAAGCAAATAGACGGGAGGAGTGTTACTATGCGGCGGATAAGGATTTATACCGAGGCTACTGGATTTGTTGATGCGGTTTTGTTACCTGACGAAAACCCGAGGACTGTGGAGAAGATCCTTGAGGTTTTACCGTTGGTGTCTACGGCCTATAGATGGGGTGGAGAAATCTTTTTCGAGGTACCTGTCTATGTGGAGAAGGAGAATCCAAGGGAGGTTGTGGAAAGAGGGGATGTAGCCTACTGGGATACTGGACATAGTTTATGTATATTTTTTGGCCCTACTCCTGCAAGTCTAGGGGATGAAATAAGGGCGGTGGAGCCTGTAAACGTGATAGGTAAGGTTCTTGGAGATCCTCACATATTTGAGAAAATTAGAGATGGCGATAAAATAAGGGTTGAAAAGGTGGGTTAAGCTAATAGGAGAACCCCATTTTACTTATTTTCGCCAGCAACTCGTCGGCCATGTTGGTTGGGTACTCGTCTTCATACTCCTCGAATATTTTTATGAGCTCGACGAAGTCCCCGTAAAGTGTGACACAGATGGGTTTAAGTGGTATAGCCCAGTAGCCTTCCTTAACCCAAGTAAGGTTTACTTCTTTGAAATCGGCTTTAGGAAACTCTTTCCTAAGATTATATAGTCTTCTAGATTCGGGGTAAAATGTATCAACAAATCTTGTTTTAATCTTACCCGCCTTAATGTCCATGAAGTAGAGGTCATAGATTATTTCTATGCTTCCGTCGGGCAGGTGGCTTACGGAGGATTTAGCCAACTTGAACCCAATTTCTGTTATGAAATACAGGAAAAAGGCTAAATCCTTAACCTCCATTTCGAATTCAAGTTCCTCGAGACTCAAACACTATCAACTCTACACTAAGGGTAACCTACCTCTCCTTTAAAAAGATACCGAGCAGAAAATATAGAAATTAAAAATGATATTTTCGTAATCTTTGACCTCTCGATGCACTTATGTAGGCTAATGCTATTAGCATCTCTAAGCCTACTGTTATGGAAACCTTTCTATTGAAGCCCAGACCGTGAAACGGTTAGCTAAAAATACTAGTTATTCTTAAATAAAAATATTAATACACCACGGAAAGTGGGGTAGAATGAGTAAGCGCGTCCACGAGTACGTGGGCTGGCGTGAGGTTTCAGGATGGCGTTGCCTTAGATGCGGTAGATGCTGCAAGGAATACCTAGTTGACTTGGCCCCCGGCGAAGCAGTATACTATGCTCTAAAATACGGACCAGTGGTAATAGTTTACCGTGGTAAATCTTATCTTTTAATGAAGGAAGACGGCTCCTGTATTTTCCTCAGAAAAATAGGTGACAAAGCATATTGCACGATATATCACGATAGACCAAGAGTCTGCAGAATCTATCCCTTCTACGTAAGAACCACCCCTCTGAAAAATAAAGGTGACACAGCTTTAGTGCTCTACAAAGGTAAAAAGATCTACGTTTATGTGGATAAAAAATGTCCTGGAGTAAACACCGAAGATAACATCGAGAATCTTCTTAAAGGAGTTTTAAGAACATGGTTAAATCTTTTTGTAGGAAGAACTAGACCTACATGAATACTAGCTAATTGTTATAAAAAGCTTATAGGTATCTCTATAAGCTCGACCCTCCCTACTTCAGCAAGGAGATTTACATTAGAGAGTACAAACATGACATCACCTCAAACAGGGAGATTACTGATGCAAATTATTTAGTGATATGATATTTATTAGTGGCTGAATGTACATTGATTAGTGAATTCTTTGCACTATTCCATCAAAGTGTTTGTCGAAACTTGCAATGTATTTTATCCTGTATTTCTCCATTAAGGCTAATGAAGTAGCGTTGGTAAAGCTCAGTTTTACGCCACTATATTTTCTGAAAATCCCCCAAGCCCTCCTAAAGGTTAGATTATCCACTAACAGTAGTTTAAAACGAGGAGATGAAAGCATGAACATACCTATATCAACTGCTATTTCAGGCCTTTTTGTCAAGGCTAGTGCTACGGTTACCGCCTCGTCAAAACATAGTCTGAATAAAATGCTGTTCCATAGGCTCCTTTAAGAATCTCCCTCAGCAGCCCACAGCCCTACGGTGATTAACGTCCCTTTTGTTTCGAGCAGCAACAAATATACATGTATCAATAAATATTGACATCAGGATCCTCCTATTTTACCGTATAGAATTTCATCGATCTTTTTGGAGGAGTCTTTAACGCCCCAATCTACTGGCTTATCGAGGATCCTCCATGCTGGGTCTTCTTTAAATGATAGGATCCTACCGATTTTTTTCGATAAGTTCGTCTTCTCTCTCCAGCCCCAGCTCTATTAGCTTCTCTAAAATTTCCTGTAGACTATTTGTTTATTTGAGTGTTTAGGGTGTTTTGGAAATTATGGGAGCTCGAAGCCTTATGTATGGTGTTTTATCTACTCGCCTTAGATGCCGTCAGGCTTAGCCGATGACGGCGCTCCCCGGCAACCCGCACCCTATGGTGTACGGAATGTAGCCCCCGATAAACCACCAACTAGAGGCGAGGCGGCTGAGGGAGAAGCCCGTGCAAGTTCCCATAGTTTCAAAAATAACCTAAATACCATGCACGGGCAACCACTAATCTTGATACCTTTAAGTCTTAATCTAGCCTGCAATCTTTCTAGGTTTTCTTTAGCTTCTATCCTGAGTTTAACAGAGGTAATCATAATTCTAACAAGTATCTTTTTACACCAGGTAGAATATAAGTTTTCTACGGCTATAGTGAAACTTTGTCCTTTAAGGCGAAAAAGAAGCCGTTTTCAACTCAAGATATTTATTATAGGAGATGAAATTTTAGACGGCGATTTTAAATGCCCAAACAAATATTCTTTCAACTGGTTTTAATGACAGCTTTAATCGTTCTAACTAAAACTATGGCAATGTTCTTTGATGCGAAACCGGCCCCTCCCTCAAAGCCGAAAATAATAAGTAGAGAAGAATGGGGAGCGAAGCCACCTAAATGCGAGTACAGTCGTCATCCCTACTACAACGCTATAACAATACATCACACAGCAACGTCAAACGACTATAAGGACTCCTTTGAGGTTGTCCGCAATATACAGGTTTTCCACCAGGATAGTAGGGGATGGTGTGATATCGGCTACCACTATCTCATAGACAGGGAAGGCAGAATCTTCGAGGGCAGACCTGTATGGGCTGTAGGGGCTCACGTAAAAAATCATAATACGGGTAACATAGGGATATCTATTATAGGCAACTTTGAGGAGAGGGAGCCGAATGAAAAGGAGTTGAATTCCCTTGTAAACTTGGTTGCATGGCTGGTTTACCAGTATAACATACCTTTGGGGAACATCAAGGGCCATAGGGATTATTCTAACACCCTGTGTCCAGGTAAGTATCTCTATCAAAAGCTACCTGAAATCAGGAGGAAGGTTGGATCCAAGGTGTTCGGCTTCGGTGATGGATTTGGGACTGCTGCATGGTGGGGAGTGTACTCAGACTACTGGAGTTCAAACGAGGAAGAATGGAAGCGCCAGGTCGATGAAACCTTGAAAAAACTCAGTGAAGCTGGCGTAAAAACCGTGTTCTTCCTCGCAAAAGATCCATGGGGCTACGTGTACTATAAAAGTGAAATAGTACCCTTGAGCCCGAAGTACAGTTGGGATCCCCTAGCATATATTGTCTCTAAGGCAAAGGACTACAACATAAGTGTACACGTGTATGTAAATGTTTTCTCCGAAGGAGAGCTTCAGCCAGACGAGTATTTAGAAAAACACATAGACTGGGCTATACGGGATTCCGAAGGAAACCCCATAGGATGGGTTGATCCTGCAGTAGATGAATACGTTGAAAGGTTTATGGCCATAGTAAGGGAAATCGTAACAAAATATGATATTGACGGTATCCAGCTGGATAGAATAAGGCTCTCCGGTAAAGCCAGCCATCTACCAGTTGCCTCCATTAAATTTAAGGAAAAATACGGCGTTACACCCGACCAAGCGCCAGATAAATGGGCTGACTATAAAAGGTTTTTAGTCTCTCGGGTTGTTAAGAAAGTCTACGAGGAAGTTAAAAGCCTTAACCCTGCTATAAGGGTTTCAGCTGCAGTTATGGCCGACATAGATGTCGCTAAAAACACGTTTTATCAGGACTGGGGTGAATGGCTTAAAACAGGTTACGTAGATTTCATAGTATTGATGTCCTATACTGAGGACATTGAAAGATTTAAGCGGCTAATCGAAAAATCCGTGGCAGCAACCGGCAATGTGAGACCAATATATGCTGGTATAGGATCCTACAGGGAAACGGTTAACACTAAGATCATGGAAGAGGAAATGAAGGAGGCTTTCAAGAGAGAAGGCATTTATGGAGTAGTCTTCTTTAACGTCGATTCGCTACTAAAAAACGATGATAAGAGAATGGTAGTTAAAACCACTTTAGAAAAACTTAAATTTAAGGGAACTGCAGAGTCGACGGAAGAAGGGCCACCAGAAGTACTGAAAACATATGCTATAATAGGTATATTGTTTCTCCTTGCCGCTACCCTAGCGTTTTTACTTAAGATCACAAAGAGGTTCCCCAGAAGAAGACGTGGAAGTATTAGATAGTTAACAACTATATTATTTTTCTAATAATGTTATTTTTACTGAAGTGATCCCATCCTATGCAAGTTAGGGTTTTCCCCTTGAACCATACCTGTCCTTCTCCCTTTCTGACCTTTCCATAGACCGACACCTTTATCCCCCGCCTTTCCAATTCACTTATTACATGGTTTAAACATTTTTCCTTAACGGCAAGCACTGCACCGTATTCTTCGCCTCCATAGAAGGCTAGGGAGAAAGGGTTTATACCGGCCTTCTCCGAATAACTGTATACTTCCCTTGGAAGGAGAACCTTATCAACATATATATCTACTTTTGATGCTTTTGCTACCTCGCCTAGAGTAAAGGCTAAGCCATCGCTTACGTCCATTGAGGCGGTGAAACAGTCACGATTAGACTTTAATACCTCTAGAAGATTGAGGGAAGCCCTCGGTCTAGCGGAATACTCCAGCATCCTAGGATAATTCTCCATTATATGGGTTAAATTAGCATAGTACGCGTGGAAAGCTGAACCCGTTAAACCGTATTCTCCTGTCGCCAGCACAATGTTCCCTGGACGCGCCCCATTACGTGGTAGAGGTTTAGTTTCAAAGACACTTATCACAGCTACGTCGATCCAAACATCCTCCTTTGAGGCATTAGTATCCCCACCGAGATACGGGACATTATAATATCTGCATGCTTCGACTATTCCCTCGACCATATCTTCTATTATTTGCTGGCCTTCTTTCGTCGGAGACCCTATAGAAGCCACTAAAGCTATGGGACGTGATCCCTTAACTATACAATCGCTTACTGTAGCTGTTACAGCTTTCCATCCTAAATCGCTCCACTTTGACCAAGGGAGTTTAGAGTTATATGCCGAAAAGCCGTCGATTTTTAATCCTATTCGTAAGTTTTTTAGATTGAAATCTGCTATATCGTCACCTAAGGGTAGTTCTCCTCGTCTATCTAAATGCTTTAAAATATTCATTACTACCTTTCTCTCGCTAAAGTTCGTCAGATTAACCACCTATCTCGGTATCTCCCCGCGTTTTATCATTTCAAGGTTTCTTTGAAGCCTCTTTTTCATTGCTTCGTCAAGGGTCTTAGCATAGTCTTCACGTAACACGGTAAGCAGAACTGCTATACTGTGAGAACAGAATCCCCTATTCCTGAATCCTGGGCAGGTGCAACGTATATTGGCTTCCCTTACTTCAACAAAGTATTTTCCATGGTCTCCTATAATGTAGAAGAAGTTTTGGTTTATTCTGATCACTCTACCCTCCTTTATCAGTAGTTCAGCCTTCTTTAGAATTTTCTCTGAATAATCCCTAGTAACCCGTTTTTTCAAGGCTATCCCTCCATGAAAGCTGATATATGTAGCTTCTGTGGGGTTTAAACTTACGCCTATACTTCTCAGGTTTTTCCCCGATGACTTCTGACAAAAGTTTCGGAACTTCTAGTGTACCATAACCTTTGTTAGCAAGAACATATAGATACCCAATCTCCCTCGGGTTAAAGCCCATAAGCCATGTAGTTAAAACATCAACTTCCAGAGCGTTTAAGCCAGCCAGAAAAACACCCCATTTAACTATTTCTCCGCTAACGGGACCGTCGCCCTCCATTCCCTCGACCCCGTCGATCACAGAGAGGTGAGGCATAAGAGTTTCCGCCAATTCAGCTATGGATAGATTTATAGCAGCATATCCTTGGTGAACCTTGGATTTAAATGGTTTTTGGACAGCCCCCATAACGATATTTTTAATGGATAAGGTTACTATCACAGTATCGTGGGTTTTGGGTCTGCATATGGAGATCCTAAAATCGGAGTCTACCACGGTTTTTGCTACAGGGATTTTCAAACTCTTAGATAGGCTACTATCGTATATTTTCAGATCCACGTGGTCGTCTTCGTTCAAGTCTACAAGTTCTACATCATACTTATCTATAATATCCATGTAACCGTAATTCTCTAGACCTGTCTTAAAATCACCCATTGCTGAACCTTCACCCAGAATTATCTTTCTGGGGGTGAATTTGGAATAAATATACTCCAAAATAGCCTCCACAGCGTCGGGATGTGTAGCACACCCTGGGCTCCAGACAGAGACAAAGTTTGGTTTTATAAGGATTTTTCTGCTTCTTCTTAATTTTTCTTCTAGGCTTTGTCCCAGCAGATTTAAAACCCTCATGACCCCTGACTTCCTGTCTAATCCTGTGGCAAAAGCTATTTCCACAAAACTCCCCAATCAATTAGTGTTCCAGTAAGGTATAAAACTATCTTCAATATACTATCTGTTTAATAATCTTTTACAGGGATGGAAATATTTTCCGGTGTGCGGTTCCAGCGGAAAATATTTTAAGATACTGTTTTTCCATGATTGTGGAGACTCTACATGGGTTTTGGATTAATATTAATAATTGTGGGTACGTTTTTTATCGTACTCGGCTTTATACTTGAGATTATAAGTATAATCTTAGCTGGAAAACCAAGTGTAGAAAAAGAAAGAGGGGAAGTTAAAGCTGGGGGAGTATTGTTCATCGGACCTATACCAATAGTTTTCGGAACTGACAGAGAAGCAGCTAAATGGTCTTTAGTTATAGGGTTAATAATGGTTATATTACTAGTACTGTATATTTTTGTTTTATCCATATAGACTTATTTCAGAGAACTTGGCTGTTCTAGAGCAATATTGTTGGATTATCTTGGAGGAGTCGCTGAAATCTTCTTCAGTAACCTTACATGTTCCATTTCTTCGCCTTTGAGAAAGTCTAGGACCGTTTGTATTAACTGACTTTTATCCTTAAATGTTGGAGGATAAGTATTTAGCCCAATTAACCCTCCCCTTTTTAAGTGGAGGATTTTTGCTTTTAGGGTGTTCATTGCCCTTTTTAGGCTCCCACTTCATCCCACCTTAGGGGCAGGGGGCTGTGCCACCAGCCCGTCATCCCTACCCCTCCGAGAGGGACTCGGGATTATGGCTCCACCCCTTATTCATGGTACGCCATTACTTAAGTATACCCGATGCCACTCACCCCCACTAAAGCAGGAGGCTTCCCGGCACCATTTTTGTAAATGCCTGAATTCCATAGCTCTTCGATTCTTATTAACTTGGGAACTAGTTTTCTAAGAAAGGGGGATATCGATTTTATCGCTTTCTAAAACCTTTTCTTTAATGCCGCTAATGGATTCATCAATGTACCGGTATTTTTATCCCCTGCCAGAGTATTCTCCTTTAACGGTACGTGGAGAAAACGGCTAACCAAACGAATATATTGCTATGCATCTAAGACTCCTCTGAAATTACTAGGAAAATAAAGGCATGTACGACGTTACTATATCTCTCGTAAAGCAGTCTATATAATTTAGAAATCTCCTCTTCATATTTAATTGAGCTGTATAACTCTCTTCCTAAGCCATCTCCTCTACTTCTATAGGCCCTGTTTTACCGCTTTCAAGAAAAGCGTATAAGAGTTTATTATTATGAAGTAGGACGTACATGTCATGTGGATCTACATGAATTCTAAGTGTTTTCTCTAAATCTGCTACAAGTTTACTAGAGAAGACTTTTAAAGAGAAAGATCCAAACACCTCTTCATATGCACTGAAAAATCTTGCTGGATCCTCCTCCAATACCTTAATAGGATCTTCTTTAAGAGCGTTCTCCAAGTGGTAGAAAACTACAGGTAGATATGTTGAACCAAATCACTAAATATCCTTTTAGTTAAGGCGATAAATGATCTTTTGTCAATCTCATATGTCATGTCACTTTAATATAGATACCTTTATTATAAAATTTTCACATTTCGGAAACGAAAAACAATAAGGAAAAAATCACTGTACTTTTTCTCGGCGTCTAAGCGCCTTCTTTATGTACTCTTCACGCTCACTCGGTGAAAGAGATCTCCAGAAGAGGAGCTGTTTTCTCACGATATCGGTTAATTTTCGTACGCCCCTTATCCATATGTGTTCTGTTCCGCTTAGTCTTGTGGCTATAAGGGACCAAGTACTGGTTTTTTCTGTGACGTTAACCTGGAGCTGGGATGTCATAACCACGTTCCAGTCGAAGGGTTTAACTTTTATCCTCATGTTAATGGATTTAAGCCTGCCTTCCGCTGTGTCCTTTTCCTCATAATCTATGTCCTCTATCATAAATGGTCCTTCTTCGCCTCTGAATATATTGAGGTACTCCATAATATACTGAAGGGCACCATCGATCTCTTCTTTCTTGATTACAAAGGGCAGGTTTACTATGAATGTGTCTCCTCTTCTAATGGACTGGGCCTCGAGTTTCCACTTTCTTTCCAGAGATGGAGTTACAAGCTTTGATGCATAGTGGACTGGATAGATTGTAGCCGCTATGGTGACACCTATGGCGAGGGCTACCGCTAGAACCACCCAGAGGGAGCCAGCGTTTATTGCGAGCTGTTCTCCTGGCGGGAGGAATATGTTAACCACGGTGGGTATGGAGATGCCCAGCATATATCCTATGAAACTGCTTACTATTGCGACGATTATGAACTCCATGAGGAAGACGCCTGCAACGTGGAGTGGAGACAAACCGACGGAGCTAAGTATACCGATCTCCCTCTTCCTCTCGTGTACAGCCCCGAGAATCGAGCTCAATATTGTGGATAACAGGATTATGGCTGGCATTACGGCTTCCTGTCCAACAACCTGCTGCGTACTCACGGAAGCGTACTGCCTTACGTGGTACTTTCCTTCAGGCGTTTTCTCAGCATAGTATATGTAGTAGTTGAAGAGAGCCGCAAGCTCCTCTGCTATCTGTTTGCCGCGCTCAGGGTTCTTCACTACAAGTCTTATCCCGAAAACTCCTCCTCCGAGCTTCTTTACCAAGCCGCTTGGCATGATTATAACTTCTGTTGGTGAGGCAGGGTTGAGAGCTCTGATCGTTATTCTGCCTCCAGCTTCCTGTTCACGTGCAAGCGATATTATAGGGAAGTTGTCTAGGTCTTTAACGTATTCTAAGTACATTTTCTCAGCCTTATCCCTGAATATTCCAACAACCGTCACCCTTATGCCTAGAATATTCAGCTCATCTCCTATCTCAACACCAAGTTGTTTAGCCAAGGTCTCCGGTACAATGCACACCGGATTCTCGGATGTAAGGAATAGTGGTCCTGGACCCTTCTCTATCATCTCGCTAAGCAACTCTTCGTCGCTTAACCCAGGCAGATATTTAAAGTCCTCGGGGTTCAATCCTATGATAGCTATCGGGCCTATAATCTCGTGTGTGGTGATGTTTATTTTGATCGGAACACGCTCGCCGAGAGGATAGTACACGTAGAATGGCAGGACAGCCTCAAGGTCGTTTCTGTAGATGGACTTTAATTGTTCAGCCAACAGTGGAGGAAGGAATCTGGATGGTATAGTTTGTCTTATCAATATCCCTTGGTAGCCGGAATCCATTTCATAGTGGCTTAACACTGCCACATGGGTGGCGCTGAACAGCGATATCATGGATACGAAGGCCATGGTTGAAACAGTTACAGACAATATTACAAGCGTCGTCCTCAACTTTCTTCTACGCAGGTTCCTTATTCCTAGCGAGGTGGAGAGGAACAATGCACTGAACTTGTCTATTTCAGCATAGTGCTTGCCTATGAACTTTATACGCAGTTCCTTGAGGGCTGAACCAGCATGGCTTAAGGTAACTATTAACGGGAATATAGTTAAAATCATCATTATGAAACCTATGGCTATGAGAGGGACGTTTGTAAGCATGGCGAATCCTGGATGATTATAGTACATGAAGAGAGATATTGTTGCGAATATTACCAGTACTGTTACAACTCTTTTCCTCGTATCTTCGAATTCAAATAAGAGCCTTTCAAAGAGAAATGCAAAGGGAAGTGAGAGAAGGAGGAAGAATACAGAACTGTATGATGCATCGAAGATTAGTAATCTTAAGTTTATGTAGGCTTGACGCTGTAAAGCAAACGCCATTAAAGCTCTGCCTCTAGCCTCATAGTACCTCTTTTCTCTAAGAAACTCCTTTGCACTCATAAAGTGTTCCTCAGCACTTTCCAGGAACCTTTCTGCCACATCGACGAAAAGTTTGGTGTTTTTGGCCTTAGGGAACCTCTCATAGTTTACTATTTCGTAGTTTATAACGGCCTTTAAGACCGTCATGTTTAATATGACTTGCTCAGGGGGTTCGACGTAGAATCCTCTATTCTTGTTAGTTAAAATAAGGGAGTACCATCTTGTTCCGCCGAGAGAGAATATTACATCGAAGCGCGGTGTGTTGGCCAGTTCGGGGTTAACGAAGATTTGTACAACACCGGTTATGTAGTTGGGGTGCGGTATGAATGCCACGAACTCCGGTAACATGCTAAAGAACCTAGCAAAGTTTTGTGAGTAGTGGTCGATTATAAGTATCCCCATTTCATCAGTGGGGGAGAATGTTTCAGGGTCGATTACATCGAATACAACTAGACTCCCGGCTGGGAACAGCGAGATTTCAGCATATGTTTCTGGCTGTGGGGATACTGCTATAGTTTCTCTGACCGTACCATATTCTCCGAAGTCGACCACGTAGTCTACAGGTCCTTCTGATGGATCATCCTTATATGCAAGAGGCGTGTAGGCTCCGCCTGGAACCACCACTGGAACCATGAATTCGCCTTTATCGTCGGAGGTGACTATAATGTAGTGTCTAATGTATGGTCCCAGAGGCTGTTGGAGCAACACACCCTGGAAGAACATGAGTACTACAGTGGTTCTTGGAAGAGGTTCATAGGTTCCCTTAGTCATAT
>Ga0180301_10003832_pt1 | contig 11690 bp, 18 predicted proteins | sample GuaBasSediGuay16_FD_121797 | JGI IMG/M metagenome (GOLD analysis project Ga0180301, IMG submission 121797) | Subseafloor sediment microbial communities from Guaymas Basin, Gulf of California, Mexico - Guay16, Core 4569-2, 12-15 cm | ecosystem: Environmental > Aquatic > Marine > Hydrothermal... | reverse complement strand
TTCATAACATCGTTAAAGAATTTTCTAGCCTCTGGCAAATATTCGCAGATAGAAGCTAAACTTAGCGGCGTCGGAATATACTCTCTGAGATTTTCCCTTGCTTGTAAAATAAGTTCCTCAAGTGTTACCCTTAGATTCAAAATGTCAAATTCCCTATCAGTGAATCCGATAAGCTTAGCATATTTAACCACTTTGTTTGCTATGTCATCTGGAACTTTAACATACAGCAGTGCTCTCCTATAACTTGTAAGCAGTCCTCTAACATCGTTTGCAATCGGTCTAACGCTAATGTACTGCTTCCAAATATCAATCCATTCTTGAGGTATTTTCCTTGCTGTAAGCGATTTTAAAATCACGTCTTGAGGTATAACAACGTATTCTGAAAGTGTTGCAAGCTGGCTCGGAGTTGGAGCATATTCTCTTTGAGCAACCCCGTAAAGAATGTTCATGACGCCCTTGAGGAACTCAACTTCATAGCCAGTTAGCTTGGCTTTCTCACTTACATATGTAATCAAATTCTCAACATCACTCTTCTCAACGGAACCGTAGGCTAAACGGTACATTACCCAGCCAATAAATCTACTTGTCCAGCTTCTAACTCTCCTAACCGTGTAGATGTCTCTCCAAATCGATAGAGACTCGATGTAAGGCTTATTGTATTCTTCTACATATGTAAGCTTCAAGTTATCTGGCAATTCAACACCAGTTATAGCCTTATAGTCGCTTGCAAAGACCTCATTGATTTTTTCGATTACACCTGTAAGCTTACTCTTATATTCATTGTAGTCTGCAATAATCCACTCTTGGTATCCTTTCGTAACATCTCTCGCAATGTCACGTAAAACGTCTAACGTCCTATCCATCAACGCTCTTAGTTCAAGTAGCCTTCTCTCTGGCGGTAGAAACATAACTGGAATATTTATCCAACCATCTTTCCACTCCATTCTTTCAATGTCAAAGTAAGAAACCTTAAACGAGGTCTTAATGAAACCAGCCAAAAGCTTCTCAAGTGCCTCAATTCCCCAGAAACCTTCCTTAAACAAGTTGATGAAACCAGTTCTAAGCAGTGTTCTTTCCTCAGTTAAAGCATTCATGGCTTCGGCAACTGCCGTAACTGGAATCCAATACGGGTGCAGCCCAGTAGCTTGCAAAGTACGGCAGAAATTAGTTAAATCCATTTTAATTTCTTGGGAAACAGCAGCGTTCTCCAATACTTTCTTAACAAAGTGCTGAATAGGAGATTTTCGTGTAACTCGTTTTTCACTTAGAAGTTCATATATACCCCATTTAACCATCCAACGCTGGTCAATCTTCGTGGGAACATCAGCTAAGGTATCGACAACAATCATGTTATCCGACGTAAAGTTAAATCCATGCACGTCTTCTTTAAACCATGAAAACCTAGCATAATCATGCCACTTCATATAAGTTTTGAACGCATTAAACAATGTTTCGGCATCAAAGTTTAGTTTTACTGGTGAAATTGGCTTTGCTGCACCTAGTGGTTTAGCCTCTGTTTCCATTATTTCTCTGATTTCATTATCTGTCAATGTAGCCCAAAGTAGACCGCTAACACCACGTAACGTGAACTTCCAGAGTCTCTCTGGTGGTGGATACTTGTATCTCAAGAAGTAGTACAGTGCTCCTATGTCTTCAACCATTCCAGTAGCCTTGTAAAGTTTAAAGAAGTCTTCTGGTGATGCAAAAATATCTCTAACCATCATGGTGGCTACATCTGACGCAGAAGGCAACCTATACATTAAGGATAATGGGATATTTCTAGGCTGACCAAATCTATCTGTAATTTTTAACGGGGTTTCCTTGCTTATCAGCCAGTCAATAACCCTATCACTGAAACCGTAAAGTCTCAAATGCCTAAGTGCAGCCTCATACGTTTTGTCGAATTCTTTTGTAGGCATGTAACGTCTTAAAGCTTCGGTAATCATATCCATTGGTGGAAGTTCTATCACAAGCCAGTTTCTAAACGCTGCACTAGCCATTCTAAACATCGGCTGGCTAATCCAAATAGAATAACCGTAAATAAGTGCCCTACCAAGTTCATCGGCATACTGTTTCATTTCTTTCGCAATATGTCTAAAGATAGCACCAGTAGTAACTGGTATTCTCCTCCAAACCTCAACTTCATGGCTTCCACTTGCACCAGCACCACCTTCTGCACCAACCCCTAATGGAGACGCTTTACCTCTACCTCTGGCTTTAGCTTTCACTTTGTAGTGTATTACTGTGTGAAACATCACTCGGTCAAAAGATGTCGCTAAACTGTTGAAAAACGCCCACAGACCTCTGAAACCAAACTGAGCAAGAATTATATGCCCAAAGTATAGCGAGCCAAAACCAAGCAGATAGTGCCATTGACCTCTTCCTTCTTCACCAGATGCAAGACTTTCAATAAGCTTTGTAAACGGTTCTTCAAGTTTTTCTGCAACCTTTTCCCCGAACGGTTCAAGCAACTTCACTATTGGCTGGGTAAGCAATTTACCAAATTCCTCGTAGATATCGGAACTGTATTCAAAAAGCTTCTCTATAGCGTTTTTCATAGGCGGGACAACAACTTTAGCAATACTCGGAATAGCATTTATAACAGCGGCAGAGACATTCTTTATCACCCATAGACCAAAGTCACTAAGTACACCTATTGAAAATTTACCCAGCTTCTCAAATACTGACCAAAGCCCTTTAACCCCCTTAACAAATAAATCTGCCAAGAAAAGCATGGCATCCCAGATTACGCCGCCAAGCCACTTCAAACCTTTCCAAAACCAGTCAATAAAACTTTGAAGTGCCGCCGTAGGGTCTGCAACAATGTTCTGAACATAGTTATACACTACTATGAAGAAGTTCCCAACAGCAGCTACTGGTTGTTTAATCCACTCAAACCGTGAAGCCAGTAATTCTGGGAGTATCATAATTGCGTTTGTGAACCCCATAAAAGCAGTGCTTATCGATTGAAAACCAGCTGAAACCATGCTGACCATGTTTTCAAAAGACTCGGTAACCAAGTTAAGTATACTTGATAAACCTGTTTGCACAGTTGTTCCAAGATTTGTAATTGCTGGCAGCACGTTATTTGTTATGAAGTCTGAAACTGAAGTTATAACGCTATTTATGACTGGAATAATGTTGGTGCTCATCCACTCTGAAAGAGAGGTAACCACGTTTGTAATTGCTGGCAGCACGTTATCAGATATGTAACTTGAAATAGAGGTCACAACTCCACTTATTGCTGGCAGAACATTATCAGAAATATAGCTTGAAATCGAGGTAACCGCATCCGAAATATAGCCCGAAACTAATGTAGTTACGTCACTGATTGCGTTTGAAATCGACGTAACTGCATTGTCTATTGCTGGGATAACGTTATCTTTAATCCAATCTGAAATGGAAGTAACGGCATCCGAAATTGCTGGGATAACATTTTCACTAATCCAATCAGAGATAGAGGTTACAGCATCACTTATCGCTGGAACAACGTTTTCACTTAACCAGTCTGTAATCCCCGTCACAACATCGCTTATCACTGGAATAACGTTATCAGTAATCCAGCTTGTAATCCCATCAATCACGGGGATAACGTTTTCTTCAATCCAAGTCTCTACTGTGCTCACTATCCAACTGCTTACGCTGTCAAACATAGATGTAAGCCAGTCTTGTAACTGACCCAAAGGGTCAGTTACCCCAGCCATAGCAGACGCTACTAGGTCTAGTTTCACCTCTTCTTTGTTAACAACTATGTACTCTACACATGTAGCCAATGTTTCACTTATCTTCTTGATATCCTCTGTTGTAAGTTCAAGCTGTTCATCACTCATGTTATCAACCTCTTTACTTCCTCAAACCCATATGCATACTCTAAAAATTTAATTTTAGTTATCTCTATTTTAAGCTTGTTTATAAGTTCTTTCTCGCTTTTAACGCATATTGTAAACCTTCTACTCACTACGTCCTTGTACCTTCTCTGGACAACTACAAAAAACAGCGTATCACCAGTAACTATTTCTCTCTTTAAAACTTCGAGAACATCAACTAGGCATCCATCCACTTCAATAGAAAAAGGTGGTATTTGAAATTTTATGGTTTCCATATGTGTACGTTAGAAGTCATCCTACATATGTAGGTTTCGCTGGTGGCTGAGCCATTTGCCGTACCAGTTTGTTCAACTTCTTAACAACTTTGAAAAGTTCCTTTGCTTTTTTAGCTAACTCACATTCTTGTATTTTCTCGCAGTCAAGCGTAGAGTACTCAAAGCTAAGTTCATGCGTCTTTAAAAGAAGTTCTTGCATTAATGTGGTTAGTTCATCTCTGATTTCATCTGGTATAGCTGGAACTGGCGGTGTTACAGTGACAGAGCCAGTCGCAGTCGGGATTGCTTTATTTTCTTCCCTATTCTTATTTTCGAATCTCTCACGTATGGTATCCATCTTTTAGCACCCTCATGGAGATTTTCTAACACTTGTCGATTTAAACCTTGTGTTGACCAGTGGTCTAACCACCACTTCTTAAAGTCATCATCAGTCATAGATTTCCATGCTTGAAAACCCCACCTATGACGTTTAGCTTTCCAGCAAATCAACTGTAAAACAGCATTCTGGTACTGTCTAACTTTAACGGCGTTTGCTTCCTCTGGTGGGATTCTGGCTGCAACCCAGTTTTCAATCATTCTACGCTGGCTTTGCAGCAAATCATACTGGTTGGTTCTCTCACTCTTATGGTAGTCAGCCATTTCCTCTGGCTTATTGTAGTTCGTGTAAGCCCATGTTGAAAGAGAAATCCTATTGATAATGCCAAGTATCTTGTTAACTAAAACCTCAATTATAGGCGGATTCTTATATCCATCTTTAAGCTTGTATATGCTTTCTTTCGGCAAAAGAAGACCCATTCCTAGAGGTGTAATACCCAGTATGAACCCCATCTGCAAATGGTCTAAAGTCCTAAACTTTAAGTCGTAAACATTGTTGTCTGCGTCAACCATTGGAATAACACCGTAGTCGCCCTCAGTTTTAGTTAAATAAGCTTTCCCAAGCAGACTTAGACCTAAAACAAACGCATTTGTCTGTGCCGAGAACAACATGGCAAGCCTATTGTAGATGTGCTTGTCGGTTACACGTGTCATATCAAGGGTTTCAACAATCTGCTCCATTACCACTTTCCAGCTTACATCTGGTGTTCTCATAAGTCTAAGCTTGTGGAAGGTTCCTCTTAGAAATTCCCGTGCAACAATAGGGTCGTAGACTCCTCTACCATACATTGTAACACCGTACTTTGCTTTTTCAGGCGTCATAGCTAAAATATCGGGCTGATATTCTTCTTTGAAGTTTTCCATTACATAGAATCTGAAGTCTGTCATCCACGTGTAAAGCACATCAAACCTAACTGGCTCAAACTTCGCCCATATACCTTGCAAAGTTTCGTCAACTGTCGGAGTAGTAAACTGGTAATCTATGATATACGGCTCATACTCTATTGGCAAGATATTGTGAATTAAACCTAGACCTAACTCGTTTAAGTCAAAAACAGAAATCTGAAGCCAAACATACTCCGCAAAAAGCGGAGCAGCCTGAAGATGTCTTAGCCAAGTAGTGTAAATACCATCGTCACTTAAAACCTTCTCATGGTACTTCTTTTTTATCGATGCTGGTATCCTTCTGACCATTGACCGCCGCACAGCAACTCACTCCGAAACTATTGTTCCTCACTGCTTAAAATGTCCTCAACCACATATAAATAAGACGCAGCCAACCTCAAAAATCTCCTAATATGTTCAATTCTTATTTCGCCCAAGTTTTTTTCAGCCTTCAAAACAAGTTCTCTGGCTCTTCCCAACAAATAAAAAATATTTATGTTATTTTTTTGTTTCATGTTTCTCTTCCTCAGTTTTTGGTGCATATTTTTCGTCCAAATACTGTTGAATGCATTTACGTATAAATTCTCCTAAAGAAACTCTCTCCATGCTGGCTTCACGTACAATGGTAATGAAATCGTTTAAGTCCATTTCCAATTGAACAACCACACCTCTAACCCTCATTTTTAGTCACCTAAATGTCAAGAAACTTTTTGTAAACCTTCTTAATATCGTATTTTTTCGCAAACTGTCTTACTTGTTTGCTTCTGTTTTTATATTCTTCTACATTACATGTGTAAACCTCATAGGCACGTCTAACCTGCTCAGCCATCTCTTCGACATCGTACCAGTGCATTGTAAACATCATTCCGAACCCTAAATCAGCGTAGGTCATATCTGTCACGGTAACTGGGAAGTTGGCAGATGGATGTGTGATTTCTGTTAGCGGTGCATATTCTGGGAAAATAACTGGTTTACCCATAGCCTCAGCCTCTAACACTGGGAGACAGAAGCCTTCTGCGTGGCTCGTACACAGATAGAAGTCAAAATTGTTTATCAATTCGAAAAGCTGCAGCCTCGTTAATTTACCGAACTTCGTGTCAACCACCACGTTTTCCAACCCTTTAAACTGTGGTGCCGCCGTTGGGGCAGTCAAAACATAGAAAAAGGCACCTTTCAACTCATCTTTAACCATGCTTGCAACTTGGGCAAGTTTATCTAGCCCTTTTCTAGGCTGAGAATTGGCTATCGTTCCGAAAAGAACCTCAGCACCAACTTCATCCTTTATTTCCTTTCTTTTTTTCCTTGCTTTCCTTGCCATTTCAAGGTTTACTCCGTGAGGTATCACCTTGATTACTCTTGCACCTACGGCTTCAACCATCTTCTTAGTGTATTCGCTGTTTGCAACGAAGACGCCGTCACGTTTAACCCAACTATCTATCAATTTCTCTTTAGGCTTCCCTTCAACCGTAGTATATGTGACCGACGGTATACCAGCCTTAATGTAGTCTCTTTGAAGAAGAACCCAGCTATTCATGTAAATCGGGTCGAACGGTATTATCACTATGCCCTTCTCGAACAGTTTTCTGGCTTCAAAACTCGGTATCTGCCACGTGTAAACAACAGCTTCATGTCCAGCATTGTTCAACGCATAGGCAACATCTTCGGCAACAACTTTAAGGCTCGTAGCATATGATGAAACAATCCCAAACTTAACCATTTCCACCTACTCCTCTTTTTTCTTAAAATATTTGCACCCAGACATTATTTCATCTAATCCAGCATCTTTTATTTTCTTATAGTATTTGCACACCTCAAAATGTATACAGTTCCAACAATATTCTTCTACAAAGCCCATTTACCTCTACCCCCATTTTACTCTTCATGTAAACCTCTAACTACCTTATATTCTTTTAGAAAATCTTCGTATTTTACAAGTTTGCAGTCTGGATTATGCTGCTTAAGTTTCTCGAACTCAGATACATGTTTAAGGTTGTCTCTTCCAAGTGCACTAACGTATTCTGTGCCGCAGTCATCACATTTAACTAAGAGGCGGTGAATCCACTCACCAGTATACAAAGCCATTATCGGTGTACCTATGTTTCCGCAACTGGGACACGCACCAGTTCTAACCTCTCTAACCTCTTTCCTAACCTTTATTAGGCGTTTTTTCTGGGCGTCAACGGACTCAACAGCTTCCTTTATCAATTCTTGGACATTTGGTTCTTCATGTACTTTTACATCTGGTGACTCTTCCACTTGCACACTTTCACACTTTTCCACTTGTTCACCTTCATCCTCTTTTACTTGTTCACTTTTATACTCTTCCACTTGTATACTTTCATACTTTTCTACATGTGTACCCTTATACTTTTCCAACACCGCATCCCTTATAAGTTGTGAAAAACTGGTTTTTTGTCCCTCTAAAGCCATCCTATATTTGACCTCTAAAAGGATTTTATAGGTCTCATTATCTACTTTTACACTTGGCAACTTTACCACCAGTACAAAAAAACACAAGTAGAAATATAAACTTTACCACAAGTATTAAAGTTTACTTTACCACAAGTAAAAAAGTAAAAAAATATTAAAGTAGAGCACACTATCTTATTCTTTTGATAATGGCTCTAAATCTTCATCAAACCATTTTACACATGTAGGACAAAAATAAAAAACATATACACCATGTTCAACCTTCTTCATAAGTTTTCCTCCACATTTAGGACATTTTTTCAAATCTCCTACACCACCTTACATATATCTCCTTCTTTTCTTTTCTAGCCATGCAAGTTTTATACGGGAAATTCTTTTTGGCTCGTTTCTCGAAGCACGTGTTGACGTCCATATTTCATGCCCACAGTTTTTACATGTAAAAACGACACAGAAACCTCTCCTTTTCTTTTTCCAATCATTTTTACCGCAATTGGGGCATTTTCTCCATAACATTTTTTTCACCTTTAAGGTTTTTTCGCAGTCTTCCTACATATGAAATTTTACTTTTATACGGGTCAGCCCCATGCCTTTCAATCACCTTTCAGCAGGCTTGCGTTCAATCATCCCCTTTCTCCACCCTTTTTCAAAAAAAGGGTTGGAGGGGTTATTTACGTTTCCAGAACCATTGACGCAGCATAAAATCCAAGAAATCCGCCCTTTCATCCCAGATGTAAACATACTTATTTTTAACTTTATCCAATTTTATGATTCTTTTTGCTGCAAGCCTCACTAAAGTAGACGGGTAAACTCTGGCAAGTTCACATATCTCAGAAGCATACGCTGAATCAACATCGTAGTCGTGCAGCACATGGAAGAAAAATATCACTCTGCACTCCGCTGCCCCAAGTGGAAAATCAAAGTTACCCCGTAAAATCTCGCATATTTTCTCGAAGTAATGTTTCTGAAAAACATATTTTTTAAAGTCTTCCATGATGTACGGTAGCATTGGGTTGCTTTTTAGCCCGTCTCTGGGAAGTTTTTCAAGTCTTTCTCTTTGCATGACCCTTGATGTTTTTACGTGTTTTACTCTTTTTGTTTTTGGCATTATTAACACACTCCTCAATATATTTAATTGCGAGAAAAACTTTGCGACCACTATCAGTTAGAATATATCTTCTAAGTTCCCTATTCCAGTCTACCACCCCTAGCTTTTTGAGAAACTGCACAACATGGTCTATTCTGCTACGATGCCTATCAATCAACCTATGCAATTCTTTCCTACTCAATCCATCCTCATATTTCCATAGAAGTCTCAAAACCTCTAGTTTTGCTGGTGCAGTAAAAGCCCTCAAAACTCTAGACAGTTCTTCACCCATCTTCAGTCACACTCACATATGTATTTGGTATTCGCATAACCACATGTATATTACCTACACACCCATATAAATGTTGCTACAACAACAGCAAAAAACTAGAATACATGTGTAACAACACAGTCCAAATCCAAATTAACTCATTAAAAAAAAGAAAAACCCAAAAAAACACACACACCTAAACACAAATAGCAAAATAAAATAAAAAAATAGTTTTTCACTCTTCAGCGTACACTGCTAGGTGTTTAGTATGGCATTACCCATCCAGCGATGACTTGGATGATTTCGTCGCAGATGCTTGGGTCTAAGCCATAGGCAGTTGTGAAGTAACTCTTTAGACCACTGGCAATCTTGTTGGCTACTGCACCTTTCTGTCTGACTACGTGTCTCAAAAGGGCGAGACCAAATGCTAAGTAGGTGGCTCTTTGACCACCGCCAACTCCGTATTCGTCAAGGATTGGTCTGATTAAGTCTCTGGCAGTTGCAACCATGTTTAATCCTTCTTGTGCTCTGTCCTTTGCAACATCAGCTACTTGGGTGAATCTGTTGCTGATGGTTGCTGGGTCGAATTTGGCTGCATATTTCTTGTACATGTCCAAACCAGATTTATATAGGGGCATCTCTCATACACCTCTAGCGATAAAATTGTAGTAAAGATTTTTTAAACTTTCGCTTACATGTGTTATCTAAGGGGTGTGATATCATGGCTGCACGTAAGCTGGAAATCATCATACCAAGCAAGGTGTGGGAAAAACTTGATAAAATCGAAAAGAAGCAAGGCATCAGAAAAGAAGATTTATTAATGCGTGCCCTCATTAAAGTCATAGAGGAATTTGAAGGTGACTAAAATGAGTTTACACAATTTAATCATGAGTCTAATAAGTGATTTGAAAGACCCAGTAGCAAGAATGGACATCGCATCAACAATAAACTACGTATACAGCATTTTCTCATCTGGTCACGCCAACGAAAACCAAGTAAGAGACACCCTATACGATATAATAGTCGACGTCCTAAGAGCAACAAGATTCGACTTAACCGACGAAGAAATAAAGAAAAAAGCAGCCTCACTAACAGACGAATTCATAAAAGCGTTCAGAGTAGAATCAGTACGTAGAAGAGTAATGTCAAGGTTCAAACTACCAATATAAAAAAATAGTGGAAATTAAACCTCAATAAAAGTATATTTACCTTTTTTCTTCATGAAGACAAATGTTTTAACCTCGAACGTACCTTTAAGCCTAGCTAAATCCTCGAACTCTTTTCTAAGTTTTGACACGTCTTCTGGTGCCTCTCTACCAGCCTTAACCTGTACAAGCCAAATCTCTCTGCGGTCACCGAAAATTGCTACTAGGTCAGCGGGGGTTAGACTTCGGCTACTGCGAATTACATGTGTAGCACCAAAATCTTTCAGCAACTCCTTACATCTCAACTCGACAATATAACCCTTCCTATACGCAGACGTCCCCAACTATATCACCAGCTTTCTAGTGATTATCAAATCTCTAAGCAAATATATGGCAACCAATAAAACAACTATCAAAACAATTATTATAACTCTCCAGTCGTGTAGTAGTAACTGCGGCAGCGTGACGGCTAGAAAGAACGAAAATAAAAAGATTGCTCCTAGAGTAAGACTGCCAACCACGATTGAAACCAACACTGACAAGAATATGTCAAGCCACCTCATATTTTAACCACCCTTATCAACTGTAATGTCTTTGGTAGTTTTTTAAGGTTGTTAAGTTTCTTAACCGCTCTAAGCCACTCTATTACGTCAAGGTAACCGCTTTTACCTACATATGTAAGCAACCTAAAAGGATACTGGGTGTCTATTTCACCCCAGTCTTCAACCACAACTCTTGCAAACGGCGGGCTCTTCGCATCCCTCTTAGCGACATCCACACCAAACCTTTTACGTCTAAGCCTCAAAGAAAAAACCTCACCATGCTCCAACAAATATCTTCTTGCTTTTTCGTCCTTAAAGTAGATAACCATTTCCATCACCTATCTTCTGCTTCAAACAAAATCCTATTACAAACCTTGCACATTAAAAAAACGTGATTATTAATTTTTACTCGTTTAATTGGTGTAAGTGTTTTACAATCTGGGCAAAAAGCCCATTCTTTTTTTCCCATTTAACCACCCCTTAAAGTTTTAATAAAAAATTTAGATTGTTAGTTTGAAGCCTAGTTTTTCAAGCACTTTACGCATTACACCAACTCTTCCTTTAGCAATCTCGTTGTAAATTTCCGTAAGTATTCTGTCAATTATTAACAACGTAGTAACTACATCCATCGTTTTAAGCGAGTTTTCATTTGCTAACTCGTCAAGTTTAAGTATCATTTCCACGATTAGGTCATCAATTTTTCCTATGTACTCTTTGTAAACTGGTAGGAACTTCTTATACACTTCTTTCGCCTCCTTCATTACTTTGAACAACTTTGTTTGCGGCGGCGGTTCAGGTGGGATTTCATACACTTCTATCCACTCCTTCCGACCCATTTAACGGTGGATATCCCTAA
>Ga0180301_10003830_pt1 | contig 11694 bp, 9 predicted proteins | sample GuaBasSediGuay16_FD_121797 | JGI IMG/M metagenome (GOLD analysis project Ga0180301, IMG submission 121797) | Subseafloor sediment microbial communities from Guaymas Basin, Gulf of California, Mexico - Guay16, Core 4569-2, 12-15 cm | ecosystem: Environmental > Aquatic > Marine > Hydrothermal... | reverse complement strand
GTGTATGTGATTAGCGGTATAGAAAAGTCCGGCGGCCCGGTGGTAAGTCGGATAAAAACGGCGGTAGCAGTACTTGCAGCAGGTTTTTTTATCTAAAATTTAAACCTTGACAAGTCTCATATCCGATAGTTAAATTGGGTGGACAGGATAAGCTGGGAGGCCTAAATTAGTCCTCATTCAAGTAAGGAAACGAAGATGGAGAAGATAAAGGATTTGTTGACGACGGGTGAGGCGGCTGAAATCTGCAGTGTGAGTCAGCAGACGATCATTCGCTGTTTCGATTCGGGCAGGCTGGAGGGGTTCCGCATTCCAGGGTCAAGGTTTCGACGCATACCGCGCGAAAGTCTCATCAAGTTCATGAGGGAAAACCATATGCCTCTGAACAATGTCGAGACGGGCAAGCGAAAGATCCTGATTGTCGATGACGACGACGAGATCGTGGAACTGATGGTGGATGTGCTTTCTCGCGACGGACGATTCGAGATCAAGACTGCTTCGAGCGGCTATGATGCCGGGATCATGACCGAGCAGTTTCGTCCTGATTTGGTGATATTGGACTACATGCTGCCGGACATCAACGGCAATATTGTCTGCCGGGCGATCCGCCGCAATCGGCAGCTTCAGAACATCCGGATCATTATCGTAAGCGGGGTGGTCAACGCCGGCGAGATCAAGGATTTGCTTGATGCCGGCGCAGAGGAGTTCATACGCAAGCCGTTTGACATTGTGGAACTGGTGGAAAAGATTTCCCGAGCATTACAGTTATAACAGGAGTATGAGGGATTTGTGATGGCAAAGCAGGCCGACAAGAGCGCCGTTGCGCGTCAGGTTGAGCTTATCATCAGACGGCTGGGTTCACTTTCGACGTTGCCGGAAGTGGCCGTGATGTACCTGGGGCAGTTGGCGGGCAATGGCGCCGATGCGGCTGCGCTCAACGAAATCATCGAGTCGGATCCGGCACTGACGGCCAGGATATTGGCGCTGGCGCACGACAAGGCGGTGGCGTTTACGGATGAGGCGCCGTCGGTTTCCGAGGCGGCCCTAAAGCTGCCGGCGGCGATGATTCGCGACGCAGTGCTTTCGGTAAAAGTTTTTCAGGCCTTTGACGCGGATTTTGACCCCGACAGCCGGCGGACGCTGCCTCGCAGGGAGCTTGCGATGCATGCCCTGGCGGTAGCGTGCTGCGCCCAACAGATCGGCGAGATTGCGCTTCCGGCTCGCGAGAGGCGGATGGCTTTTTCGGCGGGGCTGCTCCACGATATCGGCAAGATCGCAATAGACCAGATCATGCCCAAGAGCTTTTCCAGGATCGTCGAACAGGCAAAGGCGCAGCTTTCGCCGATACATGCCGTTGAGAAGAAACATTTAGGTCTGGATCATACGATTATCGGCAAGCGTCTTGCGGAAAAATGGTCGCTTCCTGTTGAGATTGCTTATGCGATCTGGCTGCATCACACCGACGCCGAGATCATATCGGAGAATATGCCGACGGCGAAGATGGCGCTGGTGGTGCAGCTTGCCGACATCATTGCCAGACAAAACCACATCGGGCTTTCGGGCAGTTTCGACACTCCGGAATCGACCGAGGCGATATGCCGGGCGCTTTCGTTGCCGAGTGAGCAGGTTGAAATGATTCGCAGCGGTCTCGAAGAAGCCGTGGGTCGGCGGTCGCAGTTATTGGGGCTGCAGCAGCCGGGCGGGCAGGCGGCGTATTGCGGCCTGATTTCTGAGACAGCCGCAAGACTGGCTAAGGAGCATACCGATCTGTCGATATCCCATACGCAGAAGATGGTCGCTTCGGCGCAGATGGAGTTTGTCGGCGATTTTCTGCCCGCGGTGAAGGGTAACGAGGCGGCGATCGATGTTGCCTGCGAGCTTGTCGCCAGGTGGCAAAAGCACTACCAGACCGGTCCTGCATGCGTTTATGTCGTCGAGGACCCCAACGAGGCTTTCGTGGAGATGGCGACGGTGGACAAGACCGGACGGACGGATACGGTTCTGGTCAATGTGCCTTCCGGGACGCCGGCGATAGGCGATGTGCTGCAGAAGGAGTTTGTAATTGTCAATGCAGCCGACCATGTGGGGTGGGTCTTTGAGCAGACCGATTTTGAGATGGATCTGTCCGTGGCGAAGGTTTTACCCCTGCCTGCGTGCGGCAAAACGTCGGCGGTGTTGATATTTGAGCCGCGAACGCCTTTTGACCCGGCCCGGCGTCCGGAGTTGTTTGCCGCTGTTGCATCGGTTGCAGGCAGTGTGATCGAGTTGACTTTGACGAATCTGCGGCACAGCCGACTTGCCGAACGGTTTGCCGAACTCTTAGGCAGGCTCAAGACAACTCGCAACGAACTGACCGAGGCGAAATCGCTTGCCGGTATTGCCGAAATGGCGGCAGGCGCAGCGCATGAGTTGAACAATCCGCTGAGCGTCATTTCGGGACGAGCCCAACTGTTGCAGAATACCGAGACCGATGCCGACAAGAAGCAGATGCTCAAGCAGATTCAGTTGCGCACCCGGGAGATATCGCAGGTCGTGGTGGACCTGATGAGTTTCGCCCGCCCGGCTGAGCCGTCGGCCGCGGAGGTCGGGCTCCGGGCGTTGATTGACCAGGCCGTCGCCGATACGACAAAGGCGCATGGTCTGGCGGCGATGGAGGTTGAAATCGCCGGTATTGACGAATCGTGCGAGGTCTATGTTGACCGCGGGCAGATTGCCCGAGCCATCGCCAACATCCTTTCCAACAGTCTCGACGCCTACAAGGCCGGCAGCGGGCCGGTGCGTATCGACGCCGCCTGCGCCCAGAGCGAGGGGGCGGTTACATTCAGGATAATCGATTTTGGCTGCGGCATGGACGGAGAGACGATTGCCAAGGCGTGCCGGCCTTTCTTCTCGGCAAAACCGGCGGGAAGGAAGCGGGGGATGGGGCTTGCCCACAGCCTGCGCCTGCTGCAACTGAACAAGGGCGCACTGTCCATAACCAGTGAAGTCGACAAAAGCACTACCGTTACCGTTACTCTGCCGAAAAAGTGATGCGTCGGCACAGCAACCATCCCTTTGCTCCGCTGCGCTGCGCAAAAGGCTCTCACCCATGTTGGACTAAACACATACTGCGCCGAAAACGCTGCCGCCCGATGAGCATTTCCACGGGGCCTTTGGTATTGCATTTCTTTGCAGTAGTCCGATAGTGGCGGGGAAGGCAGGTTGTGGTCATTTTCGGTGTCATGTCGGTTTTGGGCCGTCCTATAATAGAAGCCGTCGTTGGGGGCATAAGGTGCGCCGTGAGAGGGGAGGTTTGTCGGGGGCGGTTTATCGCGTAAATGCTGATTTAGCGAGAAAGGGGTATCCTGATTACGTCGATATACGGGTACAGGCTGTGTGTGATGGCCAATCAAGGCGTGCTTTTACACTTGTTGATTTGACAGTTTCCATGAGATATTGACGTGAAGGACAAGCCTCATGGTGGAATCGGTGATATGAACAACACAGAACAAATCAGAAAACGAATCCTCATACCGCTGACAGTGTCATTTGTGGCGTTTCTTGTCGGGGTAATCGCGACTACGCACTGGTTCCAGCAGCGCAATCTCGATAAAGATACGGAAAGGACTCTCGATACCGCAAAAGAAGTATTCGAACTGACACTTGCCAAAGAGACCCTGCTGCCTGGCGGATTGACCGGTATTGCCAAAGACAATGAGCAGTTGGAGCGCATGTGGCTGGACAGGGACAGGCAGGGATTGCTGCCGGCGGCGCTGCGAACGTTATGGTTTATCATAGCAAGCGGCGGCAGTGCAACCGTAGCGGTGCTGATTGTCTTTTTCTCATACTTTTTAGGAGGCATAGAAAACAAGCTGCTCACCGCACGAGATGAATTAACAGAGAAGATTGCCGAGCAGGAAAAAACCGCCGTTTCGCTGATGGAGAACGAACGAAGGCTGAAAAAAGAAGTCGCCCAGCGTCTTATTGCCGAAGCGGAACTTGAAAGGCGGGTTCATGAACTCGAGAATGTCCGGGCGGCGTCGCTGAACATGATGGAAGACGCCGAACATGCTCGGTCCGCGGCCGAACAGGCCAACCACCGGCTGAAGGACGCGGTCGAAAAGGCCAACCTGATGGCCCGCAAGGCGGTCGACGCCAATCAGGCCAAGAGCGAGTTTCTGGCGAACATGAGCCACGAAATCCGAACACCGATGAATTCTATCATGGGTTTCAGCGATATTCTGGCCGACGAAGAGTTGTCCGACGAGCAAAAAATGTATGTCAGGAATATTCAGATCAGCAGCCGGGATCTTCTGCAGCTTATCAATGACATACTGGATTTTTCAAAGATCGAGGCGGGCAAACTCGATACGGAAATGATTGAGTGCGACATGGCGCCGCTGCTGGAGAATATCGATTCCCAGATGAGGCCGCTGGCCAATGAAAAGAAGTTGGATTTCAGGGTGCTGCAGTGCGGCCCACTTCCTTCACAGCTTCGCACGGACCCGACCCGGCTGCGTCAGTGCCTGATCAATCTTGTGGGCAATGCCATCAAATTCACCGAACATGGATATGTGTATGTCAATGTTTCCATGGAAAAAGCCGACACCGGAGCGATGATTCGGTTTGACGTGGAAGATACGGGCATTGGCATATCAAAAGACAAACTGGAGGCTATTTTTGAAGCGTTCACCCAGGCCGACGGAAGCACGACCCGTAAATACGGAGGGACCGGTTTGGGACTGACCATCACGCGACAACTGAGCCGGTTATTAGGCGGCAGCCTGACTGTCAAGAGCCAGGTGGGGAAGGGGTCGGTTTTCTCACTGACGATACCCGCCGGAGTGGATGTCGATTCGGCGCCGCCGATGGATAAGTATGAACATATCAACGAAGGCTTCGAGCCGAAGAAAGACGATACGCCGCCGCCGATGAGCGGCAAGGTGCTGGTTGCCGAGGACAACAGGGCCAACCAGGTGCTGGTCAAGCTTATGTTGGAGAAGATGGGATTTGAGGTAACGATAGCAAATGACGGGAGTCAGGCCTTTGAGATAGTGAGTCGCCAACGGCACGATCTGATTTTGATGGACATTCAGATGCCCGGAATGAACGGCTATGAAGCCACCGAGGCGATCAGGAAAAAGGGTATACAGACACCGATAATCGCGCTGACCGCCAACGCGATGAAAGGGGACGACAAAAAGTGTTTCGATGCCGGCTGTGATGCGTATGTATCCAAGCCCGTGGAGCGAACAAAGCTGCATGAACTGATGAAGAAGTACATTGTGGACCGGGTGGATTCGGCAGCCGAGAAAATCGATTCGGTGCAGAATCAGGTTGATGAGTTCAACGGGAACACAAAGGCGATTTCTCCCGGTGCTCGAATTTGATTATACAGGACCTTCGTCTGCGGTTTGATGCCGCCAAGTCCGGATTTGCGGGTGCAAACGATGCACGAATCCGGCGAAAAGCTGCTTAAGAGCGCACACATGCAGACCGATACAATAGTAGAACCTTTATAGGAATTCGGCTCTGGAGGGAGCTTTTTTGAATAAATCGAGATACAAAAGGGTGTGTAATCTTGTCCGGGAATTGAACAAGAGCAGGCACGCCCAGGAGAAGAAAATAGACATTCTGTGTAACGATATGGTTTCGGCGCACGGAGACTTCATCAAGCGACTCAAACCACTGGTGTTCAGCGCAACATTCTACGAGTCCATCCTGGGCTGCAATGATCTGTCTTCACTTCTGGATGCCGCCGGCAAGATGATCGGCTCGGCTGTGGACGAATCGAATGTTGCCGTCTTTCTCCTTGACGGAGACAGTTTCCAACTGCATATCACCGACGGCCGTCACCCCATCCGGATCGATGCGGCAAGCCTGGAAAGCTGCTTCAGCACACAGGTTGTCAAGAACATAAGCCGCTGTGGACGGATATGCCGGCTTGAGGATATGTTCGAGATGGGCCTGACGCCGAACCCAGAGGACTTCAACAACATTTCCGCCGCAGGGATCCCGCTGAACCGGTTTGGCAGGGTATATGGCTTTGTTCTGATTTATCGCGCCGTCGACAACGAACTGACCGCCGATGAATTAGCCAAAGTCGCAGCGATTACGCCGGGCCTGTGCAATGCAATCGGCACCGTCGCCCAGTCGATCAATCCCGCAAATGCACCCCACTGACAGCCCCTGCAACCCTCAATCCTTGTCGCCAAAAGGCATTCTATTGACATCCCAGGGAAGGTAAGAAGGCTAATGCGGCTCAGAACGGCAAAAAAAGCCCAAAATCTTATTTTCTTGTAACAAAAAAGGCTTTTGGGGCGTCTATATCATATAACGGGTTTTGGGGCTCGTTTGGTGCGCAGAATGAGAGGTTTTTCTTGACTTGCAACCGTTTTTGGTGTATAATTGTCGTTTTTACATAACCTCATTTTTTGGTGGAAGGTACGGGAAAAGTGTCGGACAGGAAGATGCTGGGAGAATTGCTTTGTGAAAGGTCGTATCTGGACGATGCGGCCCTGGAACGTGCCTTGTTGCAGCAGAAAACAGCCAACAAAAAACTGGGCCGGATCCTGCTCGACAGCGGATATATCACCCGCAAACAGCTCAATGAGACGCTGGCTCATCAGGCGGGCATCGCAACGGCCGACCTGGACGACATTTCCATCCTGCCGGACGTGATAAATCTTGTGCCGGCGGAATTAGTCAGCAAGTACAGCATCCTGCCCATGGAAAGGCGAAACGGGCAGTTGATGTTGGCGATGACCGATCCTTTCGAGACCCGGGCGATTGAAGAGGTCCGGATTGTTACAGGATGCTCGATCCGCAGGCGGTACGGCAGCCCGGCCGAGATGGAGAGAGCGATTCTCAAGTTCTACGGCAGCAACGTCGCCCGGATGCTGGAGAACCTTGCGCCGGACGAAACGAAGCTCCCGGAAAACGGCGACCTGGAAGCGGGTGAACTGACCGCGGCCAGGCTGCACGAGCTTGCGCGGGAGCCGTCGCTGGTCAACCTCGTCAATCTCGTCCTGTTGGAGGCGGTCGAGGCGAGGGCAAGCGACGTTCACATCGAGCCGTTCGAGAAGGAAGTCAAGATCAAGTACCGCATCGACGGCATGCTCATCGAGAAGTCCTCTTCGCCCAAGAAGCTGCAGGCGGCGATTATCTCGCGTGTCAAGATCATGGCCAACATGAACATCGCCGAGCGGTTTATTCCGCAGGACGGGCACATCGAATTTGCCGGCAAGAAGGGCAGGGTCGATATTCGTGTCTCCACAGTTCCCACTGTCTTCGGCGAGTCGATTACCATGAGAATCCTCGACAGGAGCGCTGCGCTGATCAGCCTCGATAAACTGGGAATGAACGAACATACATTGGTTGGGTTCAACCAGTGTCTGAACAAGGCTCACGGGGTGGTGCTCGTTACGGGTCCGACCGGAAGCGGCAAGACGACTACTTTATATGCATCTCTCAATAAAATTTATACGCCGAGTCAGAAGATTATCACTATCGAGGACCCGGTGGAGTATCAGCTTGACGGGATCATTCAGATGCCCGTCAACCCGCGACGTGGTTTGACATTCAGCATGGGATTGCGGCACATCGTCAGGCAGGACCCGGATATTGTCATGGTCGGCGAGATTCGCGACAAGGAAACCGCCGAGATCGCCGTGCGCTCTGCGCTTACGGGCCACCTTGTCTTTTCGACCTTACACACCAACGACGCACCCGGGGCGGTGACGCGTTTGACCGATATGGGGGTGGAGCCTTTCCTGCTGGCAAGTTCGCTGGAGGGAGTGCTTGCCCAGAGACTTGTCAGGAAGATATGTCCGTCGTGCAGGGAGCCTTATAAGCCGAGTGAGAGTCTGCTGGAGAGCTTGAACAACTCTGTTACGATCTCGCCGGACACCGTACTTTATCACGGCAGAGGCTGCGACGAGTGTAACAACACCGGAATGCGGGGAAGGACAGGCATATTTGAACTGCTGAGGATAACCGAGCCGCTTCGAAAATTGATCGCGTCCAAACCGACGACCGAAGAGATATTCAAAGCGGCGCCTGCGGACCACGTGTGCATGCGCCACGACGGTATTGAAAAGATACTCAAGGGAATAACCACGCCCGAGGAGGTGCTCAGGGTTACTCAGGGCATAGATGAAGAGTATGTTATGGAAGAATAAGTCAGGTGGCGGAATTTACATACAATGCGGTGAACGGTTCGGGCGAGGCGGTCAGCGGCGTGATAAACGCCGTAGATCAGCGAAGCGCCGTGGCGGAGCTTGTCGCCAAAGGGTTGTTTGCATCGGAGATGTTCGAAGAGTCCGAGTCCTCACGCGGCGGCGCCGGCGCCGGCGCCGCCGGCGTCCTCGATTCGATCAGGTCAATACGTTTCAGGCGATCAAGAGTTAGCAGCAAGGACCTTCTTCAGATGACGACGCAGTTGGGCGCGGCGCTGCGGGCGGGTCTTCCGATCCTCAACGCCATCGAGATCATCGAAGCCCAGCAGCACAAACCGGCGGTGAAGGAGCTTTTGGGTCATCTGGCGGGCGACGTCAGTTCGGGCAAAGCGCTTTCCGACGCGATGGCCGAGCGACCGGAGATATTCAGCAATCTGTATTCGGCAATGGTGCGGGTCGGCGAGACGGGAGGCATACTCGACAAGACGATGAAACAGCTTATCGGGCTGATCGCCAGAGACGAAAGCATCAGGACCAGCATGAAAAATGCCGCCGCTTATCCGCTGTTCGTTCTGGGGGTGGGTTTCGTTTCTGTGATAATCGTACTCACCAGGGTATTGCCTAAGATTGTTGAGTCAATGAGCGCGCCAACGGCGCTGTTGCCTTTGCCCACACGGATGCTGATGGCGACAAGCGACTTCCTTGTGGCGTATGGATGGCTCGTGGCGATCGTACTTGGTCTTGCAGTGTTTGCGTTCGTCAAGTTCAAGCGGACGGCAGGGGGCAGACTGATGTGGGATGGTTTCAAATTGAGGATACCCATGCTCGGTCCCGTCCTCAAGACGATAGCGGTGGGCAGATTCGCGCGAACTTTGGGCGCGCTTACCGAATGCGGCATAACAATACTTCATGCCCTCGCCGTCGTACGGGACACATTGGGCAACGAAGTATTGGGCAGGGCGATTGATGAGGTTACGTCGCGTGTGAAAGCGGGCGAGCCTCTCGCCGAGCCTCTTGCAGAGTCGGGACTGTTTCCGCCGCTGCTGGTTCAGATTGTTTCCATCGGCGAGCAGACAGGCAAGCTCGACGAACTCCTGCTAAATGCCGCAGATACCTTTGATGACGAAGCCGACCAGGCTGTCGCGCGGTTTATGGCGGTTTTTCCGGCGATTCTTATTCTGCTGCTCGCCCTGGTGGTCGGTTTTATTATTGCAGCGACGCTTTTGCCTATCATGGGAATGTCTATCGGCGGGGCAACTTGACAAAACGCGATAAAGAAAGGAATTCAAAATGAGAAGGAAGCGAAAAGGTTTTACGCTTATTGAGCTTTTGACCGTGGTCGTCATTATCGGCCTGCTTGCCGCATTTGTGGCGCCGAAGATCTTCAAGGGTCTGGGCAAGGCCAAGCACGATATTGCCAGGAGCAAGATGGCCCTGATCGAGCAGGGGCTGGGAATGTTTTTTGTACACTGCGGCCGGTTCCCCACCGATGCCGAAGGGCTCGAGGCCCTTATTATAATGCCCGACGAGCTGGACGGCAAATGGGCCGGCAGGTATTGTAAAGAAAGCGAACTCATTGACCCGTGGGGAAATCCGTATCTGTACTTCGCAGGATCGGGTGAATTGGGTGATAAGGAATATGAACTGATTAGCTACGGCGCAGACGGCGTCGAGGGCGGCGAAGGCGACAATGCCGACATCACAAACGATTAACAGTTGTTTTGTCCGGCCTGCCGACAGGCCGTCGGCCGGAAGCTCAGCGACGGGCTTTACTCTTATAGAGTTGCTTGCTGTTGTCGTCCTGATTGCTTTAATGGCTTCGGCGACCGGCGGTCTGGCTTACGGGACTTACAGGAAGATGCTCGTCGAAAAGGCCGCCAAGGGAGTGTACCTGGCGGCAAAGTACGCCAGATTGCTTGCCGTCGAGAGGCAGACATATTGCAGGCTCATGTTGGACGCCGAAAGCAGGTCTTTCTGCCTGACAATGGGCGGCGCCGATTTGACGAGCGAAGAAGAAACTGCGGTGAAACTGGTTTCGGATGCCTATTCCAGGCCGACGGAGTTCGGCGGCGAAGTGGCGTTCGAGCAGATAAAGGTTGTTTCAAGTTTACAGGCCGAGACCGGCAGCGAAGATGAATCGAAATCGATAGTGTTTTATCCCGACGGCGCCGCCGATACCGCCGCCGTGCAGATTGGCGACGGAAAGAATCACTATACAGTGTATGTGTCGGCCGCAACGGGCAAGGCCCAGGTGCGGTTGGGCGAAGCCGATGAGACGCCGGTGGCGATAGTGGATTTGGATATGGCGGAGTGATGAGAATATCGAAGGCATATTCCGGCAGAAGGGCTTTTAGCCTGGTTGAGACGATTGTAGCCGCCGTGCTGCTAAGCGGCGGTGTGGTGGCGATTTCCGCAATCAGCACGAATAGTTTTCGCGGGGTGAAGCTTAACCGCGAAAATGAATTGGCGTGGGACCTGCTGGACAAGCAGCTTACTTTGATAGACTGCATGGGGATAGATGCGTTTGTCGAATCAGGCCGGACGACGGGCGTCTTCGAGGGCGAAGGCGGCCGGGCGCCGACCCATTACTGGAACGTGCAGGTAACTCCCATGGAAAACGATTATCTCTATAGCGTAAACATTATTGTGGGCTGGGGCGAAGGCTCGCGACTGCGCGAGATATCGCTTACGACAATGTTCAACGGACAAGGTCTTGCCGAACAAACAGAAGCAGGGTCAAACGAACAAACACAGGGTCAATGATGAAATCGAGGACGGTCAAAAAAGGTTTTACGCTTCTCGAAGTGATGGTGGCGTCGGTCATCGGGGCGTTTATCGCACTGGTGTCGGTCGGCGCCCTGCGTGCGGTTACAGCCGGACGGGAGATGGTGAATACGAATATCGCCGCGGCCGACGAACTCAGATACGCCGTTGAATTGATCCGCAGCGATCTTGCCAACGTCTATCGCGACGGATCGGCGAACGCGATGAAGTTTGTGGGCGCTTTTGCCGACACCGACGAAAACATGATGACCTCGCTTACCATGCGGATTGTCTCGATTGCAAACGCCCGGCGCAGTGAGCCGGAAGGGGATGTTCACGAGGTGCAGTATTATCTGGCCGAGGACGAGGGCAAGAGCGTCCTCATGAGAAGGCTCTATCCGGTAGTGGGAACAGAAGCCGAAGAAGAATTGCCCGGCGGCGTGCTCACGGCGATTGCGGAAAATATTGCCGGTTTTGAGTTGAGGTACTTCGACGGCGAAGAGTGGGTCCCCGAATGGCCCGCCGAACAGAACAGGCTTCCACAAATGGTGGAGATTGTTCTTGCGACCGTAGAGGAAAAACAGGGCCGCCAGGACAGTCTTGTCGCCAGGAAGATTCTCGCGGCGTTTCCGAGACTTCCCCGGCAGACGCAAGACACGGCAACTTCCGGTCAGGGCGCCGCCGATTCCGGCGGGCGTACAGCAGAGGCCGGTCAGGGCACAGGATCCTCCGGTCGGAGTGGAGGAGGTTCCTCCGGGGGCGTGAGCACGCGAGGTTC
>Ga0180301_10003828_pt1 | contig 11697 bp, 11 predicted proteins | sample GuaBasSediGuay16_FD_121797 | JGI IMG/M metagenome (GOLD analysis project Ga0180301, IMG submission 121797) | Subseafloor sediment microbial communities from Guaymas Basin, Gulf of California, Mexico - Guay16, Core 4569-2, 12-15 cm | ecosystem: Environmental > Aquatic > Marine > Hydrothermal... | reverse complement strand
TGAAATATTCAAGGAAGAAAACGTCTGTTCCGGCAGCGGCAAGAAGAACAGCGATAAAAATAATTTTTAGTTCGCTTCTTAGATTTTTCAGTAGTTCAAAGTTCAGATATTCATATTTGGTTACGAGGTATCCCAGGGTAGCAATGAAACAGGCTCTTGGTAGAAAAGTGATACCAATCCAAATAAGACAAACCAATCCGACGACTGCTACAATGTTTAAGAACATTTAAGCCTCCTTAATTAAGTTTTTATTACATTAACACAAGCATTAATTTTTGTCAATTTATGAAATGGTTAGAAAAAGTTTTTTTACTTTTTAAAATTAAAGATTTAAGAAAAAAAATTCTTTTTGTTTTAGGAATTTTGGTAGTTTTCAGATTGATTGCCAATATTCCTGTGCCTGGTGTGGATGTAGAGAAAATTAAGTCATTTTTTGAAAGCAACCAGCTTTTTGGATTAGTAAACATCTTTACTGGTGGAGCAATGAGTAAGCTTTCTATTGCGATGCTTGGGTTGGGCCCTTACATTACAGCGACTATTATTCTTCAGCTTTTAACAATGATTTTTCCCGCCCTTAAAGAGATGTACCATGAATCTGGGCCAGAAGGGAGAAGAAAGTTTAATCAATATGGTCGGGTTTTAACTGTTCCTCTGGCAGCTCTTCAAGCCTATGGCATGCTTACGCTTTTTCGAAATCAAGGAATTGTTTCTTTTCCTTCTACTTTTTCCTTATTGACAAGCATTGCAGTAATTACCGGAGGGGCAGTTTTTTTAATGTGGTTGGGCGAGTTAATTTCTGAGAAAGGAATAGGAAATGGAGTTTCTTTATTGATTTTCGCTGGGATTATTGCCAGATTTCCGGTTTCTATAAGAGAAACTCTTATAACTTTTGATCCTGCTCAGATTCCTTCTTATGTTGCTTTTTTTGTAGTTGCCTTGTTAGTGATTGCTGGAGTGGTAATTATTACAGAAGGACAAAGAAATATTCCCATAGCTTATGCAAAAAGAATTAGGGGACGCCGGATTTATGGTGGTGTTTCTACTCATTTGCCATTGAGAGTGAATCAAGCCGGAGTAATCCCTATTATCTTTGCCTTGTCTATAATGCTTTTTCCTGGAATGGTTGCCAATTTTCTTTCAGGAGTTAGCAATCCTTATATTGCAAAATTTGCTCAGGCTTTTGGTGCTCTTTTTCAGAACCAGCTCTTTTATGCCGTTATGTACTTTATTTTAGTAGTTCTATTTACTTATTTTTACACTGCTGTTACCTTTGACCCCCAGGCTATTGCTGATAATATTCAGAAGCAAGGAGGCTTTGTGCCGGGAATTAGACCTGGAAGAAATACAGCATTATTTTTCAATAAAGTTTTAAATAGAGTTACTTTAGTTGGGGCATTATTTTTGGGTTTAATTGCTATAATGCCTTTGATTGTTCGGGGGATAACAGGAATCACCACAATGACTATTGGCGGAACAGCTATTTTGATTGTGGTAGCTGTTGTATTAGAAACAATGAAACAGGTAGAAGCCCAATTGGTTATGAGGGATTATGAAGGGTTTTAGATATTTAGAGATTAGAATAAACCTATTGAGGAAATCATGAAAAGAAACCAAAAATTTGTTGTTATTTTAATAGGACCACCAGGGTCTGGTAAAGGAACACAAGCAGGACTATTAGCTGAGAAGCTAGGCTTATATTCTTTTGAAACGAGCCGGGTTTTAGAAGAAAGTTGGGTTGGCGCAAATAAGAATGACTACATAGAAACAGATGGGAAGAAATTTTATTTATTAAAAGAAAAAAAATTATTTGACGAAGGGAAGCTGTGCGACCCGCCATTTGTTGCTTTTATGGTAGAAAAGAAAATCAGAGAATTAGCTGGTCAGGGGAAAGGAATAGTTTTTTCTGGTTCTCCAAGAACAGTTTATGAAGGAAAGAAATTAATGCCTTTATTATTAAAATTATATGGCAAAAAAAATATTCTAGTTTTAGAGTTAAAAGTAAGCGACAAGGAAGCAATATGGAGAAATGTTAGAAGAAAAATTTGTTCAAAGTGCCGCTATCCAGTGCCCTATACCAAAGAAACACAGAAATTGACAAAATGTCCTAAGTGCGGAGGTTTATTGGTTGTTCGAAATTTAGATACCGAGAAGACAATGAGAGTCCGATTAAAAGAGTATAAAAATAGAACTTATCCCTTACTTGATTACTTCAAAAAAATTGGGATTCCTGTTAAAAAAATCAATGGAGAGCAATCCATAGAGAATGTTTTTGAAGATATTTTAAAAGTCGTTTCCCCATTGATTAAAAACCAAAATTCAGCGAATAATAAGCAGGCTAATTAATCAACTTTAAAGAAGCTTTTTATTCGCCAGCTTTAGTGGTTAGGACTTACAATGAAAACGAAATAGCAATAATACATGAAGGCGGGAAGATTTTGGCTAGGATAATGAAAGAACTAGAAAGAGAGGTTAGGCCCGGTATCAAGACAAAATATCTAAACAAGGTTGCAGAAGACCTTGTTTTTTCCTTTAGGGCCCAACCTTCTTTTAAGGGGTTTAATGGTTATCCAAGTGTTATCTGTACATCAATAAACGAAGAAATTGTTCATGTAGTTCCTGGCGACAGGGAATTAAAAGAAGGAGATATAGTAAGCTTGGATTTGGGTATACGATACAAGGGTTATTGTACAGATATGGCTGTAACAGTACCTGTTGGCAAGATAACCAAAGAAAAAGAAAAATTGATCAAGGTAACCCAAGAAGCGCTTTATAAAGGAATAAAACAAGCTAAACCAGGAAATTATTTAGGTGATATTGGATGGGCTATTCAGCAATATGCAGAAAGTCAAGGGTTTAATGTAGTTAGAGAATTAGTTGGCCATGGGGTTGGAAAGGAAGTTCATGAGGACCCTCAGATTCCAAATTATGGAGAACAGGGGACTGGGCTAAAACTTGTTAAGGGCATGGTTTTAGCAATTGAGCCAATGTTTTGTATAGGCAACTGGCAAATAGAAAAATGTGAGGACGGATTTGGTTATAGAACTAAAGACAGGAGCTTATCTGCCCACTTTGAACATACTATTGCTGTTACCCAAAAAGGACCAAAGATATTAACAACAAATTCAATGTAACGAGGTCTTTCCTCGTTACATTGGACAACAAAAAGCAGTCAGACAGACTGCTTTTTGTTTATTTTTGTTATATGATATAATTAATTTGTATGCATTTATCAGTAATTATTCCAGCTTATAACGAAGAGAAGCGAATAAAGGCTACTCTTTTAGATATTGATAAATACTTAAGAAAACAAACTTATTCTTATGAGGTTATTGTAGTAAGCGATGGTTCAACTGATAACACTGTTAGCTTGGTAAAAGACCTTAAGTCTCAAGTTTTAAATCTTAGAATTATTGATAACAAGAAAAATCATGGAAAGGGATATGTTGTAAGACAAGGAATGTTAGAGGCCGGAGGAGATTACAGATTATTTATGGATGCTGATAATTCTACGACCATTCATCACTTAGATAAATTTTGGCCCTATATTAAACAAGGTTATGATATTGTTATTGGTTCAATAGAAATTAAAGGAGCAGAGATAAAAGAGAAAGCAGCTTGGTACAGAAGAATATTAGGGAAATATTCAAAATACATTATTAGGCTTTTAGCTGGTCTTTGGGAAATCCACGATACCCAAAGAGGTTTTAAATTATTTACTGCCCGAGCAGCAGAAAGCATTTTTTCAAGACAAACAATTATGGCCTGGGGATTTGATATTGAGATTTTGGTTTTAGCGAAAAAAATGGGATTTAAAATAAAAGAAGTTCCGATTAAGTGGAATAATCCTAGTGGCAGTAAAGTAACCCTAAAGTCTTATATCAAAACCCTAAAAGATCTTTTGCAGATTAAATACAATATTATAACCAAAAAATATAACTTGTAAAAATAAATGAAAAGAAGCAAAAAATCAAAAAAAGAAATAAAGAATAACGCTTCAGAATTAAGAATGGATATAGTTTCAGACGACTGGGTCATAATTGCTCCAGCCAGAGGGAGACGACCAGAGAGTTTTTTTAGGAAAGACAAGAAAGAAAAAAAAGACAACGAGAAAGAATGCATTTTTTGTCAAAAAAAGATTATAAAAAAAGCTATTGCTAGAAAAAATAAACCAGACGGCTCCTGGTTTGTTATTTCTATGAAAAATGATTTTCCTGCTTTTTCTGAGACAGAAAAAACAATTCTTGTTCCAAAAAAGAAAGGACCTTATCAAGTAATGAGCGGTTTTGGTTATCAAGAAGTAATAATTACAGCTGATCACAACAGACAATTAGCTCAATTTTCTCAAAAAGAAGTGGAAATAGTAGTTGAGCTCTATTTAGAAAGATACAAAGAACTTATTAAAAAGAAGCATATAAAATATGTTTCCCTTTTTCATAATCATGGCAGGGAGGCAGGTGCATCTGTTGCTCATCCTCATTCTCAGATAATCGCTATCCCTATTATAGACCCTGATTTAAAAGATAGTTTAAATGGAGCAGAGAAGTATTATCAAGCCAATAAAAAATGTGTATATTGTACAATGATTGATTGGGACCGAAAAGAGAAAAAAAGAATTATCTATGAAAATAAAGATTTTGTAGTTTTATGTCCTTTTGCTCCCCAAGTTTCTTTTGAAGTTAGGGTTTATCCCAAAAAACACCAGCCTTATTTTGAAAAAATGACCCAAGAAGAGAAAAAAACATTTGCAGATGCTCTTCGTGTTGCTTTGTATAAGATATATAAAGGATTAAATAATCCTCCTTACAATTTTTATCTCCATACAGCGCCAAAAGACAGTGGTATTTACGAACATTACCACTGGCATTTTAACATTTTACCAAGAACACTTATTTGGGCTGGTTTTGAACTTGGAGTAGGAATAGAAATTAGCACCATTAAACCAGAAGAAGCAGCAGCTTTTTTAAGAAAAGTCAGGTGAAATATGTCCCCAAAAATTATAATCTTTTTACTTTCAATGTTGCCGATTTCAGAGCTTCGAGGGGCAATACCTTTAGGTGTCAAAGTCTATGATATCCCAATTTGGACTGCCTTTTTTTGGGCAGTTATAGGAAACATTGTTCCGGTTATTTTAATTTTTTTTGGATTAGATTTTTTAGTGAATAAAATTTTAGTCCATAAAGTTTATTTTTTTAATCGTTTTTTTACTTGGTTATTTGAAAAAACCAAGAGAAGACACATTAAGAAATTTGAACGCTGGAAAGATTTTGCTCTAGTTGTTTTGGTAGCCATTCCCTTGCCCCTTACAGGAGCTTGGACAGGCGCTCTTGCAGCTTTTGTTTTTGGCATTCCTCCGAGACGAGCTATTCCCTTAATTGTTATTGGGGTTTTAGTGGCTGGGCTAATTGTTAGTTTAGCTACAATAGGAATAATCCATTTACCAGGATGGTAATTTAAGTTTGAATAGTTAAATAGATAATTAAACTTTAATCATAATCAAAATATGAGAAAGGAAATATTTATTATTGGAAACTGGAAATGTAATCCCTTAAAACTTGCTCAAGCTCAAAATCTTTACAGAAGCATTGTTTCAGGGTTAAGAAAAGAAGCAAAAGAGAACAGAACAAAACAGCACTCTTTTAAGACAAAAAATAAAAAGCGAGCAAGAATAGTGATTTGCCCTCCTTTTGTTTATATAAACGACCTCGTGACTTTAAATAAGAAACTGGGTGCTGATTTAGAATTTGGAGCTCAAAATTGTTTTTGGGAGGAATCAGGAGCTTATACTGGAGAAATTTCTCCGAAAATGGTTAAAAGCCTAGGATGTCGTTATGTTATTATTGGTCATTCAGAACGAAGATTATATTTTAATGAAACTAATGAGATAATAAATAAAAAGCTAAAAATATCTCTACAAGCAGGATTAATACCGATTTTATGTATTGGTGAAAACAAGAAAGATGAAGAGACCGGGAAAACAGAAGAAGTTTTAAAAGTTCAGCTTCAAGAAGGACTAAGGGGTTTTGAAAATGAGAAGCTGGCTAAAAACTTAATTATTGCCTATGAACCTGTTTGGGCAATAGGAACAGGAAATTTTTGCGATCCAGAAAAAACAAGTAAAGTGTTATATTTTATAAAACAGAGAATAAACACCAAAGTTTTATACGGTGGAAGCGTAAATAGTAAAATTGCTGGAGAATATCTAAAAGTTGGCTTTGATGGACTACTGGTTGGCGGAGCAAGCTTAAAAGTAAAAGAATTTATAAAAATCATTAAGAATGTTTAAGCTAAAAACTTTAAAAGATATTAGCGTAGAAAACAAACGTGTATTAATGCGTGTTGATTTTAATGTTCCCTTAAGCAATGATGGTAAAATTACAGATGATTTCCGCATTGCTAAAACTATTCCAACTATTGAATATTTGATTAATAAAGGAGCAAAAATTATTTTGATGACCCATTTTGGCCGGCCAAAAGGAAAAAGGACTGATAAGTTTAAAACCGATATTATTCAAGACAAACTTTTTGAATACTTAGATTATTCTATTATTAAAGCTCCTGGTTGTATAGAAAAAGGAATAAAAGATTGGACAGAACAAATGCAGCCAGGCGAAATTCTTCTTTTGGAAAATTTAAGATTTTATCCCGGCGAGGAAAAAAATAGTTTAGTTTTTGCTAAAAAACTTGCTCAGCTTGGAGATATTTATGTTAACGAGGCTTTTGGCGCATCTCATCGAAACCATGCATCAATTGTTGGTGTGCCAAAATTCTTGCCCAGTGTTATTGGTTTTCTTTTTGAAAAAGAAATAGAAGAACTAAATAGAGTTCTTTATGAGACAAAACACCCTTTAGTAATTATTATTGGTGGAGCAAAACCATTAACCAAAGTCAAGGTAATAAATAAGTTTTTAAAAAAGGCAGATAAGATTCTTTTAGGCGGGGTGATGGCCAACACAATTTTTGCCGCTGCTGGTTTAGAAGTAGGAAAATCTTTGGTTGACAAAGCAAGCTTTGGAGAGATAAAAAAGATAGATTTAAGTAACCCTAAGCTTATTTTACCCACTGATTTAGTTTGCAAAAATGAACATATTTCTATAAGAGAAATAGATAAGATAGAAAAAGATGAATGTATTTTTGACATAGGGCCTAAAAGTGTTAAACTTTTTTCTAGTTTTATCAAAACAGCAGAGACTATAGTTTGGAATGGCCCCCTTGGTTTAGTTGAGGAAGAACCATTTGATAAAGCATCTAAGGTTATTGCTGAGGTAATTGCTAAGAATAAAAAAACCTATTCAATAATTGGAGGAGGAGATACAGTTGGTTTTATAAACCAGCTAAAACTTGCTGATAAGTATAATTATGTTTCAATAGGGGGAGGAGCAATGTTGGAGTATTTAGTAAACGAAACCCTTCCCGGAATAGAAGCATTGAAGGCAAATAGTTAAGATTATGCAGAAAATTTGGCGAATAAACAAAAAACCACCTAAGAGATTTTTAGAGCAGTTTCCTGAATATTCAGAACTGACCCTGAGATTGCTTTGGAACAGAGGTTTAAAAACCCAGGAAGCCATTGATGAATTTTTTAATCCTGATTATAAAGAGGATCTTCATGATCCTTTTTTAATGTTGGGAATAAAAGAATCAGTGGAGAGGATTCTGGAAGCAGTTAAAAAGCAAGAAAAGGTAGCAATTTTTAGCGATTACGATAGTGATGGTGTTTGCGGAGCTGTTCTTTTAAGAGATGGGTTGAAAATTTTTGGATTAGAGCCTGAGGTTTATATACCTGACAGGTATAAAGAGGGGCATGGTTTAAACATAGAAGCAGTAAAGAGGATGGCTCAAGAAAAAGTTACTTTAATTATTACTATTGATTGTGGAATAACAGATAGAGAAGAAATTAGATTAGCCAATAAATTAGGAATAGATGTAATTGTGGTAGACCATCATGAGGTCCCAGAATTGATTAAAAGAAATCCCAAAAAATGCTTAGGAGCTTTTGCTGTAATTGACCCCCGTCAAAAAGGGGAAAAATATCCTTTTAAAGAACTAGCTGCTACTGGTGTAGGTTTTAAATTAATCCAGGCTCTTTTTAAGAAAGCAAGAGAGGAGAAAATAAAAAAAATTCCTGAAGGCTGGGAAAAATGGTTTTTAGATTTAGTTGCTCTTGCTACGATAACAGACCTTATGTCTTTAAAAGGAGAAAATAGAACTCTTGTCAAATATGGTTTAGTAGTTCTTGCTCAGACCAAAAGGTTGGGATTAAGAGAGTTGCTTAAGGTTTCAGGAATAAAACCTAAGTTAGATCCATTGCTTTTAACTACTAATTTAAATACTTTTACCCTGGGCTATATTTTAGGACCTCGAATTAATGCAGCTGGCCGTATGGACCATGCTAATACTGCTTATGAATTAATGATTACCCAATTTCAAGAAGAGGCAAAAATTTTAGCTAAAAGATTAAATTCTAAGAACCAGGAAAGACAACGCTTAACAGAAAAGATTGTTAAAGAACTAGAGAGTCGTTTAGGGTTAGAACGCCTAGAAGAGAAATCCGTTTGTGGACCAAAGATAATTTTTGAAGGAGATGAATCTTGGCCAATTGGAATTGTAGGTTTGATAGCAGCTCGTTTAACTAACAAATATTGGCGGCCTTCAATTGTTTACCAAAAGCTAGATGGTTATTGTAAGGGTTCGGCAAGAAGTATTCCTGGTTTTAATATAATAAAAGCGATTTCAGAATGTCAGGATTTATTAGAAGAGTTTGGTGGTCATCCATCTGCAGCTGGCTTTGTTGTTAGTTGTAAAAATATAGAAAAATTCAAGCAAAGATTATTAAAAATAGCTAATAAGGAAATAAAAAAGAAAGATTTAATCCCTTTATTAAATATAGAAGCAGAGCTAGCCCCAGAAATGGTTAACTTTGAAACCCATGAAGAAATTCAAAGATTTGCTCCATTTGGTCAAGAAAATCCAGTACCTTTATTTTTAATGAGAAACCTTATTGTTTCAGATATACTTCCAGTTGGATCAAATGGAAGTCATATGAAAATTTATCTTCAAAAAGAAACTGAGAAAGGAGAAATTAAGAATTTTACAGGAATAGGTTATGGATTAGGAGGTTGTTGTGATATAATTAAGCAGGGGAGCAGAGTTGATGTTGTTTTTGAGTTAACGGTTAATAATTGGAATGGAACAAGGGAGCTCCAGCTTAAAATAGCAGATTTAAAAAAATCAACATGAAAAAAATAATTATTTACACAGATGGCGGTTCAAGAGGAAACCCAGGTCCAGCAGCTATTGGAGTAATTTTTACCGATGAAAAAGGAAAGGTTATAAAAGAATATGCTCAAAAAATTGGTCGAGCTACTAACAATGAAGCAGAATATGAGGCAGTGATTTTTGCTCTCCAAAAGGCTAAGTTGCTTTTTGGTAAAAAAAAGGCAAAAGATATGGAAATAGAAGTGCGAATGGATAGCGAATTTGTTGTAAGACAGTTGAATGGACAATATAAAATTTTAGATAGAAAAATCGAACAGTTATTTCTTAAAGTATGGAATTTAAAAATTGACTTTAAAAATGTTTTATTTAAACATATTCCTCGTTTTCAGAACCGAGAGGCTGACAAATTAGTTAATCAAGCCTTAGATTTTAAACCAGACAAAGAAATTAGTCTTCCAGGAGTATAACATTTATTGACAGACTAATTTAAAGTTAGTACAATAACATAGTGGATTTTGAAAACAGAAATTAAGTATGTCGGGCAAGCGAGGCGATCGCCCTCACCTAATTTAGGTGGGGGAGGAAAGTCCGAACACCCCTCTCGATGTCCATCGGGAGAGCAGCCTAGCGGGTAACACCCGTCCTCCGATTAAAAGGAGAGGGATGCGAACAGAGACGCCTGAGCGCGAGAGCGCGAGGGCGCCCCGACGTATCGTCGGGGCGAGTCCCCGGGGTAACTCGGGGGGTGAAACGGCTAAACTCCTAGGTGGGTGCAAGAGCAAACCTGGTAGAGGTGAACATGATCTATTACCAGGAAAGGTAGCTCGCTTGAGTCCGGCGGCAACGTCGGACCCAGATAGATGATCGCCGCTCCGATACTTATCGGAGTAACAGAATTCGGCTTATGTCTTGCCCGACATATTAAAACCCTAGATATAAATCTAGGGTTTTAATATCTGTGTGTTTGTAATTGACAATTAACATAGATAATAAATTGATTTCAGTTTTAAATTACGATACAATACTAACAGGTATGAAAAAATCTGAGCTTATATTTGGCGCTTTATTAGTCCCGGTAGATTACATAATGATTGTCTTAGCCGGGGTTGTTGCTTATTTTTTAAGAACCAATCCGTTGGTTGCTCAATGGCGACCAGTTCTTTTTAGTGTTAACCTTCCTTTTTCTCGTTTCTTGCTTATTATTCTAAGTGTTGCTCTTTTTCTTTTAATAGTATATGCCCTTTCTGGATTGTATAAAATTAATGTTCGAAGAAAGCTATTTGAGGAATTTTCCCAAATAATAATTGCTACCTCAGCTGCTGTTTTGGCGATTATTGTTTTTTTGTTTTTAAATGGTTGGGAGTTTGAGTCAAGATTTCTTGTTTTAGCAACGTGGGTATTAAGTATATTTTTTGTTTTCTTCGGCCGTTTTTTAATTAAAAAATTACAGAGATATTTAGTTGGTAAATATAATATCGGAACCCATAATGTATTGGTTATTGGAGGAGATGGAATAACAAAGAAAATAATAAAGGAGATAAATAGAAGACCGGATTTAGGATACAGGATTTTAAGGCATATTTCTAAGTTAGACGCAAAAAGAATAAAAAATGCTGTAAAGAATCCCGGAGTAGATGAAGTTATTTTAGCTAGCCCTAATTATGAAAGAAAAGAAGTATTAGAGATTTTAGATATTTGTGATGAGTATAGGGTAGGGTTTAAATTTATCCCTAATTTATTTCAAACTCTGAGTTTTAATATAGAACTAGACACTTTTGCTGGGACACCCTTAATTGAGATTAAAAGAACCCCTCTAGATGGTTGGGGGAAAATTCTTAAAAGAGTTTTTGACATAACTTTTTCTTTTGTTGGTTTATTATTTCTCTGGCCGTTCTTTTTATTAATAGCTCTGATAATAAAAATCGATTCCGAAGGCCCAGCTATTATTAAATTGAAAAGAGTAAGTCGAGGGAAAATATTCTATCTTTATAAATTTAGATCAATGGTTAAGAATGCTGAGAAACTTAAAAAGAAGCTGTTAAGATACAATGAAAGGAAAGATGGGCCTTTATTTAAGATGAAAAAAGATCCTCGTATTACAAGAGTAGGAAGATTTTTAAGGAAACTCCGTATAGATGAGCTTCCTCAGCTAATTAATGTTTTAAAGGGAGAGATGAGTTTAGTTGGACCAAGACCTCATGAACCAGAGGAGGTTGCTAAGTATGAAAAGCATCACAAAAAAGTTCTTTTGATTAAACCGGGTATTACAGGGTTAGCCCAAATAAGTGGTAGTTCAGACCTTCCATTTGAGGAAGAAGTAAAGTTAGACACTTATTATATTGAAAACTGGTCGTTAAAAAAAGATATATACATCTTACTTAAATCTTTTATTATACTTTTTACTGATCAATCTGCTTGTTGATAGGTTTTATAATTATAGATCTTTGAATTTCTAATTTCTAATTGACCTAATTTCTAATC
>Ga0180301_10003827_pt1 | contig 11697 bp, 10 predicted proteins | sample GuaBasSediGuay16_FD_121797 | JGI IMG/M metagenome (GOLD analysis project Ga0180301, IMG submission 121797) | Subseafloor sediment microbial communities from Guaymas Basin, Gulf of California, Mexico - Guay16, Core 4569-2, 12-15 cm | ecosystem: Environmental > Aquatic > Marine > Hydrothermal... | reverse complement strand
TTGCAAAACCAGCAAAATTTTTTGGTGGGGTCGCCCGGATTTGAACCGGGGTCACGAGAGCCCAAGTCTCGTAGCCTAGACCAAGCTAGCCCACGACCCCTTCTACTAAGATTTTCCTAAAATGTTTTAGTTTAAAAATGTTACTTTTTTAAAGGCGTAAAATAATTAGTGAGTAAGGATCAGGCATTGAATAATTAAGCCAGTATAATTGAGAAGTTTGCCTTTAATCATATGAGATTATCAATAGGGGCAAAGTCCCCGTCATGATACTCTATATAAATTCCATAATATAGGAAAATCTTAAATCTAAAAAGCCTAAAATTTAAGTTATTCAGAATTTAAATATGGAGGGTTAATGGTGAGTAAGGATCAGGCAATAGGCGTATTGCTTTTAGTTGTAGGTATTCTCGGAATAATCGTTTATGGTTGGCTGGTATTTCTGTCGGAGTGGTCTCTCTTTGTGCTTCAATTAACAGGTTTTGTGGCTGTAGCCGCTATACTGGCTATAATCTCTTGGATAGGATACACTATGGCTACAACCCCGCCACCTAAACCAATAGAGGAGATAGAGAAGGAGATATCAGAGGAAATCGAGGCGGAGAAAACAGAGAAGGCGGAAGAGAAGGAAGGCAAATCTGAAACTGAAGATGCGTCCAAGACAGCATCTAAAGCCGGATCTAAGGGAAGGAAACGCAGCAAAAAATCATCGAAATAACAATAAATTTCCACGTAGAAGCCTAGAAATTCGTTAACCAGCGGAAAATTGCGAGATGAAGAACGTGATAGGAAATTAGGGATATCTTCTTGAAATAACTTTATTTTTTAATTCTTAATTTCCTTTTTAGCATTAACTAAACTAGCTAAACCTTAATTTTATTGGTGCCTTAATGCTATTATATTATTGTGGGTTGTGAGGTGAATTTAGTTTGGCATTCTGTCGCTTTTGGCTTCTAGACATAAACTATGAGGTTAGGGATCATCAGCCTGAAGTCTGGCTCTGGGGTATAGATGAGGATGGAAGAAGAATTTTAATTGTAGATAGGGGTTTTCCTGCATATTTCTACGTTGTTCCCGTCTCTGGTGAAAACCCTAAAGCAGTAGCTGAAAAAATAAGGCAGATGAGTTCAAGCTTACCTTTTATCACTGGAGTTGAGGTTGTAGATCGTAAGCTGTTCGGTAAACCTCTAAAGGTCATTAAGATTTACTGTCAGGACCCGGATTTAGTATCTGAGTATGCTAAGAAAATTTCCCGGCTTGATAGCGTTGAAAAATCACTGGAAGACGATATACGATATTCTATGCGCTACATGATTGACAATAACATTGTTCCGTGTGGCTGGCATGAAGTTGAGGTTGAAGAGTACCAAAATTTTGAGGGTCTTCAAGTGGATAAGGTTTTATTAGCAAAGTCAAGACCAAGGTATTTGCCTGGAGTTTTCGAAGTACCTAAACTTAGGATTCTAGGCTTCTCGATAATCTGCTATAGTCCCAAGGGTGCGCCAAAACCTGAGAAGAATCCTGTCGTCGTAATTTCCGTGATGACGAATAATGGTGAAAAGAAACAATTTATTGCAGAATCTTCAGAGAAAGACGGTAAGGTTATAAGCGAATTCATAAACTATGTTAAAAGATTCGATCCAGACATAATTGTTGGCTATGGAACAAACCGCAATGACCTACCATATCTAGCAACCAGAGCTAAAAGGAATGGCCTCACTTTAAGCATTGACCGAGTGAACAGTGAACCACATACAAGCGTTTACGGACATATCTCAGTCACTGGCAGAGCAAACATAGATCTATATGATTATGCAGATGAATTTCCAGAAGTTAAAGTTAAAACCTTAGAGAGCATAGCCGATTATCTTGGAGTAATGAAAATTGAGGAGAGAACCCTAATTGAGGATGTTGACTTCGCCGAATACTGGGAGAACCCTAAGAAGAGAGCGATTCTACTTAAGTTCTCAATGGAAAACACAGAGTGCATAATGGGAATAACCGAAGTCCTCCTAGACTTTGCAATTCAACTCTCAAGCCTAGTTGGCTTACCCCTAGATCACATTGGTACAGCAGCCGTCGGATTCAGGGTGGAATGGTTTCTCATTAGACACGCATACCAAATGGGTGAGCTCATCCCCAAGAGAATTGAAAGACCATACATTCCATATGCAGGAGCAATAGTCTTAGAACCTAAGCCGGGAATACATAGCAACATTGCCGTTTTAGACTTCAAATCTATGTACCCCAATATAATGATAGCTTATAATGTTTCGCCGGACACTTACATTCCGCCGGAAGAGCCCGAGCCTCCATCTGGAGCTTACGTAGCGCCGGAAGTTAACCACAGATTCAGGAAGAAGCCCTCAGGATTCTACCGTGAAGTCCTCTCTAAACTTATTGAAGCTAGAGATCAAGTCAGAGCTAAACTGAAAAATCTTGATCCGAAGAGTCCGGAATATCGTTTGCTTGATGCACGACAGAAAGCAATCAAAGTTATTACGAACGCAACCTACGGTTATGCAGGGTGGATAGGTGCCAGATGGTATATTAAGCCGGTTGCAGAGGCTGTTACGGCGTGGGGGAGATACACCATTACTAACACAATTAAAATAGCTGAGAGTTTAGGCTTAGAGGTTATTTACGGTGATACGGACAGCATATTTATAAAATATGAACCTGAAAAAGTTAGGAGGCTATTTGAGGCTATTAAGGAAAAGATGGGTCTAGAGATAAAGCCGGATAAGGTTTATTCACGCATACTCTTTACTGAAGCGAAGAAGCGTTATTGCGGATTATTACCTGATGGAAGACTTGACACGGTTGGATTAGAGGTTGTTAGGGGAGACTGGGCGAATGTAGCTAAGAAAATCCAAGAGAAGATCCTTGAGATAGTTTTAAAGGAGCAATCTGTTAGAAAGGCAATTGAATACGTGCATAAATACATAATGAACTTAAGAGCTAGAAAGATACCCTATCGAGATTTAGTGATATGGAAAACTTTAACGAAGCCTATAGAAGAGTATGAGGTTAGGGCGCCTCATGTTGAAGCTGCAAGGATTCTGCAGAGGGAGGGGTGGGCTCTAACGGTAGGAGATAAAGTAGGATATGTGATAACTGTTGGCTCCGGAAGACTTTATGAGCGGGTTAAACCATACATGCTCGCATCCTATGATGAAGTTGACGTAGAATATTATGTTACAAAACAGATTGTTCCGGCAGCTTTGAGGATATTATCCTTGTTCGGTGTCAAAAAGCAGGATCTTCTACCACCTAAATCAACTAAGCCTCAAACTCTCCTCGAGTTTTTTGGCGGAAGCAGATAGGGAAAACACATGCTTTAGCTAAGTATATCATTGAATGTTAATAGGCTTACACTTAGAGGTTGCTTAACAACTTCGGATACGCGGGCTCCAATAAGATACTTAATGTTTTTCTCACTAGCTATGTCAACAAGTCTTTGCGTTACTATTCCATCGAATACCACCGTATTTACGCCTTTGAATCCTTTCAGTTTCTCAGCGAGCTCACTTACTGGAATCTTAGCTATCTGTTTCATTTGTTCATCAAAAAGTATAGCCTCAAAGGTTCCCCTCAGGCTTTCAGCCGCTTCAACAATCTCCTTAGGAACAAGAATTCTCTTTCGTCTTTTACCTCGTTTAACTAGACTCTCAACTGGAACACGATTTTGAAGAGCTGCTTCAATCTCCCTAGCGGTTAAGTCCTCAACCTCCTTACCTCTAGGGGCTCTAGCCACATACTTTATGTTAGCGACCTGCAACAACTCTTTTAGAATTAAGTCGCCTCCATGATCTCCATCGAGGAACGCTGTCGCCTCTTTCTCCCGAGTTAGCTTAATCACTGTTTCAGGAATTTTAACCCCTTCTAGGGCTATAACATTATAGATTCCGTGCTTCACAAGATTTATTACATCAGCTCTTCCTTCAACAACAATTATTTCCTTGGATGAGTCAACTTCTGGTCCAGCTGGAAGCTTTTCTGGACCATACTCTCTAATCTTAGCCATCTTGAGTATTTCTGAGACTTCGCGGAAAATTTCTTCGGTTTCAGGTATTGTTTCGAGACTCCATTTATGAAGTATCTCCTTAGCTCTCTCAATTATGGCTCTACGCTTTGCTTCTCGAACATCCTCAATCTTCTCCAAATTTACACGCGCTGAGCATGGACCAACCCTGTCTATGCTCTCAACGCTTGCAGCTATAATTGCGGTTGAAACCTTATCTAGGCTGGTGGGTATAATTATGGTCCCAACCGTCTTATTGTCTTTCTGAGATGTGATCTCAACTTCTATTCTGCCAACTCTGCCAGATTTTTGTAGTTCCCTCAAGTCTAATTCTGTTCCGAATAGGCCTTCAGTCTGCCCGAAGACGGCGCCTATGACATCAGGCTTTTCAACTATTCCATCAACCTCAAATTTTGCGCGGATCACATATTTAACTGCAAGTGATGGTGAAGTCATAAACTATCACACCTCCTCAAATAATGCAAAATTACCAGTCATTAACACATACAACCTTTATTATCTTAATTCGCCTCACTAATTCATTAATTCTTCAGCTTTTACTATTATCTTTCAATCCCACATATATTCTTTAACTTTGGCTAGTGAAAACAAGCCCTTTTCATGGTTATTTTTCATCATATTGGTTCTAGTTGAACACTATGCCGCTCCACTTTTCTCCTCAAGGTTTCAATATAGGTGGCTAAGCCTTCAATATCCTTTAAGTCATTATTGAGAAGGGTGGAGAGCTCCCTCCAGAAGGTTAAATTGAATTTAATTTTCATTCTTTCTAGGCTTCTAGTTAGGCGCTCAGTTAACTCTCTACCATGACTATCAAAGTCCATAAGTAAAATTATCTCTTTACTTCCTACATATCCGATTTCATCTATGATATCTGGCAAACTTTTACCACGGGACTTAATGGGAAATATTTCACTTCTTATGCCTATAGCTCTAAGTGATTCAACATCCTTTTCTCCCTCAACAACTATTAGAGCGCCATTAGAAGCCTCACTTCTCAACCTTTCAAGTAAGCAATCAATCTTTTCAAGCTTTCTCTTGAAACCTGACATAGCTCCTAGCTCTTACTCTCCACCTAGTAGTTCACCATATTATGAGCTGAATGCTAATATTTTTTTCTTTTTGAAAAGAAAGAGGCGTTAAGCCCTCTAACTATCACTATTGGTTTATGTTTCAAGCTTTTAAGCATGCTCCACGTGACGCCAGTTAAGCCGACACCAAATCTTTCAGCCATATCCCAAACCGTGTAGCCCGCCCCAGGGCCCCTAGCCCTATTAGCTGCTTCAGCTATATCTAATGCTAGGTCAATACTTATTCTGGCACCGGATAGAGCTAGGGGAGTGGATCTACGTTTAAGCTTTAGGGCCCTGCCGAGAACATAGGCTATTAAGCCGGGAATCTTATGAATGCCCCCTAAAATATTAGGTCGATGCGTAAAATGGAAGTTGCCGAGCGAATAAGTTTTATCCGTATCAACTATCATAACCGCAATCTTTTTTCCAAGTTTATCACGTACATGTTTGCGGATTTTCTTGGCTATTTTCTGTGGATCAGAAAGAGGTAAACTAACGTATGCATAGGGGAGGTTGCTTCCATCTATGCCTCCCTCAGAGCCCCACATTAGGGCATGTAAAAAGCCAGCGTATCTTAAAACAACCTCCTTGTGGACAGCTCCCTCCTCTAACGGGTAGTTTCTCAATCGTATTATATTCTTACCTTTTAAGCGGCATAGCCTTCCAAGCAGATAGCCCCAAATGAATCTCATCCAGAATCTAGCTATAAGACGGGCGAGTAAACTTGGCTTAAACTCGTTCTCATCAACTATATGTCCTTCAGCTATTGATATGGCCTTCTCCGAAATAATTATTATGTCGCCATCGGAGATCTCATCCTTGATGGCATCTATTATTTTGTCTAAATAATTGTCGCCCGGCATCCAATAATCAGTTTCAATAGCTTTAACCTTAAACTTTAACTTAGACTTCATAAAACATTATAGCCTCTTTTTCCTTAAGCATGACCTAAATGAGTTCTTTTTTAGTCAACGGGTTAGAAGATGCAGTGTCTAATGAGCACAAAAATTAACGCAAGAAGCGAGAGAATAATTAGAATTTTTATTAGTAAACCATTTCTTTCCCATATTATCAGATTTGCATTAATTCGTTCCAATAGATTTTTTGAGGTTAACATTAGGAATAGGGCTTCCGCCTCCTCAACAGAAAATTCTCCATTATCAATAAGTATGTTTCCGTCCTCAGTTTTTTCAAAATAATGTCCCTTCACGGTTATTTTGCTAATGAAGTTTGTCTTGAGCCATATCTCAAAGTCTTCTAAGAGTAAATATTTTTCTTCAGGTTCAGTTCTCATGTCTCATTCATACCTACTAATAATGATATAGATTAAATCATCTTTTTCTCTTCCCGTAACGCCAATATTCACTAATTATCATTGCTAAACTAGACTAAAACCTTTCCGTCCCTTAAGCATAGACAGGTATATAAGCTTATAAAATTGTTCTGGGCTTCTTCAACTTAATCCCATTCCATCTCCTCAATACACTTTAGGCCATAAACCTTAACTTCAACATTCAAAATCTGAACATTAGAATCCCAAAGATTTTTAGATTCAAAGCGGAAAGAACTATTATTAAGGGACGACTAAATACTTTTTCTTAATCAACATCGTGAAGTAAAATGATGATGCAATTGGAAAATAAAGAATTATTAGAGAGAATTATAGATACTTCTATAGATGTAGCGTCCCAAAATAATGTAATTGCCCTTTCAATTTACGGTCCTTATGCTGGAGGATACGCTGACAAGAGAGCGGCTCTGGATGTTTTAATGATAGTGGATTCTAATAGGGTTATTTTAAGCAGCCGCTTCAAGCGTCTAAATTCTAGGAAAGCGCGCTTTCTAATAGTTGATAAAGGAGCATTCGAAAGAGACATAAGTAATGAGTGGTTAGGTGGAATACTCGCTGAAAACATGCTGACCCCCTACATACCATTAGTGAACGAAGATTATTTGTGGAATCAAGAGATTAAAGCTAAAAAAATGATTATTGATGAAAGTTTAAGCAATCTTATTTTAAGTTTTTCAGAAATGTCCCGAAACTTCATGATTAAGCCGGAATACTTTATGTTTGAAGCTATGATGCGGCGGGCAACCCTCTTTCCACCTTTAGCCTACCGCTTTCTAAATATTGCCACAGACAATTTAAAGGAGAGAAATTACGCCATTATGATGAGAGGATTCAAAGCGGCGATAAAAGAGTTTATTAATGAGGGAAAGCTACGCCCACAGGGAGATTTTCTCAGAATAGCGGAAGACCATATTAGGGCTGTGCGAGGGGGGAGACGCAGCCGCCGCCTAAAAAAATTATTCAAAGACATCCGCGTGAGTATTACTCATTATGTTCTGGGAATATTTCCAAACCTTATGGATTCGCTTTTAGATGATTATAGAATTTATAGATCATATTTCACTGAGGATGGAGACGCAGAATATTTAATTCATAAGCTTGAAGACCCGAAAAAATATGTTTTTATACCGACATCTTCCGGAATGGTGGCGTTCAGTGAAAGAATAACAATAAATGAGTTTATGAGAAGAAAAATGTCTGGAAAACAAGTTCTAGAGCATAGTATCGAAAGACTAGGAGGGGTTCTTAACAGCGTATACATGCTAAAAGTTAAGGAGGATGAAGCTGAGAAAAAGTTTGTTGTTAAAGTATTTAAAGACTGGTATGGTTGGAAGTGGTTTCCATTAGCGCTTTGGGCTTTAGGTACGAGGGGATTCACAATACTAGGAAAAGCTAGACTTGAAAGAGAATACGCTCTAAATATGTTCCTGTCTAATCATGGAGTAAACGTTCCAAAAATAATTTACATAAGTCCGGGGGAAAAGCTCCTTTTCCAAGAGCATATTGAAGGAGTTAGCATATCTGAGATAATTAGGCAATTATATAAAATGAAAAATGATGAACATAAAAAAATTGAGCTACTTAAGATTATTAGACATGTCGGAAAGGAAATTGCAAAAATTCATAATTTAGGAGTATCGTTAGGCGATTGTAAGCCAGAAAATATAATATTGACGTCTAATGAAAAAATATTTTTCGTAGATCTTGAGCAGGCGGAGATTGGTGGGAATCAAGCTTGGGACATATCTGAATTTCTGTATTATTCCGGTCACTATACTCTTTTACCACCGCTTGATGTTGTTAGCAGTATTGTGAAGGAATTTATACGTGGATACTTAGAGGCTGACGGAAAAATCGAAAATGTTAAAAAGGCTTTATCTCCACGCTACATAAAAGTCTTCAGCTTCTTTACTCCACCACACATAATATTTGCGATTTCTAATGTCTGTAAAAATCTACTGAAAGATTACTCTAATAAAAAAGTAAAATGAATTAAAAATAGTGAGGTTAGCTTAATAATGGCAAGTGTAACATTCTATGGTGGAGTAAATGAGGTTGGCGGAAATAAGGTTCTCATACAAGATGAAGACGTAAAGGTTTTATTTGATTTTGGCATGTCATTCTCTTTAAGAGAGAGATTTTATTCAACACCATTTCTCTCTCCTAAGAGCGGATTAGATTTAATTGAACTCGGAATCCTACCAAATTTGAGCGGGGTATATAATTTTGATAACTCCAAACCTGAAATAGATGCTGTCTTTCTCTCTCACTCGCACATGGATCATTCAGCCCATATATCCTTTCTGAAGAGGGATGTACCTGTTTATTGCGGTGAGACAACAGCAACAATACTTCATGCTCTAAGCGAAGTGCGCCCCGTAAACTTAGAATTTAATCTTAAAGGAATAAAGTTTAAGACGTTTCGTACCGGCGATAAAATTAAGGTTGGCCCAATAGAGGTTAGACCGATACATGTGGATCATTCGGTTCCAGGATCCTATGGCTTTATAATACATACGTCGTCTGGAACAATCGTTTATACGGGGGATTTCAGGCGGCATGGTTTAAGGCCTGAGTTGACTAGAGATTTCCTCGAAGCTTCAATCAGCGAAAAACCTGAAGTAATGATCTGCGAAAATACCAATATGGCTGAAGTTGAATTTTCTTCAGAAAGCGAAGTAATGGCGAAGCTTAACCAGATAGTCGCTGACTCATCCGGACTAGTTCTAACAGAATTCGCTTATGCAGATACAGATAGACTGAAATCCTTCTATGAAGTAGCCTTAAAGAATAATAGGCAGCTTACAATTCCATTAAAGCAAGCCTATCTTTTGCATAAGCTTAGCCGAGACCCCCACTTAAGCATTCCAAGACTTGATGATGAAAGCATCTTGATTTTTCGAAAGGAGAAAAAGAAGTATTTTCGCTGGGAGCGAGAGATAATGGATATCGGGGAAACTATAAGCCCATCAGAAGTATCTAAGAAACAAAGCGAGATAATACTGTCAATGTCATTCTTCGATTTAGGCTGGCTTGTTGAAATCAACCCCTCCCCCGGAAGCTGCTATATTTTATCAGCCTCCGAGCCCTTCAATGAGGAGATGGAAATAGATTTCAACAGACTGCTAAATTGGCTTGAACATTACGGTCTACCCCAATATCATGTTCATGTTTCAGGACATATAATGCCGCTACATCTCAGGGAAGCTGTAAGAGCCATTAGACCAAAAAAGATCTTCCCCATTCATGGAAATTACCCAAAACTTTTCAGCAGATTTATAGGGGATATAGGTAGCGAAATAATTATACCTGATAAGGGGAAAAAATATGAGGTTGATTGATGTCAGCTTAAAGGAGAAAATGCGAACTAATCTAAACGAAATAGTATAGGGGAGGATTTGAGTCAAGTTCTGTATAATTATAAAGGACGAGGCTTTAACTTTAAAAACATTACTTTAATGAACATTCCCTCTCTTTGATTCCATTAATTTTGCTAATCTTAAGTGTTATATACTTGTCCCCAGCAACTTTATAGGCGCATATAATCCATCCATCACCCTTCAGGTAGAAGCCGGCGGCTAAGAATTCTTTAGTCATATTTTACACCAATCTTGGGTTTAAGAAGGTTAAGGTATTTAAGGCGCCACGTACTTTAGGGGGGAGGGGGATGCCTCTGGAAAAAAGGCTAATAAGATGGGAGGATATTGAAGCTGGGCTTGGAAGTCCGGGAAGACTAAGGATTCTTAGGGAGATGATTAAGAAATCAGAGGAGTACTTTACCAAGTATGCTCTTGAGAAAGCTACGGGCTTGAAGCCAATAGACGTTAGGAAGAATCTGAGGATTCTGGTTAAGATAGGGTGGGTTGAAGAGACCCCTTATAAGCCGAAGACATATAGGATTAAAATGGAAAATGATGCAGTCAAGATAATAGCTGATCTCTTCAGGAGAGTGCTTTAAACCTTCAGCGTTAACTATGTGATTATTTATCATAATTAATGGGAATGTTATAGTTTTTCTCTGACTTTAAGGATTCTCTCGCCTGACCAATATCTTAGAACGGATCTATTAAGAAAGTTCTTCTAACAATACTGACACAAACACCTGAAAACCGAAATTATTATGGGCGCGTGATCCGGTACTCGGTGGAATAGCCGGGGATGTCACAATCATAGTGAACTTGTAACTGAGGGGGAATAAAATAAATTAATAAATTCATGAGGGAGTAATGTATTTAGGTGTAAAATATGGCTACTTTTAAATCTGAGGCTAAAGTAGAACTGGAAATGTTGGGGGAAGGAGATCTCAGAATAAAGTTTGGTAGTAAAACGATGAATGATTTGATCATTAAAAGATCAGGAATTCCGCTAGAGGAAATGGGTGCGGAGGCGCGTAAGCTTTTAGCTGCTTCTTTAGCAGAATGCATGTGTTCAACGCTACTTTTTTTATTGAAGTGGGCTGGAGTTAAAATCGACGATTTTAAAGCTATTGCTGAGGCAATTACTGCAAAAGATGAAATGGGAAGAAACTGTGTAAGTAACATTAACTTAACTATTCAACTCAAAATTCCGGAGGATAAGGATACGATGAAAAAATTTAAGAGGGCTGAAAGTCTTTTTAAACGCGGCTGTCTCATGAGCAGAAGCCTAGAAAGAGGGATTAAAGTTAATTATAAAATAGAAACTTAGTTTCTTATTTCATCAGTCATCAGTTAATTTAATAATGAAGTATGTGAATATAAGTTTATTAAAGAAGATTTATTAAATATACATGCAATGTATGACTTTTGGTGATCTAATTGCCTACCTGTGCAGAATGTGAATATGCGGAATTGCAGTGTCCTCCAGTTATCAGATGCAAATTACATGGAGAATTCCGTTATCTTGACAGCCCAGTGTGCCAGGATTTCAAACCGGTTGAAGAAGAAGGCGACACCTAGTTGAACTTTTCCATCTTTCTTAATTTACCTTAATTATATTTAATTTAGTTGAATTCTCTTAGAAATCTATTATCAATAAAAATTAATTCATTAAAAAATTTAAAGAGAAAAATGATAAGAGAATTCTGTCAGCCCCTCCGCAACATTCCTCTCTTTAGGAAGTCTTTAGCCATTAAATCTCCAGGGGAGGGAGTAAGACTTTTGATGAAATTCTGCATTTTTTCTTCTAAAGTTTTTGCTATTTCCGGTTCTTCTTCGATTAGATTTTCTTTTTCAGGTTGATCTCCGAGCTTGTAA
>Ga0180301_10003826_pt1 | contig 11697 bp, 10 predicted proteins | sample GuaBasSediGuay16_FD_121797 | JGI IMG/M metagenome (GOLD analysis project Ga0180301, IMG submission 121797) | Subseafloor sediment microbial communities from Guaymas Basin, Gulf of California, Mexico - Guay16, Core 4569-2, 12-15 cm | ecosystem: Environmental > Aquatic > Marine > Hydrothermal... | reverse complement strand
TCTTGAGGACTTTAAGAAGAGGGGAAAAGAAGGGCTTTCCAAGTTTTATCGAAATTCCGAGTTTCCTGACCCCTCAAAGATACCCATTCCCAGAAGGGAGCTCCTCGAAGGAAAGGGTTATCTACTCAGTCGCTTCCTGCAGATAAGCAGGGGCTGTCCCTTTAACTGTAGCTTTTGCTCTGTGAGCAGGTTCTTTGGTAAAAGGTATCGCTTTCGTCCCATAAAGGACGTCATAGAGGAGCTCAAGGGTATGATAGGCAAATCTTTAAGGACACGCTTTGTGGGCTTTCTTGACGATAACATAGTGGGCAACGTCTCCTACGCCAAGAAGCTTTTCAGGGCGTTAATTCCTTATAAGGTGCTGTGGGCCGGACAATCCTCAATTAACATCGCCCATGACGATGAACTACTGGAACTGGCAGCTAAAAGTGGATGTAAGGGGCTGTTTATTGGCTTTGAGTCGATCTCTGAAAAATCCCTTGGAGAGGCAAATAAGCTTCAGAACAAGATAAGCTTTTATGAGAAAGCGGTCAAGAAGATACATCAGTTTGGAATATTTATTGAAGGAGCGTTTATCTTTGGCTTTGACCACGATGACAAGAACATCTTTCGAAGGACCGTGAAGTTCATAGAAAGGGTGAAGCTGGACGCAGTCCAGTTTACCATTCTCACCCCCCTTCCAGGAACGAAGCTGTATGAGAAGCTGGAAAGAGAGAGAAGGATCCTCGACAGGGATTGGTCAAATTACGACTTTACTCATGTAGTTTTTCGACCTAAGTTGATGAGTCCTGAGGAGTTAACGGAGGGACTTCGCTGGGCTTACAGGAGGATTTACAGCCTTCCATCCATATTTAAGAGATTAGCTGGCTCATTTTCCGGAGGAAGATGGAAATACTTAGGTCCTGTTTTTGCCTTGAACTTGGGATACAGGAGAACTTTTAAGGGAATGAAGGCCATAACAGCAAACTCGCCCTCGAAAAGATGAAAAGAGTACTGGTCGTCTTAGTTTTGGCTATAGTAAGCATATGCTTGATAGTGTGCTTTTCGAAACCCATATTGTTCCTTATAAAGGGAACTGTTGGTTTTTTGGGCATTATAGGAATAGTGGCAGCGGTGATTACCCTCATAGAGAGGATGCAGGAAAGGAGTTAAAAAATGAGGGTTTTATTTGTTCTTCCTCCCTCAAAATTTGCCCTGAAGGAAGCAGCCGGGATAACCGCCCTTCCCTTAGGATTGGCCTATTTAGCTTCCGTTCTGGAGAGGGAAGGTCATAAAGTTAAGGTCCTTGACTGCCCTACCTTAGAGTACGATTTGAAGGATTTGGAGAGGGAAATTAAAGGTTTTAGGCCACAAGTTATGGGAATAACCTCCACCACTTCCACCATTTACGATGCCTACAAGGTTGCCAGGCTGACCAAGGAGATAAACCCAAAAGCTGTGGTGGTCATAGGTGGACCTCACGTAAGCTTTACGGCTGAGCAGACTTTAAGGGAATGCCCATTTATAGATGTTGTGGTCAGAGGAGAGGGTGAGACGACCACAGAAGAGCTTATAACTTGCCTGGAGGAGGGTCAGCCCTTGGAGGAGGTCAGGGGAATATCCTTCAGAAAGGATGAAAAGGTGGTGGAGACGGAAAATCGTCCTTTTATAGAGAACCTGGATGAGCTGCCCTTTCCCGCTTATCATCTTCTGCCCATGGACAGGTATAAAGTGGGAAGACATCATTTTGCCAACATAATTACCAGCAGGGGTTGTCCTTTTTCCTGCATCTTTTGCTCCTCCTCCCAGCTTTGTGGCAAAAGATGGAGAGCGAGAAGCCCTGAGAACGTCATAGAAGAGCTAAAGGTGCTAAAATATGAATATAATATCTCGGAAGTTGAGTTCTTAGATGATACCTTTACCCTGAACAGCCCGCGGGCGGAAAAAATTTGTGACTTGATGATGAGGGAAAATCTCAACCTTTCATGGTCTGCCTCCTCAAGGGTAAACACCCTCACTCAAAGACTTGCCAATAAGATGAGAAAGGCTGGCTGTCATACCATCTATCTCGGCATAGAGTCAGGCTCCCAGAAGATTCTGGATTTAATTCAAAAGGGAACTAACCTGGTTCAGGCGGAAAGAGCAGTCGAGATCCTCAAAGGAGCTAAAATCAATGTCCTGGGCAGCTTTATAATTGGAATTCCTGGCGAGACGATAAAGAGCATCAAGAAGACCATCAAATTTGCCAAAAAGCTTAACTTAAACTTTGCCCAGTTCAGTATCTGTACTCCCTATCCCGGAACGAAGCTATTCGACATAGCCAGGGAAAGGGGATTTCTTTTGACCAGGGACTGGTCCAAATATACCATCCTGGACCCGGTGATGAAGACACCGGGCATATTAAGCAAGGAACTTAAGAGGTGGCTCCTGAAGGCCTATCTTAGCTTTTACCTGAGGCCGAAGTTTTTACTCGAGCAGGTAAAGAGAAGGGATTTATTTTTCTTCAGAAAAGCGCTTAAGGCTGGTTTGAACTATATAAGAGGTTGAGCGGTGGAAAAGGCAAGATATTGCATCCGATGCGGAGGATTGCTTGAAGAAAGGAGAATTGAGGGAAAGAGGAGACTGGTCTGTCAGAGCTGTGGCAGAGTTCATTATGAAAATCCCTTTCCCACTGTGGACGTGATAATTGAAAGAGGAGGAGGGGTAGTTCTGGTTAAAAGAAAGAATCCGCCCTATGGATGGGCTCTTCCCGGAGGGTTTGTGGACTACGGCGAGTCGTTGGAGGATGCTGCTGTAAGGGAGGTCAGGGAGGAGACCAACCTGGAGATCGAGAACTTAAGGCAATTTCACACTTATTCAAATCCCGCAAGAGATCCCCGCTGCCACACCATTTCCACGGTCTTTGTGGGAAGGGGGAAGGGAAGGATGAAGCCCTCCGATGATGCAAAGGAGGTGAGGGTCTTTAGAGAAGAGGAGATTCCCTCTGATCTGGCCTTCGACCACAGGAAAATTTTAGAGGATTATTTTAATGAAAAAGAAGCCTTTGCCTCCTCAAGTGAGCTGAAGATTGCTCTTTATCCGGGAAGCTTTGATCCCGTCACCAACGGACACCTGGATATTCTGGAAAGGAGCCTGTCTTTATTTGATAAAATAGTTGTGGCAGTTAGCGATAACCCCTTGAAGAATTTTCTCTTCTCCACAGAGGAGAGGGTCCAGATGATAAAGGAAGCTATAGATGACCTTGAAAGCGTTGAGGTGGAAAGTTTCCGTGGTTTGCTTGTCAATTACGCCAGGAAAAAGGGAGCACGTTTTATAATCCGGGGATTGAGAGCTATCTCTGATTTTGAATATGAGTTTCAGATGGATTTGATGAACAGAAAATTGAGTTCAGAAATTCAAACCGTCTATCTTATGACTGACTCGAAATATTCTTATCTTTCCTCCAGTATAGTTAAGGAAATTGCCAGATTTGGCGGATGCACGAAGGGTTTAGTTCCCGAGGTGGTTGAAAGGAAACTTTTGGAGAGATTTAAGGAGGGATGGAATGCAAATTGATCTGGAGAAAAAATACTCAGAGCTTAAGTGCTTCTTTGAGCCAGAGGGGGTGGCGGTAATCGGTGCTTCTCGCAGGACTGAAAAGCTTGGCTATCAGGTGCTCAAGAACCTGATCGATGGGGGCTCTTTCACCCTACCTCATCTGAAGGGATTCTCCGGCAAGATTTTTCCCGTCAATCCCAAGGCGGATGAGATCTTGGGCTTGAGGTGTTATCACTCGGTTAAGGATATTCCCGAAAGGGTGGATCTTGCCATAATTTGCATTCCGGCAAAGCTTGTTCCTCAAGCAGTTAAGGATTGTGCTGAGAAGGGGGTCAAGGGAATAAACATCATCTCCGCAGGTTTTGCCGAGGCGGGTGAGGAAGGAAAAAGGCTCCAGGATGAGTTTTTAAAAATAGCTAAGGAGGCTGGGATAAGGATAGTCGGCCCCAACTGTCTGGGAACGCTTTACACTCCCACCCATCTTAACGCAAGCTTTGGGGGATTTCTCCCCCTACCTGGTGAGGTAGCCTTTATAAGCCAATCAGGTGCTCTAATGGACAGCGTCATAGACTGGGCAGTCAAAGAAGGCTATGGTTTTAGTGCCATGATAAGCTATGGGAACAAGAGCGATTTGGATGCCCCTGATTTCATTGCCTGGGCGGCTAAGGACCCTTATACAAGGGCAATCACCCTTTACATTGAGGGATTCAACGATGGAAGGTACTTTCTGGAGGTGGCCAGGAGGGTAAGTTCCATCAAGCCCATCATAGCCTTTAAGGCAGGCAAAACCTCTGCAGGAACAAAGGCAGTGGGTTCTCATACTGGCTCACTTGCTGGCTCTTATCAGGTCTACAAAGGGGCTTTCAGGCAATCAGGGGTAATTATGGCCGACACCTTAACTCAGATGTTTGATCTGGCCAAGGCTTTAGCTCATCAACCACCACCTGAGGGGAATCGGGTGGCAATCGTCACCAATGGCGGTGGAAACGGAGTGATGTGTGCTGATTTCTGTGAGGAGCTGGGAATACAGCTACCTTCCCCGCCCTCCGAGTTGATAGAAAAGCTTGACAGGACAGGCAAAATGCACCCTGCCTGGAGCAGGTCGAACCCCTTGGATATAATTGGAGATGCTGGTCCAGAAAGGTACGAGGTTGCCTTAGAAGCGGTGATGAGCTGCGATGTATACGATGGAGTGATAGTGATTCAGACCTTGCAGACACCAACCCGTCCCATGGAAGATGCCAAGATCGTGGTAGAGATGCACAGAAAATATAAAAAGCCGGTCATTGCCGCCTTCGTGGGAGGAAAAATTACCGAGCCAAGCGTTAAGTACTTAGAGGAACACGGCATTCCTAACTACAATGATATGGATAGAGCCGCAAAGGCGATGTGGGCCTTGATGGAGTACGGGAAATATCTTAAGAGGAGAGGGCTGCATGAGAAAGGAACAAATCTTAACTAAAATAGAGAAATTTAAGAGGTGCGGACAAAGATTTCTTCCCGAGCCAGTTTGCGAGGAAATACTTAGCTTCTATGATATTCCCACTCCTCCCGCTCAGCTCGCAAGGGAAAGTGGGGAGGCAGTCGAATTGGCCAGACAGATAGGCTTTCCCGTCGTCCTGAAGGTGATCTCACCACAAATTATTCATAAATCCGATGCTGGGGGCGTAATGGTGAACCTCAAAAGCGAGGAGGAGGTGGAGAGGGCTTTTCGGAAAATTCTGGAGAATGCCAAAAGTTATAATCCCAAAGCTGAGATCGAGGGTATATATGTCCAGAAGATGGCTCCACCCGGGCGGGAGGTCATCATCGGAGCGGTCAAGGATGCCCAGTTTGGGCCGGTGGTGATGTTTGGTCTGGGCGGCATCTTCGTGGAGGTGCTCAAGGACGTCGTGTTCAGAGTAGCACCTATAGATGAGGAGGAAGCTCGGGAGATGGTCGATGAGATAAGGGGGCTTCCCATTCTAAAGGGGGTAAGGGGAGAAAAGCCAATAGACTTTGACTCCCTGAGCCAGGCCATTTCCAATGTCTCAAGGCTTGTGGTCGATTTTCCTCAAATTGAACAATTTGATGCAAATCCCGTCTGTGTGTATCCGGATAGACTCTATGCCGTGGATGCGAGGATTATCTTAGAGTAAGCTTCTCGACTTGTAAGATAGCTTAGCTGATAGATTCTCCCTTGACAGGAAGATAAGTTTCAGTTTTAATATATAAAAACTCTTTTTAAGGAGCTTGACATGGGTGTTCCTAAGAAGAAGACTTCTAAGTCGCGGATAAGAAAGAGGAGAGCCCAGCAGAAGCTTTCAGCTCCTTCCCTGAGCCTTTGTCCTCAATGTAACTCTTTTAAGCTGCCCCATTTTGTCTGTCCTGAGTGCGGGTACTATAAAGGAAAGCTCGTGATGGTGGTGAAGGAAAAGGAGGAGGAAAGCTGACCATGCGCATAGCGGTAGATGCTATGGGTACAGAGAAAGGGGTGGGCACAGCAGTTGAAGGAGCCCTGAAAGCAGCTGAAGAAAACAGGCAAATTGAGGTGATCCTGGTTGGCGACAGGGAAAAGATTGAAAAGGAGGCTGGAAGGCTCCATTTAGAGGAGCTTCCTTTTCCCGTAATTCATGCCTCTGAGGTAGTTAAGATGGATGATTCGCCAAGCACCTGCCTGAACAAAAAGGACTCCTCCATCGCTGTAGCTTTGGATCTTTTAAGGGAGAAAAGGGCAGATGCTTTGGTAAGCGCGGGCAATACGGGAGCAGTGATGGCCTTAAGTCTTCTTAAGCTGGGAAGGCTCAAGGGAGTGAAGAGGCCTTGCCTGGCAGCTGTCTTTCCGACCATAAATGGAGGAAAGGTGGTCTTGTTGGACGTAGGAGCCAACGTTGACTGCAGGCCCTATCATCTCTTTCAGTTTGCCGTTATGGGCAGCGTCTACGCCTATAAAATTCTTAAGAAAAGAAAACCTCGTGTGGGCCTTTTAAATATCGGCACAGAAGAGAACAAGGGAAACAGGTTAACCACCCAGACCTTCAAGCTTCTCAAGGATTCATCCTTAAACTTTGTGGGGAATATAGAAGGTGGAGATATCACCAGCGGAAAGGTGGAGGTGGTCGTCTGCGATGGATTTGTGGGAAATATAATCTTAAAGTTTGCTGAGAGCTTCGCCAGAACAACCCTTAATGTGGTGGAAAGGGGAGCGGAGAAGGCCTTGTTTGGCTTAGGAGGGTTAATTAGTAGAGAATGGCGAAAAAGCTTACGAAAGGATTTAGATTATGCTGAATATGGCGGAGTACCTCTTTTAGGAGTAGATGGGGTTTGTGTGATAGCCCACGGTGCTTCTTCCAGTAAGGCAATTAAAAATGCCATCGTGACCAGCTTTGAGTTTGCCAAAGCGACAATAAATCGGCATATCGAAAGCTCATTGAGCAAAAGTGGAGAAGTCAGAGATGAAATTAAGAGAGACTCAGATAGCAGGAACGGGGTCTTATATTCCCAGCAAGGTTCTAACTAATTTTGACTTAGAGAAGATGGTGGATACCTCAGATGAGTGGATAAGCACGAGGACAGGGATTAAGGAACGTCGGATTGCCAGAGAAGATGAGGCAGCCTCAGATTTAGCTTATGAGGCTTCTAAAAAGGCGCTGGAGTCGGCGAATGTAAGAGCTGAGGACCTGGACATGATTTTGGTGGCTACCATTACTCCCGACATGATCTTTCCTGCCACCGCCTGTATTCTTCAGGATAGGTTAGGGGCAAAAAAAGCTGCTGCCTTTGACCTGGAGGCTGCCTGTTCCGGCTTTCTCTATGGACTCAGCATCGGAAGTCAGTTCATCGCCACCGGCATGTATGACACCATTTTGGTGATAGCTGCAGAGGCTCTTTCTAAGATTGTTGACTGGCAGGACAGAAGTACCTGTGTGATATTTGCCGATGGAGCAGGAGCAGCGGTTTTGAGGCCGTCCAATGGCGAAAGCAAGATAATCTCCACCTACTTAGGTGCTGATGGGGGAGGAGCAGATCTGGTAGGAGTTCCTGCAGGGGGATCCAGGCTTCCGGCGAGCTTGGAGACGGTGAAGAACAGGCAGCACTATATGAAGATGAAGGGAAATGAGTTGTTCAAGAGGGCAGTGAAGATAATGGTTCAGGCAATAGAGATCTCCTTAGAGAGGGGGAAGCTATCCCCGGAGGATATCGATTTTTTTATCCCACATCAAGCCAATATTCGCATTATAAATGCCGTAGTTAAAAGGATAGGGCTGAGCATGGACAAGGTATACATCAACCTGGATCGGTGTGGAAATATGTCAGCTGCCTCTATCGCCGTGGCCTTAGATCAGGCTATAAAGGAAAACAGGATAAAAAGGGGAGACAGGGTGCTCTTCACCTCCTTTGGAGGGGGGCTTACCTGGGCCTCTATGGTGGTAAGGTTTTAGGAGACAGCCTTTGAGGTAAAGGAAAGCTATGCAAACAAACAAGAGAGCAGCAGGATTTCTCATCGGTGTATTGACCTTGTTTTCGACGGTGTGTTGCTCTTTATCAAGCTCCTTCGCCGAACAAGAAGCACTCAAGCTTACCATCTTTCCTCAGGGCTTAAATCTGGTGGAGCAGACAAAAAAGATAAAGCTGACCAGAGGAGTCAGCCAGCTAATTTTTGGCCCGGTGAGCAAAAAGATAATCCTGGATTCGGTTTATCCTCAGGCGGAGGGATGCGAGTTCTTAGAACAGGAGTATCTTTCCGACTCCCTTATTTCGTGGAGAGTAAGATCCTGGGTAGAAGGGGAGAGCTTGCTTAAGGTGGTTTATCTTACCACCGGTTTGACCTGTAGATTAAACTATCAAGCTAAGGTAAACGAAGAAGAGGGATTTATGGACCTGTCCGGCTGGGCGAACATAGAAAATAAGAGCGGGATGGATTTCTCTCAGGTCTACCTGAGCTTAAAGCTGGAAGCTCACCCGCAAGAGGTTCAGGATAAATCCTCCTCCGAGGTTTCTTCAGATGTATCCCCTTATTTTCCTCCGGATTTTCTTTCCTATTCCATATCCTATCCGGTAACGCTCAAAGATGGGGAGAAGAAGCGAATTCTGCTTTTCTCTTATAGCCACATTCCGATAAAGAAAAAACTGCTCTTCGATGGGGACAAATACGGAGAAGAGGTGAGGGAGGAGCTGGTGTTTGAGAATACTGTGGAAGGTGGGGTGGGGGATTTTCTTCCCTCAGGAGGAGTCTATGTTTATAAGGTTGGTTCAGATGGCAGGCTGTCCTTTGTGGGCAAAGATATCCTTAATTTAGTCTTACCCGGAGAAGAGGGAAGTATTTATCTTGGGAGGGCCAGGGGGGTAAAGGGTGAAAAGGTTCAAACTTCCTATCGTAAGTTAGAATCCTCAGAAAAGGAGTATGGTTACAGGATAATCCTCTACAACTTCCGCGATGTACCGGTGAGGGTAGAGGTGGTGGAGCATTTTTATGGAGAATGGCAAGTTCTGGAAAGTCAGCCTCCCAATTACATAAGAAAGGACAACTCCATTGTCTATGAGCTGGAGATTCCAGCAGAAGCAAGACAGGAGATTCAATACAAAGCACGAATAAGGTAAGATCATGAGTGAGTTAATGAGTGAATAATAAGGAAGAGGAGGAGTTACATGGCTGTTTCCATAGAAAGATTGCGAAATGTAGCTATAGTAGGACAACAGGGAGCAGGAAAGACATCCCTGACCGAGGTTATGCTTTATCAGTCCGGTGTAATAGATAAGGTGGGAAGCGTAAGGGAGGGGACGACGGTATCCGATTATGATAAGACGGAAAAAGCAAGGGGTTTCAGCCTGTATCCCTCCTTAGTTTATCTTTCATGGCGGGACCATAAAATTAACTTTTTAGATACGCCTGGGTTTTTAGAGCTCTTAGATAAGGCAAAGCCCATCTTGAAGGTATGCGAAGCGGCTTTAGTTGTCACCTCTCCTTCTGCTGGAATAGGCACTGAGACGAAAAGGGTGTGGGAATATGCATCCAAAGAGGAGGTTCCCCGGTTAATATTTCTCAACAAGTTAGATGAGGAGAAAGTGGACATTTCCAATTTGATGGGGCAAATAGAGGAGGAGTTTTCCCTTCCCTGTCTTTCGCTTGCACTTCCCCTTGTTCAAGATGGAGCTTTTGTGGGATTAATTGATCTGATCAAGCTGAAGGGGAGAGTTTATGAGGAGGGGAAGGTAAGGGAGGTAGAGGTTCCTGAAAAGTTAAGGGAAGAGGTGGAAAAACTCAGGAAGAAGCTGCTGGAGGCGGCAGCAGAAACGGATGATTCCCTCATTGAAAAATACTTAGAGGAGGAAGCCTTAAGCGAGGAGGAGATAAGGAGGGGGCTGAGGAATGGTTTTGCCGAAGGCGCCTTTGTCCTTCTTTTGTGCGGTTCTGCGATGAAAAATATAGGTATAGACCTTCTCCTGGATACCATAGTGGATCTGTTTCCCTCTCCCCTGATGAGAAAATCAGTGAAGGGGACCTCTTCTGAAGGAGAAAAGGAACTGGAGAGGAAGATAGATGTTAAGGAGCCTTTATCCGCCTTCGTCTTTCAAACTTTATCCGAGGCGCATCTGGGCGAACTTAGCTTGATCAAGGTCTATTCAGGTGTTCTTTCCTCTGGAAGCACTGTTTATAACTCCACAAAGAAAGGAGAGGAAAAGATTGGCCAGGTTTATCTCATGAGAGGTAACAGGCGAGACGAGGTTCCCGAGATCATCGCTGGAGACATAGGTGCCCTGGCCAAGCTCAGAAATACGGACACCGGGGATACTTTCTGCACCAAAGACAGCCCGATAGTCTTTCCTCCCGTTGAGTTTCCTGAGCCAAATACCTCCATAGCTCTCAGGCCCGAGGGGCAAAAGGATGAGCAGAAGATGAGCGTTGGTCTATCAAGACTGGTCAAAATAGACCCTCTTCTCAAGGTGGAAGTCGACAAGGAGTTTGGACAGACAGTTCTCTCCGGAATGGGAGAGGTACACTTAGAGGTTATGATAGAACGATTAAAGGACGAGTTCAACGTGAAGGTAAAGACGGAGGAGCCCAGGGTTCCCTATCGCGAGACCATAACTGCGACTGCGGAAGCTCAGGGAAAGTATAAGAGGCAGTCTGGAGGTAGAGGGCAATACGGTGATGTGTGGCTCCGCATAAGGCCTTTACCTCGAGGAGAGGGATTCAAGTTCATAGACGCCATTAAAGGAGGGGTGGTTCCTTCCCGGTATATTCCCGCTGTAGAGAAAGGCGTTAAGGAGGCAATGAAGAAGGGCTTTTTAGCCTCCTATCCTATGGTTGACGTAGAGGTTACCCTCTTTGATGGCACTTATCACCCTGTAGACTCCTCAGATATAGCCTTTCAAATTGCTGCCTCTATGGGAATGCGAAAGGCTGTGGAGAAGGCAAAGCCAATCCTGTTGGAGCCCATTGCGGAGGTAGAGGTAGAGGTTCCGGATGAGTTTCTGGGGGAGGCTAACGGAGATTTAAACAGCCGGCGAGGAAGAATTTTAGCTGTGGAGTCCCTGAAGGGCATAAAGAGGATAAAGGCCTACGTTCCCATGGCTGAACTACATAACTATTCTACTCGACTTCGTTCCTTAAGTCAGGGCAAGGGAACGTTTAGAAAAAAGTTTTCCCATTATGAGAGAGTCCCTGATGAGATAGCCCAGAGGATAATTGCTCAATCTAAGAAATCGGAAAAGGAGTAGTAGTTATGATAGAAGCTAAGAGGATAAGAAATCTGTTTGCTCAGGAAATTGTCCTTCCCAGGATGGCTTATAACCTCATAGGGATGGCTGTCTTTACAGTTCTCACAATCTTAGGTGCCTTTGTGAAGGTCCCCCTTCCGTTCACTCCTGTCCCCATTACTTTGCAGACTTTCTTTGTCCTCTTAAGTGGACCGGTCTTGGGAGGTGAATGGGGTGGGATATCCCAGCTTTTATACGTTCTTCTGGGGATAGGAGGCCTTCCCGTCTTCGCCGGTGCCAACGGAGGCTTGTCCTATCTTTGCGGTCCCACGGGGGGATATATAATTGGCTTCATCTTAGCTTCTTATGTGGTGGGAAGGCTGGCAAAGAGAGAGGACATTTCCCCCTTTCACCTGACTGTAGCCATGGGAGTGGGTACGGGGATTATTTACTTGACAGGGAGTCTTTATCTGGCCTGGACTTTGAGGATTGGACCTATAG
>Ga0180301_10003825_pt1 | contig 11701 bp, 9 predicted proteins | sample GuaBasSediGuay16_FD_121797 | JGI IMG/M metagenome (GOLD analysis project Ga0180301, IMG submission 121797) | Subseafloor sediment microbial communities from Guaymas Basin, Gulf of California, Mexico - Guay16, Core 4569-2, 12-15 cm | ecosystem: Environmental > Aquatic > Marine > Hydrothermal... | reverse complement strand
GTGTAAAAATAAGGGGTGAAGATGGAGCTGGCGTGGATCCTTTCTGGGATATAGCAGGCTTTGACATAACATTTGTCTATGATCCAACCCTCATTAGCCTGGTCAGTGCGGAGGAAGGAAACTTCCTGAAACAGCATGGTGAGGAAACTTATGGCTGGATAGACACCTCAACATCAGGCAAAGTCTGGGCGGTGTTTACAAAACTTGAAAATCCGGTGGCATCAAGCGGAATAGACACATTGCTTGTAATGCAGTTCGAAGTAATTTACGAACATGACACATATCCGCCCCCGGTATGCACACTGGGACTCGTAAATACGACCCTAGCATCGTGGCCGCATCCGGAAAGACCTATAGATCCATGGAATTCCAGAATAACAGCTGCTGAACTCCCCTATGATCCCACAGGGCAAATCCTGTATGGACACTCAGTGGTTAACGGAACGTATATAGCTCCATACATAATTCCGGGACCGGCAATTGATGTCTACACACAGTATCCCGAACCATATGGTGGACAAGGCCCAAATGAGCATAGCGATGCCTTCGCGCCGCAAATGATGGTTTGGCTACACGCCAAAGTGACATATGGCGGAGACCGCTTAGTCAACAAGCTAGTAACTTTCATAGTATATGATGCACAGGGCAATAAGCTAGCAGTACTTGTTAACTATACAGACGAAAACGGAATAGCAACGGTTCACTTCAGAATACCGCAAACTGACAAGTATCCAGGTGGCGAAGACCCGGCAATTTTTGGATGGTGGTTTGTTAACGCAACGGTCGAAGTTGCAGAGAGGGTAGTATTTGACACGCTAACATTCCAAGTTGGTTGGCTAATTAAAGTTATAAGCGTAGAGCCAATAGACGCACCATACATGAAATACCAAGACAAAATGAAATTCATAGTAACGGTTAAAACGATATCGGAACAGATACGTCATGCGGCAATAACTGTGGATGTATTTGATGCTGAAAGTAATCCAATAGGCGAAGCCTTATGGGAGGACGACTTTAGGGCAACACGCGTAGCAGGAGATCCCTATGGAACAATACCGGGCATATATACCTGTATACTAGAAATAGACATTCCAACATGGGCCTTCGTAGGAACAGCAACCGTCTACTCGGTTGCCCTAACAGCCTTACCAACCCGGGGTGGAACAGCATACTGCCTACCTGTAAGGGCAAACTTCGGGATAAAGACGGATTAAAAGACATAACTTAAATATCCCTTTTTTTGGGTAGAACTATGATCAAAAATCTTTTTTAACCGATGCACCATTTTATCATGATAAATATGAATGTAAAAAGTAGGATATTGACTCTAACCATGCACTTATTCTTGCTAAGTTTCCTCGCAACTTCTACAGACGTAGTTTCTTCGACCACGACAATAATCTATGTATATCCAGATGTTTATACAGCAGAGTATGTAGGTGAATCTTTCAAGATTCAAGTTAAAGTGTATGACGTTGTAAATCTCACAGCCTACCAATTCAAACTAAAGTTTAACACAACACTTCTAACATGTCTAAACACATGTATAGGAGACGTGTTCCCGCCGCCTCCAAGGTCAACCTACATTATTAATATAGACAATGTACAAGGAATAATATCCGTTCAAGCCTTCTTACAAGCGGGAGAAAATCCTGCCAAGGGCAGCGGCTCATTATTATCAGTAATATTTAATGCCACAAAAGGGACGCCATATCCTCAACCAAGAGAAAGTTGCACATTAGAGATATTCGATGATTATTTATATGAAAGCTCTTCACAGCCAATCCCTCACCAAACTATTAACGGAGTATATAATTCGCCCTATATACCACCAGAACTTAGTTTAGCATTAAATACAGATCGAGAAAATATATACTTTGATGAAAAAATTGTGATTAACGGGACTCTCCGGGGAAACAGCTATCTTATCCCAGATGGGCTAATAGCATTAGAAGTAGATACACCTAAAGGAAACCCGGTAGTATTCAGAAGTTTACCGACATCTCCCATACCGATAGTGTGCCCAATCACCATCATAGAACTAACACCATGCGATTTGGATGGAACACCAAAATATAACTTTCAAGTTGGCAGCATCGCGTACTTCAAAGTTAGTATAAAAAACAATAGCCCAAACGACCTAAACATAACAGTAACAATAAATCCATATGACTCGAGCAATGCAACTCTAGGAACGGCATTCTTCACAACATTTATTCGAACCGGAGAAACTCTCACGATAATGCTAAGCGTTCCGATAGAGAAAACATCCATGTCAGGAAACGCCACAGTTTATGCGAATACTTTTACAGGTTTACCCAAAAACGGCGGGACACCATTAAGCATGGAGAAAAGTGCAACATTTACAATAAGTGGTTCAATACAAAGCACTCCCACTTATATGAGCCCACCACCCCAAGGATGCTACTTAACTATAATTAACGTGCACTACAAACCACACTCATCAGGAAACTACACAATATACGCAACTACGCGGTATATGGGGGCTTATGCCATGCAACGAAAGCAGATCAAGATAGTGATTGCAGGAGATTTAAATGAAGATGGCTGTGTTACGCTAGTGGATTTAATAATTCTCGCAAAAGCTTATGGTAGCAAACCCGAAGACCTAACATGGAATCCTAATGCAGACTTAAATAGGGACAGAAAAATTAGCTTAGTAGACCTTGTTATATTAGCCAAAAATTATGGCAAAAAATAAATCGCGCCTAAAAAACTTACAAGTTAGAATTACCGTTTTAAAGTAACTGAGGCATACGTGGTATGAAAGCACGGTTAATGGCAATGAGCATATTAATCATGTTGATATTCATTTTTCAATTTGATGTTCAAGAGATTGAAGCACAGACATATGCTTACATATTGCCGAATCACTCGGGGTATGTAAATGACCATGGGTATTATTACATTGTTGGTGAAATTGAAAACAACGGAAGTTTCCCGATAACTGGTGTCACGGTTAATGAAACATACTATAACGTTGTAGTTAACGCAACATATTATGATTCGACGGGGACGATTATTGGATACACATATGGGAACATGTTCTTGGATGTTCTTCTGCCAGGTAGAAAAGCACCGTTCGAAATAATTCTTTATAGTGCAACAAAGTCAGAAAAAGTACACAATTATACGCTTTCTTTAATATGTACTGCAGCCAAGCCTAAACCTTTAGGCCTTGAAATTGTCAACAATTCCTATTTTATAGATGAATCTGGTTTTCATGTTGTTGGTGAAATTAAGAATGTAGGCTCGGACTATACGTCGTATGTTAGAGTTATAGTAACTTTTTATAATGCTTCAGGGTATGTTATAGCAGCAAGATCTAGTTATACAAGCCCTTTACATCTGTATCCGGAAGAGATTGCAACATTTGAACTGATATTAAATGCTTCTATTGCAACCAAAGTGGATCACTACGCTTTGGAAGCTGAATCTATGCAATATGCACTCGTACCTGAAATTAATTCGGTGAATTTTCTGTTAACTCTTATATTGACAGCTCATCTTATAGGTATAAGCATTCTAAAGGCTAAAAAGAACAAGTGTGTTTCTGTAGTCTTTAATAGCTAACGAAAACAGCTAAGGAATCAAGGACATATTCAACGAAAATTCATAATTGATTTTTCTTCCATTAAGCATGTAAGAGTTTCAGTAAAATTTATAGGGAGAGAACAACAAAAAATAAAAACGACTAAAAGGAGAGGGGGAAATGCGTAAAGTTCTAACTTTCGCTGTGTTACTACTATGTTTGTTGACACTTACTGTACCACTACGAACCTATGCTGTAAAAGGTCCAACGATGGACTTTCTGCAGATAAGGTTCTATAGTACTATAGGAGGGCTCTGGACGGCATTAAAAACAGGGGAAGTTGATTTGGGTGGCCTATACTTAAGCTACGACCAGTATCTTGAGGCAATAGAGGACCCAAATATCATTGTCTGTCCTATTGCATCGTTGAACTCCTATGACTTTTCAATAAACAACAATAAGACGATTCCCGCTTACCCTGACTGGACAAGCCCAACATATTACGTGGAATTCAGACAGGCAGTTGCATGCTGCCTTGATAAGGACGGTTTGATTTCAGGTCCGTATCTGCAAGGCATGGCCCTAAGATTGGATACTTACGTACCTCCTCAGTTGAGGGGCTGGGTAAACTGGAATGTAAGTGAGTACGGTCCAGATGGTGAGTACTTAGGCAATTATCCATGGGATTACGACCCAGTTCATGCTTTGCAAATCCTCTACGAACACGGATGGTACGACAAAAGCGTTTATCCGACATTTGATGACCTTCTTGCGGAATACAATACTCCAGACGGCTTGGCGGATAAAATAGGAACTGTGGAGGGCTGCGTTTATCCTCCGGGCCACGAGGAAGCAGGGCAACCATTAGACCCGCTTATTGCCTATGGAAGAACAGAGCTTCCAGCGAGGCAGCACATGATGGAGCAAGTAGTAGCAGATTTAAACAAATTAGGTATTCCAGTAGATGCCACATATGGACCTAGTTCAGTTTGCGGTACTCCAGTCTACTGGGAACGCAACTATCACTTCTATACGGGTGGAATTGGTGCTGCTACTATTCCAACGTATCTCTACTGGTTTAATTCAGAAATGGATTATCCAGGATCCTACGCAAACTGGTGTGTACATGATCCAGATGCGGATTACTGGACTGAAAAGTTCTATTATAACGCCACAACTATAGATGAGGCTTTAGAAGCGGCAATGAAGATTCAAGAACTCCAAGTAATGAGAGTTTACTCATGTCCAGTTTGGGTGCCTCTAACGTACTTTGCGTACCGGAAGGGAATTGTAAGCGTCACCACTCAACAGGGATACGGACTCTTCTACACGACAGAGCACACTTTCCTGACTTCCTACCATGAAGATTATCCAACTGTTGACACAATTACCTTTGGCACCGGAGATGTACCGTATAAGTTAAACCCATTATTCATTCCGTACCAATATGAAGCCCAAGTAATCGACAGAATGTTTCTGTTCCCATTAATAAGCAACCCATATATTATAGGACCTGGAAAGGTTCCGCTTGGTGGTGACATACCATGGATGATTTACGATTGGAAGTTTGAAGTGGATCCAGAAACAGGATATGGAGCGGTAACGCTGTGGTTCAGACATAATATTAAATGGCATGACGGCACTCCCTTTACAGTTGATGACTACAACGAATCAATCGCGCTGTTCCAATACTACAGTGATTCTCCACTTCATGCTGACGCGCTACGTGTAGTAGGGTTTGAGAAGATAGACGACTGGACATGTAAAATATATCTAGATATAAAAAGCGTATGGGCCTTCTACACTGCAACCGCATTCTACGTGCTACCCAAGCATATTTATGGATTTACAAGCGGCAAACATCATCCTAATCCGGAAGACCCAGATTATCTTACGGGAGGACCACATGGAGAATGGCCTTGGAAAGACGATACCGTTACTCCAGTAGCAGATCCAGCAGAGGTATGGATTGGTTGTGGTCCCTGGAAATACGTACCTGGCTCATATGTCTCAGGCCCTGGTGGAGGCATAAGACTTCAAGCATTTGAAGACTTCTTCTTAAAGTGGGTGCCTGGAGACATAGACTGGCTGTATACTTGGAATCCAGGAGATCCGCCGCAGTCAGGAAGCTTTAAGGTTGGTCTGTCAGACCTAGTGTACTTGGCTAACGCCTATGGCACAAGAGGAGATGGCGAGGTAACATTCAAAATGCCTGGTACTAAGGGAGCATGGAATCCAGGGGCGGACTTAGCGGCTCCATCAGGAATAGTTGGTCTGTCAGACCTAGTGACTCTAGCTAAGAACTACGGTAAGACTTGGGGGACACCTTAACCAAATTTTTACCCCATTTTTTATATTGTTTTTGGCAAAAAACTTAAAATTAAACCATGATATCTGAATACAGTAATAATAGTTGGTGGCGATCAACGTGGGTCTAAGGGAATACATTATCAGAAGAATAATCACAACATTAATACTTATATGGGGGGTTCTAACAATAAACTTTCTTCTTTTTAATGCAATGCCTGGAAATCCTATGGAAGCCTATCTCCAAAACCCTAGCATTGCCATGAACAAAGAATATGTTGAGGAATTAAAGCGTATCTTCGGTATAGGTTTACCTTTACATGAAAAATATGCTAAGTATATGATTAACATGTTAACGTTCAACTTTGGTCATACATCTCCAAACTTTGCAGGTCAGAAGGTTACAGACATTATTTTTGGAATAGCCCTTCCGAACACTATACTCTTGATGGGAATATCCTCCGTCCTTGCCTATACAATTGGAATAATCCTTGGAGTCTTTACGGCATATAAAAGAGGATCAAAATTTGACACGTTTTTTGTTGCAAGTGCCTTGATTACGAGTTCGCTTCCAACATTTTGGATGGGCCTAATAGTTCAATACATTTTCGGCTTTACCCTCAAACTATTTCCGATACAAGGAACCTACACTGTTGAGAAAGTTGCTGAACTGTCAAAGAATCCCATTCTCTTTTGGATGGATAGATTTCAATATCTCGTTCTTCCAGTCATGGTGATAACACTTTACTATTATGGCGGATTCCTGCTTCTTACACGGGCATGTTTGCTTGAAGTTATATCAGAAGACTACATGATTACCGCTAAAGCTAAAGGAGTTAAAAAAAGAGATATGCTGTTTAAACACGCCTTAAAAAACGCTTCTCTTCCCATATTAACTAATATTGCTATGCATTTTGCTTCAGTGGTAATTGCCGGTGCTATGATAGCGGAAAGCGTGTTCAATTACTGTGGTCTCGGCACGATAACATATAAGGCGATCGGCATGAAGGAAACACCAATACTGCAAGCAATTTTCTATATAATATCTTTATGCGTTATTATTGCCAATTTTATAGCGGACATTCTGTACGGTATAATTGATCCCAGAGTGAGGTATGAGTGAAATGACTAAATCCAGAGAAGAAATCGCTATAAAAATCCAAGCGTTCAAGAGAATATTTAGGCAAATCATGGAATCAAGGAGATCCCAGGTCGGGATTGCGATTATCATATTTTTTGGTATTATTGCAGCTATAGGACCATTTTTCACAACGTTGGATCCAGTAAATGCAGGTTCAATCCATAGCTTTGATGAACTCGAGGCCGCGGAGGCAAACTGTGTTCCTGAATGGTATCAAGGAGAAAAAATAACTCATAATGTCTATCCTATTCCAACTCCACTGTTTTTTAATGCTTCCCAAGTGAGCCTATGGAATGTGACCGAAGGAGTCATTATTGAGTATGACCAAGAATTTGGCTACGACCAAAATGGATGTGTCAAAATCACATTTCAAGAGGAAGGGAACGCGACTCTTTCAGTAAACTTTTATTATCCATACCAGATACCGCCTAAAAGTTTTAGAGGCAAATATAGATATTTCATCACTGCCAATAGTAATGCGTCAAAAACCGAAGCCAAGATACTGATATTGCCAAGCTTCAAGAGATATGGTTTAACAGCTAAATCATATCGGGCGTCAATGCCGCATTTTGATTACTTTACGAATGAAGACATGGATAAGTGGAAACTTGTAAGGAACGAATTGATCAGCGTTAATCCTAACCTTAAAGTATGGTATGAGAGAACGTATGGTAAATCACCAGTTGATGTTATATTTAATAAACCCGGAAACTACTCATTTGAGCTCACAATACAATTCATAGGAAACGCTTCAAAAGTTGGAAACCCAACAGTATACGTGGATGATGTCCAAGTAATTGTCTATGGAAATTCCTTTGGGTTATTAGGGACAGATTATTTAGCGAGAGACATTTTTACACAACTAGTGATAGGGACCAGAATATCATTTATCATAGGGATAACTGCAGCTACCCTATCTACCATAATAGGTCTTTTCTACGGTCTTATATCTGGATATGTAGGCGGAATCCTTGATGAGATAATGATGAGAATAAATGACATGTTACTCGTTATACCAGGTTTACCCTTGCTGCTAGTGCTGGTTTACGTTTTAGGGCAGTCAATGTTGAATATAATACTTGTTGTTGGATGCCTTGGATGGATGGGTTTTGCTAGAACAGTACGATCCGCAGTTATAAGTCTCAAAGAGAAACTCTTTATTGAAGCGGCAAGAGCACATGGGGCAGGACGCTTTTACATAATGAGAAGACACATAATTCCGAACGTATTCCCCTTAGTGTATGTAACCTTAGCAATGGGCGTACCAGGCGCAATATTGTACGAGGCTGCTATAAGCTGGCTAGGATTAGCTCCATTAGATGTAATGTCATGGGGAAGAATGCTCTATGAATTTGAACGATCAGGATCAATTGCTACTGGAGCATTAACGAAATGGTACTGGGTATTGCCCCCAGGCATATGCATAGCGATCTTATCAGTAGCCTTCGTTCTTCTCGGATATGCTCTTGACGAGATACTAAATCCGAGACTTAGGGAAACGTGGTGACCAAAATTTTATCTGCGTTTCCTTCGTCTTCGGTAACGGTCTTTGAAGAGTCGTTTTCTTCTTTTTGCTGCAGTTCCCCGAAGACTGATTAAGGCTCCAAAAATGACTATAGAGACACCAATTGGAAAAAGCGGATAATAGGGTTTAGTTTCTGCATCCCTTATAACGTATAAATGCATTCCTCGAGGCGGATCTTCATCAATTGAAAGTGGAGGCTCTTTTAACTCTTTGATTGCAGGTGGGCTGATATCTATAACTGTAAAATTATACACACCACTTTTTTTGACTATTCCCTCTACACCAACATTACCAAACGTAAGGTTTCCATCAGGGAGAGGTGTGAAATCCTCACTTTTGTTTAAAAAAAGTATCACAAACGGATATAATCCACGAATCACCCAAGCCTGAAATTCACAAGTATCATTTGAAGGAGTATGTATTATAAATGTGACCGCCTTATAAGGCTCAACTGATAAATTTTTGCTGACATACGCCGGCTCAAAGACCTCTTCAGCGCCACTCCAAAATCTTCCAGGCGAGAAGTTGAAGAAAAAACGTTCATCGGCTTCGAAATACGCTGAAACACTCTTTTTCAGCGGCAATCCAGGCTGATAAGTATTTACAACGGATGACCTATGGACATAGCTTTCGACGAAAACAGAAATGTTACTTATTAAAATAAGCACCAAACCTATGATGGTAATCAAACAGGCAACGAGCAGCCGTTCTGTCATGGTATAACCCCTAATCTCCGCGAAATTACGTCTAACTCCCCATATAAATGTTCTGAGGATTACGCATAAATTTTCCGCATTACACATAACTTTTTCACTTGCGTTTTCTGAACAGCATTACGTCTTCAGGTGTTGTGCAGACGTGTTCAAAGCTGGCTTCTATGAGTTTTGCGGCTTTATTTGTGGTTTTTGCGGTTGCAGAGTAAAACTCGTCTGAAGCCCTCATTGAATAATGCCTTTTCAAGCTGAATGTAAATCATGGTTGTTTCTATCCGTCTGTGTCCAAGCATGGAGAATATCCTTTGTGGTATTCTATTGTTGCTTTCCAATGCCTTAAAGTGTGAAAGCTTATTCTTAATAGCCTTGGTTTCCTGTTTTCTTTGCAAGTCTCCTTTTACTTTTGTTTAGGCATAGGATCAAGCCGTTTCTGGAAGTGTTGAATACTCTTTCTCCCTTCAACCCCATCTTCTTCCTTTTTATCCTAAAGCTATGATTAAACAATTCTCGTAAAATTATCGATATCCTTTTGCAGATTTTTGGCACAAGCTATGCGCAGTCAATTCTAGAATCTTTAGCACTTAAACAAACCCTTTATATTTTCAAAGAAAGAATCAACATTTAAAAGCTTTGAAATCAATATTTTTGCTTTTTCTTCAGGCTTTTTCGATTCTTCTTCAAAAATCTTGACTATTGAAAATCCAAACCTTAGTATTTACATCAATCTCTTTTAGGCACGATTTTAACTTGTTAACTCTTGTTGTCAATTGTTTTATCTTATCTAATACGCATCAACATTATCCGGAGAGTTAAAGTTTAGAACGAAGGAAAGCATCCATTTCCTGCCAAAAATCTTTTTCAATTTTTTGCATTTTTTCCTTTAACTTCAAGTAATTAATAACAAGAATCCCACCGCCTATAAGACTTAAAATAGGGCTTAAAAGAACTATTTTCCGAGAAATAACGGGTACATACCTTATGGAAATTCTTTCAGAATCTATTTTTATCTCAACTTCTGTTACCTTTCCAAGTCCAGACTCCGAAACTAGAACCTTGCATCTATGTCCATTGCAAACTGACGAGACCGAAAAGCCTCTAGACTCAAAAAATGATTCTATCGTATCTATGATCTGCTCGAATTTACGGTTACGTAGGACGTAGGTATGTTGCAAATTCTAAGATCCCAGCCGAGTGTGCAAACTGAAAATTTCTATTTATATATAAATATTTATAGTTTTATGGTTCTATCATTGTAAACTCTTGTTTGTACTTATCTTCTGTATATGGAGAACAAGCTGATTACTCTCCCTATAATGCTAAGGTTTAAATAATCAAACTTTTCAATGTGACTTGTATGTCATTACTAAATGTTCAAAACCTTAAGATGTATTATCGGCTACGAGCGGGTTATGTTCGAGCAGTTGATGGTGTAAGTTTTACTATTGAAAAAGGTGAGGCCTTAGGATTAGTGGGGGAATCAGGGTGTGGAAAAACGAGCATCGCCCTGACTCTTTTAAAAATTCTGCCAAGGAACGCTTTAATCGTAGATGGAAAAGTCATATTCGACGGAAAAGATATTCTTTCAATGGATGAAGAAACGTTTAGGAGAGAAATAAGGTGGAAAGGTATATCATTAGTTTTTCAAGGTGCAATGAATGCGTTAAATCCTCTCTACAGAATTGAGGATCAAATTATTGAAGCGATAAGGCTACATGAACCCGAAACTTCTAAAGAGGAAGCCAGAGAAAGGGTTAAGAAACTTTTTGAACTTGTCGGGATAGATCCTTCCAGATCAAAGAATTATCCCCATGAATTCAGTGGGGGGATGAAACAGCGAGCCTGTATTGCCATGGCTCTCTCATGCAATCCAAAACTTCTCATAGCCGACGAGCCTGGGACAGCTCTAGACGTGATCGTGCAGGCTCAAACATTAAAACTGCTGAGAGAACTAAAGAAAAAATTGAATATTTCTATGATGGTTATTTCACATGATTTGTCAATCATTACTGAAGTATGCGATAAGGTAGCTGTAATGTATGCTGGAAAAATAGTAGAGTATGGCGACATAATATCAATATATAAAGAGCCACTACACCCATATACTATCGATTTGGTTAATGCATTTCCAAAAATTAGTTCTAAAAGGCAAAAGCTATCTTTTATCCCAGGATCGCCACCAGATTTATTGTATCCCCCAAAAGGTTGTAGATTTCATCCGAGATGCAAATATGCTATGGAGATTTGTAGAAAGGAGGAACCTCCTATAGTGGATGTAGGAGCCAATCATTATATAAAATGTCATTTAATGTAGAGGTGAAGCTCATGGAAGAAATCTTAAGAGTGCAAAATCTAAAAAAGTGGTTCCCAGTGAAAGTTGGTTTCATTAGGTCAATCATTAGTAGGAAACGTCAGTTTGTCAAGGCTGTAGATGGCGTAAGTTTCACTATTAAGAGAGGAGAAAT
>Ga0180301_10003824_pt1 | contig 11702 bp, 13 predicted proteins | sample GuaBasSediGuay16_FD_121797 | JGI IMG/M metagenome (GOLD analysis project Ga0180301, IMG submission 121797) | Subseafloor sediment microbial communities from Guaymas Basin, Gulf of California, Mexico - Guay16, Core 4569-2, 12-15 cm | ecosystem: Environmental > Aquatic > Marine > Hydrothermal... | reverse complement strand
ATCCTCACCACACTAAATCTCCTCTTTTCTCTCTCAAACCATTAAGATAGCGTTCTAACTATCAAAAAGTAATTTTTCATGGATATATTTAATCTAAACGTTTTTACATTCTTTTTGGTAGTTAATGGAGATCCATACGATACTAGGAATTGTAAATATGATAAGAAATCACTAAGGATAGATTAACTATGCCTCTTCTTTCTCTTAATTCTTCTTTCCGTAGTGACTATCTTCTTTATGGCATTTGCTATATTATCGTATATGGATGGCAAATCCCATCCTTCAAAGGAGTAATTTATTATTTCCCTAGCAGTTCTTATACTAACATCAACCTCGTAACGCCTTCTCTGTTTATCCAGAGATGAAGTCTTTACTGTGCTTCTAGCTTCGACAATTGGCGGAAGGAACATGCTTATCCTCTTGATTAGACGAATGAACTTTATTTTTGCAGCTTCAGCTTCGAAGGAATCATCCGGTAGGCCGATCATGTAAACCGGAACATTAATTTTAGCTTCCCCAAGCGATATGAGCTTAGCGAAGTCTCTATAGGTTATTATTCCTTGGATTTCTTCGCCAACCGTCACCAAAGAATATGACGAGTTTCGACTAAGCATATTCTCAGCAACCTCCCTTATTGAGGTTTGTGGAGAACATTCTAATGGGGAGCTGCTCATTACTGCTTTCACTGGATAATCTAAAGGGTTAAGAGTGTTTGGCACTCCCGCCTTATATCTGTCGCTTCCTAAATCTGTTATTAAATTGAATACTACTTGCATTGACGTTATGATGCCGCTTACTTGTTTAAATTTCATAACTGGTAAATGATCTATTTTTCTCCTTAACATTATTTCTCTAGCTTTAGAGATTTTATCTGTAACTGATATTGTTATGGGTGAGGGGCTCATAATCTTTGAAGCCCTTATATTTCCGAGAGCACTATTTTTAACTTCGACAACTATGGATCTAATATCTATTTTTCCGATAATCCTATTATTGTGAACAATGGGTAACGCTCTTAGCCTATAGTCAGCCATTATCTTAGCTGCTTGGAGTAGCCTTGCGCTAACTGATAGTTTTGGGATAAAATTCAAGAAGGGTTCTACCTTCATATTTGCTGGGTTCTTAGCCCTTAAAATATCCCTCCCGTTGCGGTTCCAATTTTATCACCTCTCTGAGTAAAGATTTCATAAGAATTGTTTTCTTTCATTAATCCAATAGCCTTAGATACCAGTATGGAGGGTTCAACAACAATACATTCTGATATAAAATCTCCAACTGACTTATCTTTCAAAGTTTTCAAACTTATCACAACCAGTCTAATCAAAATTATTTTTCTAAACCTTTTTATAATTGGCGGTTTTCTAAACACAATTTCTTTTAAGGATAAATTCACAAAAAATAGTTTGTAGCTAAAAATTTAAGGTAAATGAAAAATGGAGCAGCATGAGTTTGAGTTCAGCAGAGTCTCAGCAGTCGTTAAAACCCTGAAAAATTACGAGAAGGTTGTAGCTCAAATTTTAAAAGAAGTAATTCCAAATGTAGAAGTTTTAGCGAATCCATTGAATTTTTCAGGTTTAGTTTTAGTTAAAGCTGATATTCCTACAGAAGAATTAGTGAAGGAAATCAAAATGAAGGTTCCAGAAGCTGAAAAGGTTTTGCCGATAAAGTTCTATGCGCCAGCGAAGATTGAAGCCATAACAGAAATAGCCAAAAATATGGTTAATGAGCTGAGGAATGCATCCTCATTTGCGGTAAATACAGTTAGAAGAGGGAGACATAACTTCACAAGTCTGGATGTTAACATAAAGGTTGGCGCCGTCCTAAAGAATCTCTCAGAATGCTCAGTCAATCTAGACTTTCCAGACAAAATAATCTTTATTGAAATTTTGGGTCCTCACGCTTACTTGGGAATAGTTGATGGAAAAGAGTTTCCTAAAAAAATGAGTCCCCTAAAGTTTCAAGTTAGAGAATACTTCAAGAAGATTGCGCTTATTCAAATGCCCTATTTAGGCGGAATAAAAATATCAAGAGAGATGGGTGTGAGAATCGGGAGGGAAGTCCAAACCTTCGAGGTTGGCGAACTCGTCATTGCGCCAATAGGTATAGTTAAAGCCGATGATTTAGATGCGTTTATAGAGGGAGTTTTTGAGGGTATAGAGTCGAGATATCGAATACAGACTAGAACCTATGCGCATAAACCTCGAAAAACTGATGTTTTTGTCCAAAATCTGTATGAACTCGTTAGGGAAAGATGCTCAGAGCCGATAGTAGTCTTTGAACCTGAAGGTGAGCCCATAAACTTGGTATCATCCAAACTTGCCGAGCTTACGATTAAAAATAATCGAGTAAACTTTCTCTTAGGCTCAAGAGAAGGAATCCCGCATGGAATCTTCAGATTCGCAAATTTAGTTATAGACCTCTGTCCCGGAGTTACAATAGCAACAGATTTAGCTGCAGCTTCCGCCTTAATAGCTCTTGCATTTGCGGTTCACCAAAAATTAAGTAGCAAGTCCAATAAGAGCAAATTGGACTAAAATAGACGTAAGCTTGAAATAAGTCTAAATCTACGAGTTTACATTCGCATATAGAAGATTTCGCAAAGAAAAAATTAAACTTTAATTAATTATTTAATTTAATCTTTATATTGAGGAAAAAAGAAAAGGAAAAAGGGGAATTATTCTTGAAATGCCCAGTCTGTGGAGCTGAAATAGAGGAAAATGCAAGATTCTGTCCAAAATGTGGGGCTTCGCTAGAGTTAGCAAGGAACTTTATAATATCCACCACGCCATCTCTTCCAGGTTACAAAATCAAAAAAGTTTTAGGCGTAGTGACTGGCGTATCGCCAAGAACAAGAGGGGTTTTAGGAAGATTCATTGCAGGTATCGAAACCGTGTTTGGTGGAGAAATTAGCGCCTTCACGAAGGAAATTGAGAAGGCGCGAGTTGAAGCCATAGAGAGAATGAAAACTAAAGCTATAAAGCTTGGAGCGAATGCGGTAGTTGGTGTAGACCTGGAAACATCAGATTTAGGTCTAGGATCTGGAATAATCTTAATATCTGCCACTGGGACTGCCGTGGTGGTGGAACCAGAATAAGAATTTTATATTCTCTAACAAGAAACAAGTAAAGATTACTCTTCTGATTAGTAGCGATCTAAGACTTCTTTTTTGTCTCTCATATCTAAAATTAAATGAGAGCTTCAAAAATTAGGAGTCCTCCGAGCATAAGGAATATTACTGAGGTTCCAATCCTAAGATAGCGTTCAGGTATAAACTTCAGAATCCTACAGCCTAGAAGCACTCCAGTACCTGTTAAAATGCTGAAAGCTAACATAACACCAGCTAAAACCATTAATGGATCTTTGAATTGAGCGGCTAAGAAAATCGATGTTAACTGGGTCTTATCGCCTAATTCCACTAATGAAATTAACAGAAAGGTCTTAACAAAAGAAGATCCTTTATCGAAATCTCTAAAAACATTTTCTCTACTTTTACGAAGAAACGATATTAAACCGAAAAAAAATGAACACTAAGCCGGCGACGAGACTAATAATAAACTGCGGTAGGAAACTAAGTAACTCACCGCCTAACAATACGCTTAATCCATTCACAACAAAGAAAGCTGACATCGCGCCTAAAAATATTGAGAGAGCTGATGACCTAGAAGAGAGTATAACTGTACATATTTGCGTCTTGTCGCCTAACTCCGCTAGAAGAACGATGGAAAAAGAGGTGAAAAAGGGAATTAAATTCACATTATTCATAATCAATTTTTAATCCCCTACATCATTTCCGACTAAAAGTGGAATCTATCTTCAACATTTCTTCTAGAAGTTTAGGTTTTCGTTTAAAGTATTCTCTTACAGGTTCAAGAATCTTAATAAGCGCGTCTGCAACACCATTTTTCAAATCTAACGGATGTATTTTTCCCCGAATATAAGAATCCCTTAGATCCTCATATTTCTCAAATGTTACTGGACCACCATATTTCATTGGACGCGGGACATCCATAAATCCAAGGGCTGGAAAAACTATGTGCTTTACTTGCTCAAGAATAGGGTTTCCTTCTTCCTGCTTCGGTGGGCAGTATGCAGATTTTATCTTAGATCTTATTTCCTCGGGTGAATCATGTATAAATATGCATTTTTCAGGTTTACTTTTAGACATTTTAAAACTTATTTTCCGGCTAATCCTAAGGTCTTCATCAAACTTTTTTTCTTGCGTTTCGAAAGTTGGCGCTTCAAGTCCTGATAAAAGCGGTGTATGTAGACATACCGGCTTCTTCCAACGATTCTTTTCGGCTACATCTCTAGCCAGCATATGTGCTTTTCTCTGATCCATTCCTCCACATGCCAAATCTAAATCCATGTGAAATATGTCGGCGGCTTGCATGCATGGATAAAATATCCATGCAGTTTCAATGTCAGCTAAATCTAATTCGCGTCCCATTATTGTTAGCGCTCTTCTAACTCTTAAAAGTGATGCGCTCTTAGCTATCCTTATAACTTTCTCCCAATATTGTATGTCTTCAGCTATCTCTGAAGCCCAAACAAAGTGCACATTACCTAACTCTGTTACCCCTAAAGCTTCAAAACATTGCTTAAAATATTCGCCGCATAAACGTATGTTTTCCATTTTTCCGCCTAGCTTATTATTTATCCAACTATGCCAATCAGCCAAGAATATCGTGAAGTCAAAACCAGCCTTAATAACATCCTTAATTTTCAATCCGCAGATTAAACCCATACCGATATGCATGAGACCTGAACACTCAAATCCCCAATAGGCCTTTGGTTTGCTAACTGTTTCAAGCAAATTGCGAAGTTCACTGATTGTCACTATCTCTTCAGTGTTGCGCATTACCAGATCCATTCTTTCCTCAAGATCCAAGCGCTAACCCCCAATCTCTCGATTAAACCCAATAATATGCATTTATTATAAAATTGCGGAAGATAAAAATATCTCCAACTCTATAAAATACTCGTGAATAAATAATGGTGTAGAATAATATGTCATATTGTAAAAATTGTGGCTTTAAACTTCCTGAGGGCGCCGCTTATTGTCCAAACTGTGGAACTCCAGTTTCTAACAGGATTTATGGTCCTAGGTTTGAATTAGCGAGCTGGGTTGAAAGAATAGTTGCGTTTCTCATAGATGTAATAATCATAGGAATCGTTATGATGCCTCTTTCCTTCATCTTTCTTTGGCCTTGGTCATATCTTCTGAGTATAGGTGTTTGGCGATGGACTTGGGCTCCATTCGTAAGTTTTGGATTAAATAATGTTGTTTCCTTTATATATTGGACTCTAACGGAAGGCTTATATGGGCAGTCTATTGGGAAGAAAATTTTAAAAGTGAAGGTTATAAAAGTTGATGGTAAACCTCTAGATTTTACGTCAGCTGCAATAGAAAGCTTAGGTAAAGCCTTTTTACTAATTATAGATCTCATATTAGGATTGATCCTTTATCCGCAAAAGCGACAAAGACTATTTAATTACATTTCAAATACTATAGTTATTAAGATTCAATAAAGCTAACAACAACATTAATTAGAAAATTAATCTCCCAGTAAATTTTTAGTAAAACTAATTATATTCTATTTGCTTATAACCGCTAGAGTTGATCAATATGCAGAGAACCCATAAAATTGCAGTTTTACCGGGGGATGGAATAGGGCCTGAAGTGATTGATGTTGCCGTTAAAGTTCTAGATGCAGTTCAAAAAGTTGTTAAGAATCTAAAATTAATCTTCATGTATGGCGAAGCTGGATACAATTGTATAGAAAAATATGGAACAAACGTTCCGCAGAAAACTCTAGATATGCTTAAAGAAACTCATGCATGTCTAAAAGGGCCTATGACAACTCCTGAAGAACCTCATGCACCGCCAAGTGCAGCTGTAACAATTAGAAAGACTTTTAACTTATACGCTAATGTTAGACCCTGTAAGTCTCTGCCAGGGGTTTGGTCTCTTAAACCAAACATAGATTTGGTGATCGTTAGAGAGAATACTGAGGGCTTATATTTTGGCAAGGAATACGAGCTTGTATCGGGTAAGGGCGTAGCTTTAAGAGTTATAACCGCTAGAGCTTCTGAGAAAGTTGCTAGGTTCGCTTTTAAGCTTGCTGAAAAACGTAGACGTTATTTAACATGCGTGCATAAGAGAAACATTCTACGCATAACTGACGGCATATTTAGGAACACTGTATTTCGAATCGCAAAGGAATTTCCATCGGTCAGAGTTGATGAGGTTCACATAGATGCTATGGCCATGAGACTCATAAAAGAGCCAAATAAATTCGATGTGATAGTGACAACGAATCTTTACGGTGATATACTTTCAGATGAAGCTGCACAAATAACGGGTGGAATAGGACTTGCAGCCGGAGCGAATATAGGTGACAGCTACGGAATGTTTGAGCCTGTACATGGGTCAGCTCCAAAATATGCTGGGAAAAATAAGGTTAATCCTATTGCAACTATTTTAGCTGCTAAGATGATGTTAGAATATCTTGGTGAGTATGAAGCCGCTAACCGCGTAGAATTAGCTGTTGAAAAAGTTTTGAGAGAAGGGAAAATCCGAACTTATGATTTAGGTGGAAATGCAACAACGCGGGATATGGGAAATGCAATAATCGAAAAAATTCTCCAAGAAATCTAAATCCAAGCGAAAATTTTATGGAAATTTCGGTTTTATAGCTTTTGTTGGGCAAGCTGTAACACATCTAAGACAATAAATGCACTCGGGATCAGTGAATTTCTCTCTTGGAAGACTGAGAATTGGAATCTTCATTGGACATACGTCTTCACAAGTGTGACATCTCGCTCTAATACATCTTATGGGATCTCTACTCAGTCCTAGAAGACTAAAACGGCTGATTAAAGCTGAGAGAGCTCCTTGGGGACATAGATATCTACACCATGATCTTGGAATGTAGGAAGCTAAAATCAAAACAGCAACCAGTATTATGATTCTGACGATTAAAACAGGTGTTATTAAAGAGTAATCAAAACCAAGATAGGGAGAGAATGAAAGAGTTATAAATAATCTTGGGACAACCGCGAAAAGCGTATCTGAGGGGCTTAAAGATGTGAAAGGAGCTTGAGCAAACAATCCTAATTTTTCTCTATAAATTTGTCCCCCCTCAACAAATTGGGCTAAAGACAAAGATGTGCTTACCAGCAAGGTTAACCCTAAAATAATATATTTTATGCTCAGAAGATTTCTGTGAGTTTTGGATGAGATAGTGATCTTCTTAATTTTACTAAAGACTAAAATATCCTGTATGAAACCTAAGGGGCAGACCCATCCGCATAGAGCCCTGCCAGTTAAAATTCCGAAAATAAACGTAAAAGCAAAAGGCAAAAATGGAAATATTGAATCATAAATCATTTTCTGAATAATGCTCAAGTTATCATCAACGATTCTAAAAGGTAATCCTGAGGAAAAAAGTATGGGTAACGTTACTGGAATAGCCGTTAAACCCCATATGGCGGAATTAAATAGAATGAAAAATAAAATTTGAACAATTTTCCTTAATATTTCAAATAATAAAAAAGAAGTCTTTAAATTAGCGAACACTCTCCCAATAGTTCCCATAGATTCACTACCATGCTATTTTTGAGCCTTTTATTTTTTAAAGAAGAGGGAATAATATAAATAATTTGTCATTAATTAAGGTAACACTTTAAGTTGAATCAACAAAAAGATTCTTTCCAAGTGAAAGATGAGTGCTATTGAAAAACTTCTAATCTAGGAATTAACTATATTCTAATTTTGGCGATTTACATGAATATTCATGATGCCCGAAAAGAGTTCCCAATCGTTAAAAATAAAATTTTTCTTAACCACGCTACCACAAGTCCCTTACCGACTCGCGCTGTTAAGGCTATGGAGAATTTTTTAAGCGATAAAATTAAGTTCCAATTAACTCAAGATGTCGACCTAAGTTCCTGGCAGAAGAAAATAGCGCATTCTAAGAAGCTATTTTCTCAATTAATAGGCGCAAAAGAAGATGAAATAGCCTATATACCGAACACCACTTTTGGTTTAAACCTCATAGCTCAAATGCTACCCTATAAACCTGACAGTAACGTGGTAACAAATACTCTTGAATATCTCTCAAACGTAATTGTTTGGCTCAAGCTTAAGGAAAAAGGTGTCAAAGTTCGTTTTGTAAAAGATGAAAATGGAAAAATTAGTATAGATAAACTAGAGAAAAGCATTGATGATAAAACGGTCGCTGTAGCTATAGGTCAAGTTGGATGGTTTAACGGTTTCAGACATGACTTAAAAGCCATATCTGAAGTAGTTCATGATAAAGGGGCATTTCTAGTTGTTGATGGAATACAAGCTGTGGGTAACATGAGAATAGATGTGGCAAAAGAGGGAATAGACTTCCTATCATGCGGATCTTATAAATGGCTTCTAGGGCCCCCAGGAGCTGGCTTTCTTTACATAAGGAATGATCTCATCAAGGAGTTCAATCCGCCATTTTTAGGCGAAAACAGTATAGACCCCGAAGTAGTTAGAATAAACATCTATGAACGCTTTAATCTCTTCAAATTGAATTACTCTAAGGGAATCAGTAAATATGAAGTTGTTTACCTAAATGATATAGCTTTTATTGGAGTTAGAGAATCAATGCGTCTTCTTTTAGATTTTGGCATAGAAAATGTTGAAAGAAGAATAAGTAAAATTAATGAGTATCTCATCGAAAAGCTCTTAGAAAATGGTTACGAGATTCGAACACCCACTAACAAAAAAGAGCATCACGCCATCATAAACTTCAAGGTGAAGGACCCAAATAAAACGATTAAATCCCTCTCCAGAAAAGGCATTATCGTTTCACAGAGAGTAAGCGGAATCAGAGTTTCTCCTCATTTTTATAATACAGAGGCAGAAATAGATGAATTTATTAAAGCCTTAAAGAATGTAAAGTGATGTAATTAATGGCTGGAGTTAAGGGTGAATTTATATGGGAATTAAAGTTCCTAGTATTGAGTTCGAAAAAACCGTTAATGAAATAGCAAATTTCATAAAGTGTAAGATTGATGAGGCTGGAGCTTCCGGAGTAGTCTTAGGCTTAAGTGGAGGAGTAGATAGTAGTTTAACAGCATCCTTATGTGTCAAAGCTCTAGGCAGTAATAGAGTTTTAGGCATAATAATGCCTACTAGCTTTACTCCAAAGGAAGATATTGAGGATGCGCTCGAATTAGCCAATAAACTTAACATAAAAACAAAGTTTGTTAATATAGACCGTATATGCGAAGCCTTCATTAAAACCCTAAAAATAGACCCTGATGATCCAAAAGTCAAGATTCCATTAGCCAATATACGTGCTAGAATCCGGATGATCATTCTTTACTTCTATGCAAATCTCTACAATTATCTTGTAGTTGGAACAGGTGATAAAAGCGAATATTTAATAGGATACTTCACTAAACATGGTGACGGAGCCGCAGATTTCTTCCCCATACTACATCTATTTAAGACACAAGTCAGAGAGCTCGCATCTTATTTAAATCTGCCAGAAAGAATTGTGAAAAAACCGAGTAGTCCACAGCTCTATCCAGGCCATAAATTAACCGACGAGATTCCAGCTGACTATTCTATCATAGATCCAATATTGGTTGGTTTATTTGAAGAGAATCTGTCAGCAGAGGAAGTAAGTAAAAGATTGGAAATTCCACTAGAAATAGTTGATGATATTCTACGAAGATATCTAAGAACTGAACACAAAAGAAGGACTCCGCCATCTATTAAGGCTAAAAGATAAAAAGTCTTTTCCCTACATATGACTGAATGCTTACAGAGGGGGATATGTGTGCAACTGGCTGAGAGAATGAAAATTATCAAACCCTCCGGAACTATAGCGATGGCTGAAAAAGCTCTTGAAATGGAGAGAAGCGGAAGAAAATTATATCATTTAGATGTAGGTGAACCTGACTTTGATACCCCGGAACACATAAAGAAGGCTGCTATAAAAGCGTTAATAAGCGGCTTCACCCACTACACTTCAAGCTTAGGCATAATCGAGCTTAGAATGGCTATAGCTGTTTCTTTAAAGAATAAAAAAGGGGTTGAGGTTGATCCGAGAAATGAAATTATTGTGACGCCGGGTGCAAAACACGCCATATTCTGCGCGTGTATGGCAACCCTAAACCCCGGCGATGAAGTTCTGGTTTTAGCTCCAACCTGGCCAACCCACTTTATTTGTGCTAAAGCAACTGGAGCTAAAACAATCGAGATTCCATGCGGTGAAACTTATCATTTAAATGAAGAATTGCTCAAGGAAAAAATAACTAGAAAAACTCGGATGATCATAGTGAATTCACCGAATAATCCGACTGGTGGAGTTTTAAACATTAGTGAACTTAAAGCTGTGGCGGATTTGGCTGTAGATCATGATTTACTAATCCTTTCAGATGAAATTTATGCTGATATAATTTATGATGGAGTGGAAATTAAAAGTATGATTAGTTTTGAAGATGCAAGGGAGAATGTTATTCTAGTCGACGGCTTCAGCAAAAGTTACGCAATGACTGGATGGAGACTTGGCTATGCTGTTGCGGACAAAACCATAATAGATGCCATGAAAAGGATTCAGCAGGCAACAACAACTTGCCCAGCGAGCTTTGTCCAAAAAGCTGGTATAGCCGCTTTAAAAGGACCCCAAGACGATGTTAGAAAGATGGTTAAAGAATATGATCGGCGGAGAAAATACATTGTTAAAACGCTTAATGAAATGTCAGGCGTTTATTGTGCAATGCCCAAGGGGGCGTTTTATGTTTTCCCGACGTTATCAGGTTTAAAGATGTCCAGCTTTGAGATTAGTATGAAGCTCTTAGAGGAGGAAGGCGTATGCTCAATTCCGGGAAACGTATTTGGCGAATGCGGCGAAGGTCACATACGCTTATCTTACTCCGCAAACTTTGAAACGCTAGTTGAGGCTATGGAAAGGATTAAAAACTTTGTTGAGAAGTATGTAAATAAATAGCTAAAATATGGAAGATGGTGTTTCTAAAATGTTTGATGAGAAAGCAATAAATATTTTAAAAAGAATGACCGAATCCTTTGGTCCGTCCGGATTTGAAAGAGAAACGGCTAGAATAATAAAAGAGTTTATGATACCCTATTCAGATGAAGTTTTGGCCGATAAACTTGGTTCGATAGTATTTGTCGCTAGAGGCGGAGCTGAAAGACCGCATGTACTTCTAGCTGGACATATAGATGAAGTTGGCTTTGTTATATCTGGTATAGATGAGAAAACCGGATTCTTATCCTTTAATACATTAGGAGGATGGTGGGATCAAGTACTATTATCGCAGAGGGTTGTTGTGAGAACTGAAAAAGGAGATTTATATGGTGTTATAGCTGCTAAGCCGCCTCACTTACTAACAGATGAAGAAAAACAAAAACCCGTTAATAAGAGGAATATGTATATTGATATAGGTGCAACATCAGGTGAGGAAGCTATTAGGGCTGGCGTTAAGATCGGCGACCCAGTTGTTCCATGGTCACCCTTCACGCTCATTAATAATGGTAAAGTCGCCATGGGAAAAGCCTTCGACGATAGAATAGGGGCTTTTGTTATGATGGAAACCATACGTAGGATAAAAGAGAATGAAATAAGTCATCCTAATACAATTTATGGTGCAGCGACGGTTCAGGAGGAGGTTGGCGCTAGAGGCGCCCAAACAGT
>Ga0180301_10003823_pt1 | contig 11703 bp, 8 predicted proteins | sample GuaBasSediGuay16_FD_121797 | JGI IMG/M metagenome (GOLD analysis project Ga0180301, IMG submission 121797) | Subseafloor sediment microbial communities from Guaymas Basin, Gulf of California, Mexico - Guay16, Core 4569-2, 12-15 cm | ecosystem: Environmental > Aquatic > Marine > Hydrothermal... | reverse complement strand
ATCCATAAAGCCCTAAAAATAAGATCTTTTTATCACCAATAAAAATCTCATCTTACTTTTTAAAAAATAAGGGATGATAGTTCCTTTTTGATAAGGCTCAACATCACTTTTTTGAATTTTTTCAATTTCACCAACTAAAAGTCCTTTTGGGAAATTACCTCCTAAACTGGTAGTTTGGGCTATATCTCCTTTTTCAATTTGAACCTCTTTGGGAATCAATTGAAATTCAAGCTGGGAGCCTCCTTGGCCTTGAGCCATTCCCAGCGCGTTTTCTTTACCCACAATTTCTATCTCAAACCGCGATTCTTTCGCTGAAATTAATTCCACTTTGGCAAAATTGGAAAAACTCTCTTTAACTTTCCCTACCAAAATCCCTTCTTCTGTAATTACTGGCATATTTTTGGAAATTCCTTCTTCTTGACCCCCAGAAATTAAAATAACTTCATCATCCACTTCTTTGGCTAAAACTTCGACTAAACTTAAGTTGAATTTTTTTTCTAAGCTTAAGTTTAAAGCTTTTTTTAAAAATTCATTTTCTTTCTTTAGCTCTTGACATTGAGTTAATTGATGTAAAAGGAGGTAATTCTCTTTTTGAAGATTTTCTTTTTCTTCTTTTAAATTTTTAATTTCAAAAAGAGTATCAAAAAAATCTGAAATTCTTTCTCCGCTCAGCCAAAAAATTTTACTAAAAGGAGAGTTGACTAAATAAAAAATATTTTTGAGTTTCCCTCCTCCAAATTCATTTAGCATCAGTAATACCCCGATCACTATGAAAATTAATAAAAATTTCTTTGCCCTCATAAATCCTCCCAAAACTTGCTTTGAATATTTAGGAGATTTAATTAGTTTATTATATCATATTCTACCCCAAGGGCACTAAATAACAAAAGAGGGCTTAATAAAAATAAAAAAAGCGGCGATTCTTTCCGCTTTTGATTAATTTGATATTTTAAGCTCTCTGGTGGCGGCTACCTACTTTCGCTCCCGCAAAAAAGCAGGAACTATCATCGGCCTTGGGCTATTTCACTTCTGAGTTCGGAATGGGATCAGGTGGAACAAGCCCAGTATAGCCGCCACCAGAATGCTCAAAAATATCAAACAATGATTGCTGGCTGAAAAGCGGGGTTTAAAAGAAGTTTTTGGCCATTAGTACTCCTTGGCTAAATCCCTTACGGGACTTACACCTGGAGCCTATCAACCCTGTCATCTCCAGGGGGCCTTGGAGTCCTAATCTTGGGGTGGGCTTCGCGCTTAGATGCCTTCAGCGCTTATCCCGAACCAACTTAGCTACCCAGCGGTGCCGCTGGCGCGACAGCTGGTACACCAGAGGTTGGCTCGCCCGGGTCCTCTCGTACTACGGGCAACTCCCCTCAAGACTCCGACGCCTGCGGTAGATAGGGACCGTACTGTCTCACGACGTACTGAACCCAGCTCACGTACCACTTTAATGGGCGAACAGCCCAACCCTTGGGACCTTCTCCAGCCCCAGGATGTGATGAGCCGACATCGAGGTGCCGAACAGGGCCGTCGATGTGGACTCTCGGGCCCTACCAGCCTGTTATCCCCGGGGTAGCTTTTATCCGGTTATCTCTGCCGCTTCTATGACCGAAACGGCATCGGTTCACTAAGTTCTGCTTTCGCAACTGCTCGGCTTGTCCGCCTCGCAGTAAAGCCGGCTTTTGGCTTTGCCCTATCTCCCGCATTTCCATCGCGGGATAGCCGACCTTTAAACGCCTCCGTTACTTTTTAGGAGGCAAGCGCCCCACTTAAACTACCCGACTCCCACTGTTTCCCGCTGAAACCGGGATTAGGATTATCAACTTGAAAGGCGGGTGTTTCATTGACGACTCCATCCTGCCCGGAAGCAGGACTTCATAGTCTCCCCGCTACGCTACGCATCCAAGTTAATAACCCAATGAGAGCCTGTAGTAAAGCTCCCGGGGTCTTTCCGTCTAGCCGCAGGTAGCCCGCATCTTCACGGGCATTGCATTTTCACCGGGCAGCTCGCCGAGACAGCGCCCTGGTCGTTACACCTTTCATGCGGGCCGGAACTTACCCGGCAAGGGATTACGCTACTTTAACACGGTCAGAGTTACCGCGGACGTTCACCCGTGGCTTAAGTCGCTCAGCACTCCACTAAATGTAGAGTACCGGCAACTTTAACACACGGGCACTGGTCAGGCCTCAGCCCCTATACATCCTGTTACCAGTTAAGCAGGGACCTGTGTTTTTGATAAACAGTCGCCAGGGCAACTTTCGCTGCGGCCCGCTAAAAAGCGGGCAGGCCTTATCCCGAGGTTACAGCCGCTTGTTTGCCGAGTTCCTTAGCGAGCTTTCACCCGTTCACCTTGGCACACTTATGCCAGCCTACCTGTGTCGGTTTTGCGGTACGGTTCCCTCACTAATAGATTCTCAGGGGCTTTTCTAGGAAGACTGCGCCTCCGAGTTGCTAGAGCCGAAGCTCTAACTCCTCCCGCTCTTTGAGTCTCCTCTCAGAGCAGGAACAGAAATCCAATAATCTGCCCAGAGGCCTCGTCTCCGCACCCCTTCGAATTAGTGAGGGAGGGCCGGAATATTAACCGGCTGTCCATCTCCCGCTACCTTTCGGTCAGCGGGATTAGGGCCGCCTAACCCTTGGCTGATTATCATTGCCAAGGAAACCTTAGGCTTTCGGTGTCCCGCATACTCTGCGGGATTGCGGTTACTCATGCCAACATTCTCACTCCCTATCGCTCCATCCCGCTTCACAGCGGAACTTCAGGGCAATAGGGACGCTCCCCTACTGCTACTAGTTTATGAGCACGGCGCTTCGCGCCTTGAGTAAATGAGTAATGAGAAATTTTCTCTCATCGACTCATCTACTCATAAGCTCATCAACTAGTAACCCACATCTTCGGTGGCGAGCTTAAGCCCCCTAAATTCTTCGGCGCATCTCGCCTCTCCCGTTGAAAACGGGATTCGGACAGTGAGTTGTTACACACTCTTTAAAAGATAGCTACCTCTAAGCTAACTTCCTGCCTGTCAAAGGCGAGATACTTCCTTATAACACTTAGCTCGCACTTAGGGACCTTAGATGGTGGTCAGGGCTGTTCCCCTCTCGACCATGGAACTTAGCTCCCATGGTCTGACTCCCGCCTTGGCTTTGTGGTATTCGGAGTTTGGTTGGTTTACCTGGGAAAAACCCACGATAAACCATCCAGTGCTCTACCCCCACAAAGCAAAATCAGCGGGGCTAGCCCTAAAGCTATTTCGGGGAGAACCAGCTATTCCCAAGCTCGTTTAGCTTTTCACTACTTGCCACAGCTCATCCCAGGATATTGCACGATCCACGGGTTCGGGCCTCCTTCCGCTTTTCAGCGGAATTCACCCTGGCCATGGCAAGCTCGCTTGGCTTCGGGTCTTACTTCTCCTGCCAAAAACGCGGGCTGTTAACCCTCGCTTTCACTTTGCCTTCGGGGCAGAACCCCTTAGACAAGCAGGAGAAGTAAACTCGTTGGCTCGTTCTGCAAAAAGCACGCGGTCATTCCGCTAAAAGCGGAACTCCCACTCTTTGTGAGCAGATGGTTTCAGGTTCTATTTCACCGCCCTCCCGGGCTACTTTTCACCTTTCCCTCACGGTACTAGTTCACTATCGGTGAGCGGGTAGTATTTAGCCTTGGCAGGATAGTCCTGCCTACTTCCCCCGAGATTTTCATTTCTCGGGGTACTCAAGAAAGATAGCAAGGAGCGCAAAGGGGTTTTCGGGTACGGGACTATCACCCTCTATGGTGCCCCTTTCCAGGGTGCTTCCCCTAACCAACCTTTGCCTAAATACTCTCCCTCGGCAAGTCCCGCCTGCATACTAAAAATATGAAAGCGGGGCTCCCGACGCTATCTTCTTACAACCCCCTTCGCCTTTTAAGGTGAAGGGTTTGGGCTCTTCCCTGTTCGCTCGCCGCTACTTAGGGAATGGCTAGTAATGAGTAGATGAGCAGGCTCGTTTTCGCGAGCTTGAGTTAATGAGAATTTTACTCATCAACTCATAAACTCATCAACTCATTACTAAATTGGTTTCTTTTCCTCCGGGTACTGAGATGTTTCACTTCCCCGGGTTCGCCAGCGCTGCTCCGCAGCGCAGTTTATGAGCACGGTGCTTTCGCACCTTTAGTTAATGAGTTTATGAGAAAAAAATTTCTTATTCATCAACTCATAAACTCATTTACTCATTAACTACGCTGTGGAACAGCGCTCGACGCTGTTTCCACAGCGTCAGGTTTCCCCATTCGGAAATCCCCGGATCAAAGGTTGCTAGACACCTCCCCGAGGCTTATCGCAGCCACGCCACGTCCTTCATCGCCTCCCGCTCCCGAGGCATCCACCATCTGCCCATAAACCTTCCTTTAAACCCCATCAATTCAGCCAGCAATCATTGTTTGATACTTAATTATTAAATTGTAAAGAGCTTCTTCACTTCTCCTCTAATCAATTCCTTCAATCTCTCTTAGGAAGAAAAAACTGCCTCACTAAGGAAGCAGCTTTTCTTTCCTAATCGAAAACTCAGGCTTTCAGCCGCTTCCTTTGTTAAAAATTAATCCAAAAATTATCATAGCTAATTTTAATTTTAGCAGATCAAAAACTCTTGTCAAGTGTTTCCCTTTAAGAGAGAGACGTGACGCTCCCGAGATTTTCCGGGAGCGTCATCTTAATTTTTTTACTCTCTAAATTTATTTCTTAAACCTTCTAAAAATTCCCGAGCTAAATCTTTCCCTCCAAGACCAAAGGCAATTGAACAACTAATTACTATCAGGGCAACGAATCCTCCAATTAGAATTTGAACAATTTCAGGAGCCACTCCAAGTTGAGCTAAAATTGCCAAGATCGCAAATATCCAAATTGCCCACCTAACAATAGAACCAATCAGTTTCGAGTAACCAACTTTCATTTTTCCTACCACCGCTTTAACAAACTTTTCAGATAAATTAGCAACAACTACTGCTACTACAAATATAGCAGCCGCTGCCACCAAATTTGGCAACCACTCCACAAACTTACTGAAGAATCCAACATAAGAAGCGCCCACTAATATCTTAACTGCTGCCAATAAAAAGACAATTACTAAAACCCATTTTACTACCGCTCCAATAAATTCCGACATCGTCATTTTAAATTCTGCTTTCTCTAAGGCTTCTTGCCAACCGGTTTTTTCAAAGATTTTATCAAATTTCAATCTCTTCAAAATTTCAGCAATCAGCTTTCCAATCCAAACGGCAATAAACCAACCAATTACAAAAACAACAATTGCTCCAATCATTTTGGGAAGAAAATTCAAAAAGCTCTGCCAAAGATTTTGTAAAGCCTGCAAGGTTACAGTTGACCAATCTTGAACCATATTAAATATTTAAAATAAATTCCCTTTCGACCTTTGGTTTTAAGAATAATTAAATGTATTATTCTATTATATACCACAAAAGTTCATGTCAACTGTGGATAACTCTTTTTGGACCGAAAGGGACTCGAACCCTTAACCTCCCGCGTGCAAGGCGGGTGCTCTACCATTGAGCTATCGGCCCTTATTTAAGTAATTTAGTGGTGTGTTTTATCCAGGTGTTATTTGGTGGGCATGCCTGGATTCGAACCAGGGACCTCGTCTTTATCAGAGACGCGCTCTAACCTGCTGAGCTACATGCCCTTTTTTGTACATTATCATATTTTATCCTTTTTAAAATTTTTAGTCAACAAAAAAACTCCTCTCTAAGGAGTTCTCTCAATTTTACTCAATGACTCAATGACTCAATGACTTGATGACTCCAAATTGGTTTCTCTGAGTTGCTCCGAGCGCTATAAATGGTCAAGTTTTTAGGGTGGCTCGACCAACACCCAAGAGTTGAAATCCGAATTCTAGACTTCAACTCTTGTCGACCAATTCAAAAAAAGAAATGATCCACGGACAGGTTCCCCTACCCGTGCCTTGTTACGACTTCGCCCTGGTCACCGAGCTTAGCTTCGGTCCCGCTGTAAAGCGGGAACTTCGGCTACTCTCGGCTTCCCTGGCGTGACGGGCGGTGAGTACAAGACCCAGTGACATATTCATCGCGGCGTAGCTGATCCGCGATTACTAGCGATTCCGGCTTCACGAGGTCGAGTTGCAGACCTCGATCCGAACTGAGACCGGGTTTGAGGGATTAGCTCACCCTTACGGGGTCGCAACCCGCTGTCCCGGCCATTGTACCACGTGTGCTGCCCAGGGCTTAAGGGCCATGCTGATTTGGCGTCGTCCTCACCTTCCTCCGCGTTATCCGCGGCAGTCCCCCATGACACGTAAAACATGGGGCGAGGGTTCCGCAGGTTCCCCCATTTAAGGGAGCACCTCACGGCACCTGCTGACGACAACCATGCAGCACCTGTGCCAAGTGCCTTGCGGATTCCCACCTTTCGGCAGGATTTCACTTGGCATGTCAAGCCCTGGTAAGGTTCTTCGCTTATCGTCGAATTAAGCCACGTGGTCCACCGCTTGTGTGGGTCCCCGTCTATTCCTTTGAGTTTCAGCGTTGCCGCCGTACTTCCCAGGCGGGGCGCTTAACGCGTTAGCTTCGCCAGTGAAAGGGTCGACACTTCCACCAGCTAGCGCCCATCGTTTACAGCGTGGACTACGAGGGTATCTAATCCTCTTCGCTCCCCACGCTTTCGCCAATCAGCGTCAGGGTCGCCCCAGCCAGCTGCCTTCGCTTTTGGTGTTCCGGCCGATATCAACGGATTTCACCCCTACACCGGCCGTTCCGCTGGCCTCTGACGCCCTCAAGTCGAGAAGTTTCTCCCGCAACCTTGAAGTTGAGCTCCAAGGATTTAACGGGAGACTTTCCCGACCGCCTTAAGGCTCTTTACGCCCAGTAAATCCGGATAACGCTCGGGGGTCACGTATTACCGCTGCTGCTGGCACGTGATTAGCCCCCCCCTTATTCCTCCCTTACTGTCATCCCGCTAAAGCGGGATTCATCAGGGAGAAAAGCGGTTTACAACCCGAAGGCCTTCTTCCCGCACGCGGTGTCGCTCGGTCAGGCTTTCGCCCATTGCCGAAGATTCTCGACTGCTGCCTCCCGTAGGAGTAGGGCCCGTGTCTCAGTGCCCTTGTTGGGGGTCGCGCTCTCACGCCCCCTACCCGTCATAGCCTTGGTGAGCCATTACCTCACCAACTAGCTGATAGGCCGCGGGCCGATCCCAGAGCAGAATCCCAAAAGGGAAACCTTTAATCCTCCTTTGCTAAAAAGCTGGAGAGGATACTATCGGGAATTAGCCCCGCTTTCGCGAGGTTATGCCCGTCTCTGGGGTTCGTTACCCACGTGTTACTAACCCGTTCGCCGGTTAACGATGCTCCGCATCGTTAGTAATGAGTACGGCGCTAACGCGCCTTGAGTAGATGAGTAATGAGAAATTTTTCTCTCATCTACTCATCTACTCATCTACTCATTACTACGGTGCGGAGCACCGTTCCCTTGACTTGCATGCCTTATCCACACCGCCAGCGTTCATCCTGAGCCAGGATCAAACTCTCAAAATGAATAGCAAATTAGTAGATGAGTACGGTCGCTCTCAGCGACCTTTGAGTAGATGAGAAAAATACTCATCTACTCATTAACTCATCAACTAATTGCTAAAGATGCTCGGAGCAACTCAGAGAAACCAATATTCATTTGGAAAGATCGCGATATACTTTAATTATATTCTCAAAAAATTTATTGTCAAGCTAAAAGCCGAGGAGAGGACTCGAACCTCCAACCCGCGGCTTACAAAGCCGCTGCTCTGCCAATTGAGCTACCTCGGCTTATCCCCTTCTTATTTTCTCCCAATAATCTTCAGAAAAATCTACTTTTTCTTCTTCAAAGCTTTCTTTTTTGACTTTTTTAAAAGAAAAAGTCCTAAAAGATTTGAGAAGACCTACGATTTTTTCTTTTAAAAAAGTTTCAAAAATCCTTATAACTCCCAAGAAATTTCCTTTCGGTTGAGAAATTCTCATTTCCTCTCCTGGTAAACTTTTCAAGACAGGGATTTTTCGAATTATAATAAATACCAAGCCAAAAATACTTCCCAACAAAGTAATTTTTATAATGAATTCAAGCATAATTTAAATCTCGTATCTTGTAAATTTGGCTATCTCTATTTTTTCACCAAGTTTTGCAATATATTCATCAATCAAGTCTTTAATTGTTTTCGATTCATCCTTCACCCAAGGCTGAGCGAGTAAGGAAATTTCTTTTTTATATTTCTCTAATTTCCCTTCAATGATTTGATCAATTATTTTTTGAGGTTTCCCGGAATCTTCAAATTGCTTCTGATAAATTTTTCTTTCTCCATCCAAAAATCCCTCTGGAATATCTTCCGATTTTACAAATAAAGGCCTCATCGCTGCAATCTGTAAGCAAATCTCGTGAGCTAACTTTTTAAACTCTTCTGATTTTGCTACAAAATCAGTTTCGCAATGAAGTTCAAGCAAAACTCCAATGCGGGAACCAGGATGAATATAACTTGCCACAATCCCAGTTGCTGTTTTTCTTCCCTCTTTTCCTTTTACCATCTCTTTCCCTTTCTCTCGTAAAATCTCTTTTGCTCTTTCTATGTCTCCGCCCGCCTCCTCCAATGCTTTTTTGCATTCAATCATCGAAATTCCTGTTTCTTCTCTAAGTTGTTTGAGTTGATCAATTGAAACCATATTATTAAACTCAAAAAAGTCAAAAGTCAAAGCGCAAAGCTACGGTTTAATTTTAAGCTTTTGGTTGTGGTTTTGAGTTTTGCGCTTTGAGCTTTGAGCTTAATATCACCTCTTTAACCTTTTCTAAAATATATTTTACCGAAGAAATTGCATCATCATTAGCTGGGATAGGATAATCAACCAAAGTAGGGTCCCCATTAGTATCTACAATTGCTATTGTTTTTATCCCTTTCTTTTTTGCCTCCTTTAGGGCTAAAGCATCTTTCACAATATCACAAATAAAAACTGCCTCTGGAAGTTTTTCCATATCTTGAATCCCTTCAAACTTCTCGGCTAATTCTTGAACTCTTTTTTCTAACTGCATTTTTTCTTTTTTGGTATATTTTTCAAATTCTCCTTTTTCTTTCTTTTCTTTCAACTCTTTGAAATATTTTGCTCTTTTTTTAATCACCTCAAAGTTAGTAAAAGTTCCTCCCAGCCATCTTTCAGTGACATAAGGGAAACCACATTCTTTAGCTATATTTTTTACCAACTCTTTTAAAGGAAGTTTGGTGCCAATAAAAAGTAAATTGCCGCCATTTTTTACTAACTCCTGAATAAATTCTAGTGCCTTCTCTAAATATTCAGTAGTTTTTTTCAAATCAATCACGTGAACAGTATTTCTTATTCCTAAAATAAAATCAGCCATATTAGGATGGAGTTTAGAAGTTCTATGGCCCAGATGAACTCCCGCATTCATCATTTCTTCTTGATCAATTCCAAACTTCCCCTTTTTTGTTTTCGATGCAATCAACACCATACAATTATTTTTTCTTTTTTCGTTTTTCTTGAATTTCTGCTCTTTTTGCTAATCTCCGTTTAAACTTCTCTACCCTTCCTGCTGTATCAACGATTTTTTCTTTCCCAGTGTAAAAAGGGTGACACTTATAGCAAATTTCTGTTTCAATAAATTCTCGACAAGAGCCTACTTCAAAGGTATTACCACAAGCACAGTGAACTTTAGCTTTTGGATAATATTTTGGGTGAATATCTTTCTTCATAAATCTTGGAATATTAAATCTTATCAGAAATAAGTTGAAAAATCAAGCAACTTAATTTAAAATATTAGGTATAATTAGGTATGTCAAAAACTAACCTCTATAAAACAGATTCAGTAATTATGGAAATTAGGGCTGGAGTAGGTGGCGAAGAAGCCGCTCTTTTTGCCCAAGATCTTTTTAGAATGTATTCGAAATACGCCGAAAATAAAAATTGGAAAGTCAAGATTTTAGATTCCAGACCAAGCGATCTTGGAGGATTAAAACAGATAATATTTCAAATAAAAGGTAAGGATGTTCTTTCAAAATTAAAATACGAAGGAGGTGTTCATCGGGTACAAAGAATACCAAAAACTGAAAAAGGAAATCGAATTCATACCTCTACTTGTTCAGTTGCCGTCTTACCTGAACCCGGAGAAGCTCAAATAAAAATTTCTCCTTCAGAAATTAAAATGGAATTTTTTAAAGCTTCAGGCCCTGGGGGTCAATATGTAAATAAACGACAAACTGCCGTTCGAATTTTGCACTTACCCACAGGAATAGTAGTTTCTTCTCAAACCTCAAGAAATCTGGAAGAAAACAAAAAAGCAGCTTTACGAATTTTAACTGCTAAACTTTTTGAAAAGCAACAAAAAGAAATTGAATCAAAAATGATGAATGAAAGAAAGTCTCAAATTGGTAGAGGGGAAAGAGCCGAAAAAATAAGAACTTACAATTTTCCTCAAGATAGGGTGACCGACCACCGAATAAAAAAAACCTGGCATAAGATCGAAAAAATTCTTGATGGCAACTTAGATCCTATAATTGAAAAACTTCAAAAAAATTTAGCTTAATCTCTAAAAACTCCTTGGGTAATATAATCTTGGAATTGAGAAGCATATTTCATTACTTGATAGACATACCATTTCCCCCCAGATATCCGGCAGGTTGGTGTCATCCGACTTGTCCCACATAAATAAGCAGTAGCGGCTCCAATTTCATCAATCTCTCGCTGAGAACTTGCTCCCCAATCAGCTAAATAAAGACCAGCTGCTAAAAAAGCATCTTTTACTCGCCAGGGATTAGCTGGTCGAATACCAGTAATTTCTTCTACTCTCTCTTTGTAACCTAATTTCAGCCAGGTTTCTGGCATAAATTGAGCCGGGCCCATCGCTCCTCCCCACTGAACCTTCCCTCCATTCACCGCACAAGAAACTGGAGTTGTATTAGGATCTAATCCTAACTCTCTAGTAATTTGTTCAAAATAAGGCCAATGTCTTTTGGGCATAACAGTTTTCCAATGGATATCTGGATGACGACAAAAAGCTGAACCTGCACAATTACATTGTCCGACATTCTTCCCAATATCAGATTCTACTTTCAAAAGCCCTAGCAAAAAAGCAGGTCTTACTCCGGTTATCCTCTCCACTTCAACTGCTAATTGATAAGCTTCTTCCAAAGTAAGGGCTTGAGCTTCAGGGATCTGAGCTAATTCAAAAATCTTTTTTCTAATTTCTTGAGCTTTCTTTTTCGATTCTTCCAAATATTTTTGATAGAGAGCTTCTTGGCCTCGAGTTTTTTCTAAAATTTCCTTTTTCTGAGTCTGAAGATTCTGAGTTTCTTCTTTCTGAAGCTGCACCAACATTTGAGTTTTCTCTAAGTCTTCTTTTTCTGCCAACATCTTATCCCGCTGAGTCTCTAAAGAAGTTTTTAAATCTTTAATATCTTCCAATAACTCTTGGGTTTTCAAGTTCAATACTTCAAGGGCCATCAAATTGTTAAAAAATTCCGATAAAGTTTCTTCCTGTAAAAGTATCTCTACTAAAGTTTTTTGATCCTCCTCATAGCGAAGTTGTAATATATTTGCTAAGTTTTGTTTGGTTTCTTCTATCTTCTGATTTGTATGATCAATAGAGGCTTGGGTATCTTTTATTTGAAAATTGAGATCTTTAATTATTAAGTTGTTCTTATAAATTTGATAACTAAGATTTTTAATTTTACTTT
>Ga0180301_10003822_pt1 | contig 11706 bp, 9 predicted proteins | sample GuaBasSediGuay16_FD_121797 | JGI IMG/M metagenome (GOLD analysis project Ga0180301, IMG submission 121797) | Subseafloor sediment microbial communities from Guaymas Basin, Gulf of California, Mexico - Guay16, Core 4569-2, 12-15 cm | ecosystem: Environmental > Aquatic > Marine > Hydrothermal... | reverse complement strand
CATCTAGGGTTAAATGTCTTGGAAGAATAACCCTTTTAACTCCAAGCCCAACATAAAATTTTACGGTTTGAGAGTTTAAAGCTGGCGCTGTTGTACTTAAAATCGTGAAGACATCTATGTTCATCCGGTTTAAGGCTAAAAGAACCTCTAAACTTCCAACAATTAGACCGTCAACCCCAACTCTAACAGCCTCATCAATATACTTCAAAATTAGAGGATATTGGGTGTCTGTATAGTAAAGCTGGTTTATGGTTAGGTAGATAGGCTTACCATACGAATGCGCAGTCTCAACACAATCTTTTAGCTCATTAAAATCTTTAAGGTTAGCGTTTAATCCTGGTCTACGGTTTAAAGATAAACCAAAAAACTTTTCACGCCATTCCTTAGGCAAAACACCACAATAAAATTCGTCTGCACCCTCATCCACCAAAAGCTTAACCTCATAAACTCTACTTATTGGAGCTAAAATTTTTAGCCTCAAACGTTTAGCCTCACAAACCATGACTTCCTACATTTAGTTAATTGTAGAAGAATCTGAAAAACTTTTTAAGTTTAACCTTCTTTTAGGAAAGTTAGTAAGGTTATTTTAAATAACATGGTTGAGGTTGTTAAAAATGGTTAAGAGTGAAGTAAAGTGGCAGGCTAGAACGCGTGAAGAAAACCTTAATCTTCAAAGAAAAAAACTTAAAGAAATACTTGTTAAGGCTGCTAACGCAACCTTCTACAAAAACAAGTTTGAAAAAGCAAGAATTAAACCTGAAGACATAAAAGACCTTGAAGACCTAAAAAAGATACCAATAACATCTAAAGCTGAAATTCCTATAGCAGCCCAAAACAACCCTCCTTTCGGCGGGATTTTAGCTGTGCCGCAGAACGAGATTATTAGATGTTATATTTCCCCCGGACCTATTCCCACAGCCTTAACCAAGAAGGATGTTGAAAATTGGGCTGATAGAACTGCAAGAATACTTTACCTATGTGGTGTTAGACCTGGAGACATAGCAATAAACGCTGTAAGCTATCATATGGTTCCTGCTGGTTTAATGATACATGACGGATTTGAAAAGTTGGGATGTATGGTTATTCCAACAGGACCAGGTCAAAGCAAAACTCAGGCTGAAATAATAAAAAATTTTGGAGTTACAGTTGTTCAAGGGTTTACAGAGTTTTTGCTTCATGTTGCTGAGGTTGCAAGAAAAGATTTAGGTTTAGACCCAAAAAAAGATTTTAACCTAAGACTTTCTATAAGTGTCCCATTACCACCAAGACCTGAAAGAAACAGGATTGAGGAGGCTTTAGGTCTTAAGGAGAGAGCAACTCAAATTTATGGTATAGGTGAAGCAGGATGGGTTGCAGCTGAATGTTCCGCCGAGCAAGGGTTACATGTGGTTGAAGACGCCTTTATAGCCGAGGTTGTAGACCCCGAAACTAAGGAGAGGGTTGGTCCTGGTGAAAGAGGAGAACTTATTTTAACATGTCTTGATACTGAAGGTTCACCTAAGATAAGGTATGGGACTGGTGATGCTGTAACCCTAACTGATGAGAAATGTGCATGTGGACTTGAGGAGGTTAGAATACTTCAGGTTCTTGGAAGGATTGATGAGATTACAAAGGTTAAAGGGTTATTTATCTTTCCCTCAACGATTGAGGCTGTGATTAAAAAGTATTCCGAGCTTAGAAGGTTTCAAGCTGTTGTTGATAGACCTGAAAACATAGACAGGTTAACGGTTAAAGTTGAATATTTGGGAGCACCAGAAAAGGCTGAAGAGTTAAAGAGTAAGCTTTTAAGAGACTTTAAGGAGGCTTTACGTATCGATACCAATGTTGAGTTTGTTAAGCCAGACGAAATTAAACCTACAGATAAAAGGCTTGTAGACCTTAGAAAAGGTCCTGTAGCATGGACTAAGTAACAATTTTTAAGTATCATTTATTAGGATTCCTTGTTATAAGGAAAAAGAGTCTAACAACGGATGTGGTGAAAAGGTTTGAGTGTTAAAGAAGAACTTAAAACCATAGTTGGAAGCAACCATGTTTTAACTGAAACTGAAAAACTTAAAGAATATTCAAAAGACTTTAGTTTTCACCCCCCAAGAATGCCTAACTATGTTGTTCAACCTGGAAGCGTTAAAGAAATCCAAGAGATAGTAAAACTTGCAAACAAGTACCTGATACCAATTATACCTTGCAGTTCAAGTGTCCATTTTTACGGGTTAACCATACCAGAGGAAGGAGGAATAATCTTAGACCTAAGAAGACTTAACAGGATACTTGAAATTGATAAAGAGAATAGGATGGTTAGAGTTGAACCTGGTGTAACGTGGGAAAACCTACAAACAAACCTTGAGAAGGAAGGGTTTAGAGTATTTAACCCGCTGTTTCCCCACAGATTAAAATCTGTTTTAACAAGCTATCTTGAAAGAGAACCTATGATTATCCCAAAGTTTGAATATAGCGACCCAATTTTAACGATGGAGGTTGTTCTTCCAAACGGAGATTTGCTTAGAACAGGTTCAGCTGCAGCACCAGGAGTACCGGACGAGACTATTTCAGACCTTGTTGGACCTTATGGTCCAGGCTTAGATTTTTATAGGTTTTTTCAGGGTGCTCAAGGAACACTTGGGATAGTGACATGGGTAAGCCTTAAAATGGGGTTCTTACCTAGCCTAAAGAAAACCTTTCTTATAACCTCAAACAATCTTGAAGACCTAATAGAGTTAACCTACAATATTCAAAGACTTATGATAGGAAACGAATGTTTTATAGTTAACAACCATAACATGGCAAATTTAGCCTCAACAACAGGAAACCCTGAAGAGATAGGTAAGCTTAGGGAGAAGCTTCCGCAAAACATTTTGGTTTTATGTTTGGCTGGAGGCTATAGAAGACCTGAAGAAAAAATTGCTTATGAGGAGGAAGTATTGGAAAAAGCATGTTCCGATGTGAAGCTGAAACCACAAACTTCTCTACCGCCAATCCCAGACCTATCTAAAACTCCTCTGGATAAACTACATTTAGCTTGGTCTAAAGACCCATATTGGAAGTTTCAGTATAAGGGTTCATGTTGCGACATATTCTTTATAACGGTTTTAGAGAGAGTTCCAGACTTTTTAAAGCTTGCCTATGATGTTTTGGAGGGTGAAGGATACTCTGTTAGTGACCTAGGCTATTATATTCAACCGTTAGAGTATGGTAGAGCTTGTCACTGTGAATTTAACTTACCTTATGATCCCAATGACCCAAAAGAGATTAAAAAGATTAGCAGCATTTTTGAAAAGCTTAGTGAAAGGATTATGGCTAATGGAGGTTTCTTTTCAAGACCCTACGGCTTATGGTCAAGAATTGTCTATGAAAAAGCCACAGAGTATGTAAACGCTTTAAGAAAACTTAAGTCAACTCTAGATCCAAACAACATTATGAATCCGGGGAAGATATATTACCTCTAAAGTTACTCACTACATAGTTAATGCTGCTACAACAAACTTACTTTAAAAGTTTTTATCTATCTTTCCCAAGAATCCTCTTAATTTTCAACAGAAACCCTAACAAGCTTTCTTGGAACATTTATACTTTAAGAGGCTTAAAGATATATCCTTAGGGATCGGTATGCTTTTCATCGATAAAAACTCTACACAAACAGAGGTTATACTCCCTCTACAGACAAGCCTCTTTAGGTTCTTGTTTCCCTTTTCTTTCTTATAAATAGAAAGACGATAGGTTATAGATTTTTTCCCAATCCTACTCACACATATAACACCTTCTACAACATCCCCAAATCTTAACGGAGATAGAAATGTGCATGAAATTTTAACACGTGGAAAGCTAACATTACGTTCATAAATTAGTTTTTCGTAGGGAATATCTAATGACCGATACATCTCCTCTTCAATTCTCCAAAAATAGTCAAGAAGACGTGAATAGTTAACTACACGCGCATGATCAACATCTGCGAAGTCGACTCTAAAAAAAGTTTTAAATTTTGGCATACCACTAAATCTCTTAACCTTCAGGTTTAAGTATGTATCTTGTTATTCCGTCTTCACATTTTTCAGTTACAAGTTTAACTTTCATGTTAACCTTTATTTCTTCTGGTTTTATGTCTCTAACCCATGCTGTAACTTTTGGTCCTTCATCAAGTTGAGCAACCCCTATTACATAGGGAGCTATATTTGTGTATGCCTTGGGTGCTACATGAGTTACTGTGTAGGTTATTAGTTTTCCTGTTCCCTTTATTTCAACCCAATCCATGTCACTAGATAAACATTTGTTGCAGTCAGCTTGGGGTGGAAAATATAGTTTACCGCACTTTTTACATTTTGTCCCCATAATCTTTCCTTTCTCTAGTTCTTCAAAGAATTTTTTTAATTTTGTGTGAGGTGGGACTATGACCCTTACATCAAAAGAAAATTGGGTTACAGCCAAAATGACCTACCTCCTATAGATGTGAACACAAACATAGGTTCCGTGTGCCCCAACATTATGGGTTAAACCTATTTCAGCGTTTGGAACCTGCCTTTTACCTGCTTCACCCCTAAGCTGTTTAACAATCTCATAGGTCATAGCTGCTCCAGTCGCCCCTGTAGGATGACCTTTAGCTTTTAACCCTCCGTCAACATTAACAGGAATTTTTCCACCTATATAGGTTTGTTTCTCTTCTATTAGTTTTCCACCCTCACCTTTTTTGCAGAATCCTAGGTCTTCATATGCCATTATTTCGGCTATAGTAAAACAGTCATGAACACAAGCAACATCAACATCCCTAGGCTCAACCCTAGCCATTTTATAAGCTTGTTTAGCAGCTTCAACAGTCCCAGGAATTGTTGCATAATCTTCTCTGTTATGTAATGCAACGGAAGATGTTCCCAGTCCAAGCCCTGTAATCCAAATCGGTGTGTCTGAGATTTTCTTCGCAACATCTTCAGAGGCTAGTATTGCGCAAGCTGCACCATCAGAAATTGGACAGCAATCGTAAAGTTGGAGTGGATAACTTATCATAGGTGATTTTAAAGCTTGCTCTAAAGTTATTTCCCTTTGGAAGTGAGCCTTAGGATTCATAGCCCCATAGTAATGGTTTTTTACAGCAACCATCGCTAACTGTTCTTTGGTAGTCCCGTATTTATGCATATGGTTTATAGCAAAGATGGCGTAGAAACCTGGAAAAGTTGGACCATAGTGGTTTTCCCATGTAATATCTCCACCAGTACCCATGAACTGAATTATTTCAGCTGTTGTTCTTCCAGCCTCATTCATCTTCTCAACACCTAGAGCTAAAGCTATGTCATGAAGCCCTGAAGCCACATCAAGCCAAGCCAACCTGATCGCAGCGCTACTTGAAGCACATGCAGCCTCTATTCTAATGTTTGGTTTTGGGTTTAAACCAAGATATTCCATTACGGATGCTCCTGGTGAAACTTGACTTGAAAAATGATCTGCATTTATAGCTGTATAAACAGACTCTATGTCTTTAGGTGCTAGGTTTGCATCTTCAAGAGCTTCTTTAAAAGCTTCAAAAGCCATCTCCCTAAGTGACTTATCAGCTAAAACTCCAAATTTTGTCATACCAACACCAACAACGGCAACACGTCTCATCACAGAAACCTCCATAGACATAGATATAGAAAGTATACGGTATACTACCCTTAATAATTTTTACGGTAAAAAAATTATGGATATTCCCAGCTTTTACCGTCAGACTTTAGCTTTAAGGATTTTAAACCATACTCTTCTCTAGCCTTAAGCATAGCCTCCAGAGTTCTAGACCTTCTTTCAAGTCTAGCCTTGAACTCATCCTCAGACCAAACAACCCTCCTACTTCCAGCAGCTAAACCGTTAGGGTCAAAAACTTCCCTAAACTTTCTTAACAACATATAAAGGTTTGGTCCTATTTCTGGTAGACAGCTAGTCATAGGCTCGGTAAAAACAAACATTCCACCCCAATATCCTTTTCTCATGAAGGCTGGCCAAGAATAAACCTCAGCAGATATTGTTGCACCCAGATGTTTTATCTCATATCTTTTAGCAAACTGGTCTGCCTCAATGGTTATTTGGTGTCCCCTGTCTACAATGTATCCATAGGGGCAGTTACATCCAGCTTTACTAAAAACCGTTGTTGCACCAAACCTTTCAATAAGGTCACACCATATTTTTGCACCATCACCAATCATGGTAAATGGGCCAAGAGGGGGAAGGACTGTTGCAATATATCCACTGCGAACTGTTCTCATACCTGTTAGGGTATTTGTGCTAAATTCAAGGTTCCATATGGCAACAGCATCAAGAACCTCATGTTTATATTCTTTGGAAATAAGTTTTCCACCGGTTTCCTCTAAAATCTTCATGAAAACTTTTTCCTCATATTCAAGTTGGTGTTTGGAGGTTATAGCTGCAAGAACAATATATCCTTGATAGGGTGAGAAAAATCCTTCTTTCATACGTTTTTCAGCTTCTTCTGATGTTTTAGAACACATGGTTGCATTATATTCCCCTGTAATGTTTAATCCTATACCTATACCTGAAGCTGCGAGTCTACTAACACCCTCAACCAGGCTTTCTAGGTTTGGATACTCAAACCAGTAAACCTTATAGTTTTTTGGTGGGGGAGGATAGTCAAACTTCTTGGTTTTGGCATCCTCAAAATAAGTTGCAATGCTTGGTCTACCAATATCCTCGGAAAGTGTTGGCTCTCCAGCCCATGGATGAAGTTTAATCGTTAGCTCTGTAATTATGCCTCCACTTCCAATTGCACTCTTAAACAACCCCATCAGGTTTGGTCCTGGAAACCTTTCTGTGAACGGATATGGACCTGTTCCCGCTATGGCGATAGAGCCTGTGTTAAGTATTTCTCCTGTTGGAAGAACTATTTTAAAACCTAAAACGTTTCTAACAAGTCCACCATATTTTAGGTCTGTCTGCCATAATCCAGCAACACCATACTGGGAGCATGGTTTTGCGATTGCACTATGCCATCCTGTTCCACCATTCCATAAACCTCTCTTTCTAGCCTCAGCCTGGATTGTGGCATAGTCTACGTAGGGTTGGATAACCATAAACATGTTTTTTCGTCTATGTAGAGTATTTTATCCATTCTAGCTAAATGTATAAGAACTGTTTTTGGGGCTGTTGGTGTACAAAGAAGTTGACCGTTAGTATATGGGACAAAGGGGATCTTATACCTGTTACAGATTTTAACTATTGCTTGAACCTCTTCTGTGGTAGATGGTAAAACAACACACGCAGGAATTAGTGTTGGATCTTTTAAAACCTTTCTAAGCATAGAACCTAAACATATCGTTGTTACGGTGTAAGCTTCAACAACAGCTCTATCCTCGGACACCCATTCGTCTCCGACAACGTTTTTAAACTCACGTATAATGTCTGGTGGAAGTTTTTCATGTTTTACTGGTTTAGACTCTTTTGAACTCAATTTTCCATCAAACTTTTAGTAGAGAGGGTGGACATTAATATTCTTTTAGGTGCGTAAATTCTTTATATATTAGAGACAATTTAGGTTTAGCCGAGGTGGAAGCTTTTTGTTGAGTCTAGAGAACTATAGGTATGATGTTGAAAACTGTGTTAGATGTTCAAACTGTAAATGGGTTGACTACATATGCATGAAAAGTAAACGATTCTCAAAAATTTGTCCAAGCCACACAAAATATCTCTTTGATGTATACTCATGTCAGGGGAGAATGGATGTTGCAAGAGGCTTAATGAACAAGGAGTTAGATTATACAGAAACAGTTCTAGATGTTGTTTATAAGTGTACTATGTGTGGTGCATGCGATATAATGTGTAAAAGATGTTTAGACCTTGAACCTTTAGAGGTTCTTGAAACATTAAGGATAAGGCTTGTTGAGGAAGGTTTAGGACCTATGCCAGCACATAAAGCCTACATTGAGAGGGCTGAAAAAACCCATAATGTTTTTGGTGAACCTCATGAAAAACGTTTTTCATGGGTTCCACAGGAGTTTTTGAATAGGAAGGATGCTGATGTCATATTTTTTGTTGGATGTTTATCCTCTTATAGGAGTCTTGAGGTGGCTAAAGCAACTCTTAAAATCTTAGATACAGCTGGGGTTAAGGTTTCAGTTTTAACCGATGAATGGTGTTGTGGAAGCCCTATCTTTAGGGTTGGAGACCTAAAAACAGCTAAAAAACTTATGGAGCATAACCTGTCACTAATCAAGGATACCGGGGTAAACAAGGTTGTTACAAGTTGTGCTGGATGCTATAAGATGTTTAAAGTTGACTATCCAAAAATCTTAGGGGAAGAAACAGGTTTAGAGGTGGCACATATCGTTGAATATATAGACAAATTCTTGGATGAAGGAAAACTTAAATTCTCTAAGGAGGTAAACCTAAAGGTAACCTACCACGACCCATGCCATCTTGGCAGGTTAAGTGAGCCCTACGTTTTTTGGAAGGGTGAAAGAAAAAGGTATGGTTTAACAGATCCACCAAAAAAATGGAGAAGAGGAACCTATGGTATATATGAACCCCCAAGAAAAGTTTTGAGGTCTATTCCTGGCATAACCTTGGTTGAGATGGAGAGGATTAAGGAGAATGCTTGGTGTTGTGGTGCTGGTGGAGGTGTTATGGCGCAATATAGAGACTTTGCAGAATGGACTGCAAAAGAAAGAATCGAGGAGGCAAAGGTAACAGGTGCTGAGGCTGTTGTTTCATGTTGTCCATTCTGTAAGCTAAATTTGGAGCCTAAAGCTAAGGAGGCTGGTATGCAAATGTTTGACCTTACAGAGCTTATTATAAAGGCTTTAGGTTTGGAGGTGTAAAATAGGATGGAAAGAATACCGAGAGAAATTTACCATACACTTGAATCTATAGTAGGCTCAGAATACATAACGGAGGACCCCGTAATATGTCAGGCGTATAGTAGGGGAGGCTACGGGAAAGACATATATGATAGGGGACGTGTAAGACCTGCATGTGTAATTCTTCCAGGATGTACAGAAGAGGTTCAGGCGATAGTTAAGGTTTGTAATAGGTATAAGATACCGTATATCCCGGTAAGCACATTCTATATAGGCTTTTGTGCTCCAACAAAGCCGTACACAATAATGGTTGACTTAAAACGTATGGATAAGCTTTGGATTAACGAGAAAAACATGTATGCTGTGGTTGAACCCTACGTAAACTATGCCCAACTTAACACTGAAGCCTTAAAGCTTGGGCTTTATACAAACGCACCGTTATGCGGAGCGCAGGCTTCAGTTTTAGCAAATCACCTATTCCAAGGAATGGGACAAAATGTTTGGAGAACAGGTTTTGCAAATAAAAGGATCTTAGCTGTTGAGTGGGTTTTACCTGATGGTGAACTTTTACATTTAGGTTCAGCCTCAATAATAAAAGACTATTTCTGGGGTGAGGGTCCAGGACCAGACCTTAGGGGTCTTGTTAGAGGATGGTTTGGGCATTCTGGAGGCTTGGGTATAGTAACAAGGATTGCTGTTAAACTTTTCCCGATACCCTATAGGGGGGTTCCTGAGGTTTGGGGTGTAACACCAAGCACGGGCTTTTCGCTTCCGTCTGAAAGGTTTAGATGGTATAACGTTATTTGTCCAACACTTGAAAAAGCTATAAAGTTTATGCGTGAGGTTAGTAAGGCTGAGATAGCTGCTGTATGTATGAGGATACCATATGTGTGGAGATACCTTAGAAAGGCAACATGCCGAGAAGAGTTATGGGGGTATTGGCTTGAAGATAAAGCTAAGCTTAAAGGTCAAATACCAAGTATTGTAAGAGTTGCCATATGGGGTTTTTCCTCCGAGAAACAGGTTGAATATGAGGAAAAAGTTTTAATGGATATAGCAAACGAGGTTGGTGTAACAGTAAAACCAGCCTCACCTTATGCAGCAGGGGAATGTCTAAAACCAGCAGCCTCCGTTAGAGCATTCTTACCGGGTGGGAACTTTATGGGTCAAAAATTTAACTTTGATTCTTTAGACCACGCCGTTAAGGTTCTTAAAAGTGGATACAAGATTAAACGTAAACATATCCCACCGTTTATGGATGATGGTGAAGAGGCAGGATGGATTCTATGTTTCGATTTTGGATACCATGTTTACGCAGAACTAGACTACTATTTTGATGCTCAAGAAGATGTTGAGGAAGCTATAAAAGCTGAAGAGGAGCTCTTAAAAGACGACCTAGAAATTAAGGCTTATCCTGGAGCCCAGTGGGGACATCTTCACGAAGTATCTGGACCACACATGTTAAACTACCATAAGCTTATGGAGAAGATAGGTAAAACTTTTGATCCGAATCATCTATCAAACCCACCAAGGTTTATAGGTACACGTAAGGAAGAGTCAACGATCCTTACAGAAGTTTGGAGAAAAATATGTCAGTCGGTGATTGAAGAAGAGAAAAGAAGACGGAAAAACAGTTAACCTGGAAAATGATTTTTTAAGTTTTGTTCTTTTCATTATAATAACTTTTTTTATTTTTCATCGAGCCTTAATTTTGCTTGCCATAATGCCCTAAAGATTTAACAAAAAATATATTTTCCTTCAAGATAACGTTAAGAGTAGTTAAACTAGTTTAGTGGAAAGTGATAAGGATTGAGTGTTAAAAACACCATAGATGAGATAACAAGGATTTTAGGTAGGGAAAAGGTTGTAACAGAGGAAGGCATACTTAGAGAGTATTCTAGAGACCAAAGTTTTACGAGACCATGTATGCCTGATGCTATTGTTTTTGCTGAAAAAGTTGAGGACGTTCAAAATGTTATAAAAATCGCCAACAAAAATCTTACTCCAGTTATCCCTTACAGTTCTGGGATGAACCTTTGTGGAGCAACAATACCAAGCCAAGGGGGGATAATTTTAAACCTTACAAGAATGAACAAGATTCTTCAAGTGTCTTTACGTGAACGTTGGGTGTTAATTGAGGCTGGAGTAACCTATAAACAGCTTACAGACGAACTTAAAAAGCATGGTTTAAGGGTTATGATTCCTTTTGGAACACCACCATCAAGGTCTGTTGTTTCAAGTATAATTGAGGGAGACCCAACCTTAGCCTCAGCAAGCTTTGACTATGGAAATTCCCTCTACATGGATTTAGAGATAGTTTTACCGACGGGAGACCTGCTAAGGATAGGTAAGGGAATGGTATACATTAACGGTGAATGGGCTCCTGTTGGTGGAGGAGGAATTTATGGTGCTCAAAACGTTTATTCTTGGCTATGGCAGTCTGCTCATGGAACTCTGGGTATAGTTACAAAGATGGTTGTTAAAGCTGAATATCTACCAAAAGCTAGAAAAATATTCTTCCTAACCTTTGATAGGCTTGAAGACTCTATCGAAGTTGTAAGGAGGATTCAGAGAAGAGAGATAGGTTTAGAATGTTTCGCGGTTAATAGTTTTAACCTAGCAGCAATCCTAACAAAAGAATGGAAAATCCCTGAAAAGTTTCCATGTAGAATTCGGAGGTCCGAGGAGTTTGAAGCTTTAAAGACTAAACTTCCAAGATGGGTATACATAATTCATTTAACAGGTCTCCCATATTTCCCAGAAGAGAAAATTGCATACGAGGAGGAAGCCCTAAACGAGGTTTGTAAAGAGTTTAACATAAAACCAAAAACAACCATACTAAACATTGGAGAGGAAGAAATAATCTCAAGAGAAATCTTAGAGCCTTGGGGTGTACTTAAAAAAGCAAACTATAAAGGTTCAATTCACCCGGTTTGCTTCT
>Ga0180301_10003821_pt1 | contig 11706 bp, 13 predicted proteins | sample GuaBasSediGuay16_FD_121797 | JGI IMG/M metagenome (GOLD analysis project Ga0180301, IMG submission 121797) | Subseafloor sediment microbial communities from Guaymas Basin, Gulf of California, Mexico - Guay16, Core 4569-2, 12-15 cm | ecosystem: Environmental > Aquatic > Marine > Hydrothermal... | reverse complement strand
GTTAAAGTTCCTTAACTCACTAATAGCCTCGCTTAATAATTGATACTTAAAAGGCATCACTAAATATATTTGACATTCACCAAGATTGGAAAGGACTGAAAGAGTATGAATAGTAGCACCACCAATATGACCTAAAGGCGTGTTCATGATTACGACTACTCTCATCCTGTGAACCTCTACGTAGCTAGTAGCTGTTGCAGTAGTTTGATTAAGACAGACTCGAAAATCTTTCTATTGAATGCGGATTTTATGTATTTGTCGAGCGTTTTCCATAGAGCACTATCAATATGAATACCCGTTGTCAATATTTTATTGATGACCTCTGCCATTTCATCAACATTTCTCACTACAAACACTATTTTGTTAATTAACTCTGGGGGTATACTTTGAACCCAAAAACCTTTATACGCTACTACTGGTACTAGTTTAGACAATGCTTCATGCAATATAATCGGATATGTTTCGAACCTCGAAGGCAATAAGACTACGATGCTCTGATCGATGATTAAATCCTTCGTTTCTCCTGCAACAAAACCATAGTATTTAATTAATTTACTATGCCTACTAGAGATCTCTTCAACAATTTTTCTATCTGGTCCATCACCGCAAATTACGAACAAAGGAATTTCTTTCAAGACTTTCTTATATTTGCGTATAAAACGTACATAAGCTATAATTGCTTCATGCCATTGTTTTACCTTATGGTCAAGCCTTCCAATGAATAATATTACGTTTTTAGGATTATGCAAGACCTTGTCTAGAGGGTCAACCTTAAGATCAAAAGGATACGGTACTTTTAGGTAATGACCTCGCAGATATGGTATTGGTGTTAATGTTATTGGATGAAGCATGTCAACCAGCAAGTGAAACGTTGCATGAAGAATTGTGTAGAGCTTGCGTAGGAATCCCATTTTCAATGTATAAGTCTTTAGTATTAATTTTGCAGTACCATGTTTTAAAACTATGAGTACTGTTTTGGGGTGAAGCAATTTAAATAGAATTGATGGTAATAAGTTTTCGACATCAGCAACAGGGGTGCATACAATAACTTTCTCATAGGAGAGGAGTTCCTTGCATATATGGTATAATATCTTAACGTATTTAGCAAAGAAATCTAGAGTAGTAGTAAATACATAGCCATGCACATGAATATTATGAGGTTTCTTAATTAATCTATCATGCAAGATTTGTAAGACTTCTCCTTTTATCTTAGGCATCATTATAAAAATGAACACATCTACGTTAATCTTCTGCTCTAGTACTATTTTATTGAGATTCCGAAGAATAGATTCAATTATACTTAATCCGGTTACCGCCCCTCCTCCGATCTGTAATGCTATAAGTGGAAGAAGAATAACAGTACTATGCTGCTTTTCATGATTGTGATGATAGCTCATATTTCAACGCCTCTAACAATGTTAAGTATCTCCCCTAGAGGCATGTTATACGATAATTCCTTCGTAAGCTCATATTTGCCTCTCCTATATAATGTAAGCATTGCATTAGCTACATCCAAAATGTTCATAGTACGCTTGGATACAACACTTAGCCACACAACCGGCTTCATAACTTTATACATAGATAATAACGGCAATACCCTTAACTTAGGAAAATCTTCTTTCATTTTTCTAACAATTATGGATTTATAGAATAATTTATCTTTCGCCATAACTATTAATAATGTGTAGATAAAACTTTTAAGTATTCCAAGCCTACAAGCAGCGTTTAATACGTACTCCCAATTTATATCGTACCTTGCTATCAGAGACCTTATATAGTGAATCTCGCCTAGAGTTACATAGTGATGTTGTAAAACGGCGTGTGAGACTACTAATAAAAGCTCGTGGGTTGGACATGGTACATTAACATCAACATGCCCTAGTTTATAAGCGATAGAACTGTGCAAAATAGAATCTGCATCGATCACTCTGTTCCCCATCCACTCCACTTGCCAGTGAAGATCTATTTCAACATCATTCTTTACCAATGAGACCTCCTTATGAATGATATGCGTTCTAGTTAGTCTAAAACCCTTCGAGATCAGCAGGTTCGTTACTTTCTTTAAGTCTTTTTCATCTACGAGAATGTCGATATCTCTAGGAAGGTGTTTGTATGGAGGGATGGTTTTGAACACTACATAGTTTATACCTGACTTCTCAAATAGTTCAGCGATACTTACTAGCACTTCTAGGAATTTTTGATATTTTAATTCGACAACTTTTAGAATTCCTCTTACAATATTATTGCTAATTTGCGTGTTCAATCTTTCATAGAATGGGAATTCCACATTGTTTCTAGAAGCTTCTATAACGAGATATCTTAAGTCTAAGCTATTCCAGTCGATATTTTCAAGTAGCTTGGCAAGAAAACTCTCCTTTGGATCACCTAGCGGATCACTAAGTATGTGCAAGATTATGTCCTCAGCTTTGCTAGAATTCAGTAAAATACATTGAAGTACCTCTCTTAGGGACTCATCCAAGGACTTATCAGCTCTTATTACAGGGGCTTTAAGCTTCATAGCCATATCTAAATACCTTTTCCTCTGCTCCTTATAGAAATCTAGCTGGTAATTGTGAGTCTTCTTTTTACGATTATACATAACCTCAGGGGGTGCGTCGAGCACTATAATGAGATCGGGTTTAAGCGAGAATCTTAATAACAAATTACGTATGTCTTTATCAATGTATCCAAGATACTCAAAACCCGCTAAATGATCGACTATACACCTATCAAGCACTATCAAGTTCCTAGATAGCTTACTGAGCAATTTTAAGTAGACAATCTCGAGATTTGAATCCAACCATACTAGAAATGGCCATAACTTATACTTTAGATAGTCAATCGACGATAATCTGCCTTCCATTTTCATGAACTTCTTTCGCTCAGCCTCAATTCTATCACCTAATAGCTTGAGTAAATACTTCAGTAGAAAATATTTGAACTCTCTCCTATACCTTACTTTAACTCCGCATTTCTTTGGGACGTTGATGAGGCTAGTTGCTATTGTGGTCTTTCCGCTACCATCGCATCCGCTCAACGCCATTATCATCGTGGCTCCCTCAATTAACCAGATGTAAGTTGGTTGGATCTCGTGAACCTATGCCTTAAGGAGGTCTCACCATAATTGATATCACTCCATACCAATATTAGGTTTCTCTATCCTCCCCTGTATTAGGGCTTTTTGGATGAGCTTTAGCGCGGTATATTTCACTATCTCGTTTAGCGCTAACGCTAGTTGACTGACTACTTCGATGCTCCTAAGGAATTTTGAGTAGTCTCTTAAGAGCTTCCTAAGCGACGTTATCTGTACTCGCGGAACCATGTATATTAGCAACTTATACCTCTCAATATTCTTTAAGCCTAGGATATTGCCAAACTCCTTCATCAAGACCTCTTGGACGTTCCGCAATTATAGTCCCTAGCTCAACAACTCTCTAAGCCTTGGCATCTCGTGTAATGTAACCTTCCTGATCTCCTTGAGCTGAGCGAAGCACGGCCCAGTTTCCCAGCAACCTCCCTAACAGTCTCACCATCAGCAAGCATCTCCGGAGCCCTGAAGAGCTTATCCCTATGAACACGAACCACCAGCTCAACGCTTCCTCCATGGCTTGACCATGATGCGGTTCGCATAGAAGGATTAATACATATCTGCATACGGAACATATAGGAGTGTACTCTGCCTGATAATGGGCTAGACCTTTCTAGCGACAACCTCAATCGTTTTATACCCGATTACCGGAGTCCTTATTCTCCTTAGCTTTCTCAACACCTTACGCTTAAGGTAGAAGTCCGATGATACCTTTAACAAGCCTAGCTTCATCGAGAACTTTAGGAGTAGATCCATGATAGGGTACCTAACACCCTTACTCTTGTACTCGATGACCTTGAACCCGTTCCTTCTCAGCAGATCTAGGAATTCCTGTTCAGACCTATACTCCCTTACATGCATTGGATCCAAGAGTAGCAGTTTCTGAGAGCAGCTCCAGAAACTACTGCGGGTAGACGCAGCTTCTCGATGAGTACTGTTTCAGAAACCGTGGGGCGCTCGGTTTCGTATGCCAGTACCATCAAGTTTCAAACACTGTCATGGTTTCTGAAACACTTGACAGGTTCGCTTCTGACGGCTATTATGAGGAGTCACGATGCAGTTATCGCTCAAAGGCTGGTATACGAGATTGCGGAAGTTGTTGGCAATATAGGTGGAGCTGAAATCTCTTGCAGCGTCCTTGGAGTGGAGCTACACCGGTGTAGAGCTTGGAATAGATAGGGTGGTGCATAGGTATCTAGCTTAAGCCCTTCCCCTCCTGTAGTCCAAACCCTATACCATTCCATGGCTACTGTTGAGACGTAGGAGTAGCCATTCGGCTTGAGGACTCTATAGACCTCTCTAAGTATCTTGGAATTATCTGGGTCACGCTCTATCACCTGAGTTGAGATCGCTACATCAAAGGAGCTACCTGGTACCTGTCTTAAGCTACATACATCCCGACAATACCTTCGGCAAAGGGACAGAGCTTTCTCAGCCTTCCAATCCTCTCCTCGGAGATATCAACATTTGCTACCCTACTAGCATTTCTAAACAATCCTCTACTATGAAGAGAGTACAGGATAGCATCATCGCCATAGCCAAGGTTAACAATTGAGAAAGGTTTACTCCAATTCATCAAGTTATCTTAGCAACATTTCAAGTGGTTTAAGAATCGCACGCTCACCTATAAAATAAGGGTGCTCCTCAGCATACTCTTCCAATTTTACAGCTCTTTACTTCCATTAACATAATAAGTGCTCATTCTCTATCCTTACGCGTTGAGCTCTCTACCATGCAACCTATTCTTGATGCCGCGTATTCTAGGAGCTTCGTTATCAGAATTTCTAAGGTTAGGACATACTAGATAATCTGGCTTAATCTTCCAAGTAGGTAGGGTATTGCTTTTAAGCTCCATAGCATCAGTGAGGCAAGAGCATCTGGATACGGCTTTACTTTTCTAGGGCTTCTCTTCTTAGCCAGCTCAGGATAGTACTTTATTAGGTCTAGCTCTGTCTTACCGTATCTGTAGAACTTCCTTATTAGCGAGCTCAAGTTCTTAGGCTCTATATGGTAAACAGCATCCTTTACTATACATAGCTTCCTTGAGTGTTTCCACGCCTCATAGTATATCAATGCATGATCCTGTGACACCAGTTTATACATTAGTCTTGTAGGTAGTCTACGTGATATCGATTCGAATGCTTTGTCTAGTACTTCCCTCTTATACATTCTCGCTAGGAGAACTCCATGTAGTGGATTATAATCGTTTATTCTATGCACATGCTTTCGATCGAAATAAAAGAGCCATTGCATAAGCGTTGTAGGCTTGTAACTCAACTCTTCGAGTATAACCATCTCGCATCCTTGCTCTACCATTCTAACCCCACGCTCTATAGTTGTAGAGTTCAGGATCTGGTCAGAGTCAAGTAGAAGCTCTACTGGACCTCTTGCATGGAGATGACCTACATATCGCGCCCACAGTAAGCCGCCATGTGTTAAGATCACTCTTGCATTCCATCTTCTTGCAATTTCTACAGTTCTATCCGTACTAAAGCTGTCTACCGCGATAACCTCTATGTTTGTATATGTCTGCCTTCTTATCGATTCTAGGCATAGGGGTAGGGTCTTCTCAGAGTTGTACGTGGGTATCACTATGGATACAAGTGGTTCATCCACGTGTTGCCCCCTGCTATCCTTAGATCTTCCAGTACGCAAAATAATGTTAGATCCTTGTCACTATTACTACTTTATTTAAGCTTTAAAGGTTACGATTTCTAAACCATCACCTTTAATGGATGGTGATAACCTTTATCATTTTATTCTTTATTAGCTTAGCTTCCCTTATATCATCCGTACAGTATTCTATGACAGGGTACATAATAGCTAGTTTTTCTAGTATTCTAATCTTGTCATCTATCGTGATCTCTTTAATGCTAACTCTACGTCCATATACTAGTACTTCTGAAGCATAAATCTTCAATACATTAAGCTTGTTTATTTCCGCAACGCGTTTTATGATCGGTTTTAATCCTGAAGATAGGATTATAATTTCCTTATCCCTGAACATCTCTCTAACTGTAAGTTGTTCAGCAACTCTTCTCATAATCTCGAACAAATGGTTCTCGCCGAACCTCCTTACAAAGAAATTTAGAAGTAAGTACCTTTTAAAATCCCCTTTGTAGTGTAATGTTTTCCCTAACCCTAGTAGCAATAATTCGGGAATTCTGCTCACTTTGAGTATAATGTTTTCGGGAAATCCGAGATATCTAATTATCATGCTTTCAAGAAGCTTAGTGCTATTCTCTTTAACAAGTGTTCCATCAAAATCTGTAACTAGAACCATGTGACCACACCAAGTAATGATAAATAAATTAAGAATTCAATTAGTTCTTTGCTCTTTCTCTCAACATTCTCGTAACCTATATTTTTTAAAATCATTTTGAAAGGCTTTACAATGTTCCGAGGCATTTTCTTCGCCGCAATTTGTACGAAAAACCAGAGAGATAAAAATGTTGTAATGTATAAGCATAAACCAATAATATTACTATAGCGAATGCTAAGATATATGGATATCGCTGAGGTCATTATGCTCATGACTATTCCAAACATGGTCTGATTTAACCCCTTTAACCTTAGGTATCTAATGTAACTCTTGATATTGTATATAGGGAATACACTAAGTGAATATAATAGCAGTTCTTTAAAACTAGGCTGTATGCGAAGCAATATCAAGGATGGTAGAGAAACCCTGAGAAACCTCAGAATGAGTATTGTTATAGGCTTTAAGCCATAATATTTTGAGTGAATATAAGCAAGAAAAGCCATTATTATGATTATTGGGATTAGGTGATACCCAAATAGTAAAACACCAATGGAGATCACAATAATTGTTGATATCATAGGAATTACGAAATTTTTCTCAAAAACATGTGTAAAGGATCTTTTTTGACGTTTTAGAATGATATCAGAGCCGTAATCTATGTAGTCATTGATCATATACACAATATTGTAAATATATAACGATACAATGTATGCTAAGATTATCAACAACGAGAGTTCTTCTTTAATTATGAGAAATGGAATGAGGAACTCAAGGTAGATTCTTGGGTTTACTACAAGAGTGTTTGTATTATAAGCTATTGCAAGTAATATTTTCCAGACAAGTTTAATCAAATGGTTAATAAATAGGATTGACTGATCGCTCTTTGGATTTTTAATCATCTTTGTCAACATCCTTTTTGAGTAGATGACCCGTAATTACCATCAACCGTCTCATAGTCTTAATAGTCTCTACCAAGTCTACCTAACCTCATCTAATACTCTTATGTAGGTCTGTGCCGTATTGTCCCATGTGTATTGCTGTACGTTTTTGTACGCGTTCTCTGCAAACCTATTTCTTAGAGTCCCATCTGTTAGTAGCCATACCATTGTTTTCGCTAGCTGCTCTATGTTTCCTGGTTCTACTAGTATCCCCGTCTTCATGTGTTTGACTGAGTCCCTTAGGCCTGGCACGTTGTAGGCTATCGCTGGTGTTTTGCATGCTGCTGCTTCTAGAATTGTCTGCCCCCACCCCTCTCTTACCGATGTGTATACCAGCATCTTAGCTTTAGCGAGCAGTAGCTTCTTTTCTTGCCGCGGAATATTTGTTCTGAACTTTACTCTCTTTAGGTTGAGCTTCTTAGCTAGCTCTACTAGTCTCCTCAGGTACTTTGGCTCAGCTCTTCCAGCTATGACCAGTTCTGCGCCATTATGTTCCTGCTCTACTATTCTCCACGCCTTTACGAGGTCCTCAAGCTTTTTGTAAGGTGTTATCCTACCCACATAGACGACGTGATCCTCTTTATCTCTGCATAGGTCTGCACAGTCTTTGTAGAAGTCCCAGTCTAGCCCGTTGTGAACAATGAATATCTTATCCTCGGGGTACCCTAATTCTGCGAGGTCCTGTTTTGTGCTTGGAGAGACTGTGATTACTGCCCTCAGTTTTCCTTTCCTAGCACTCTCTACATAGATCCTGTGGAGTCTTCTCTCTAGCCACCACCCGAAGGGCTGGATCAGGGGATGTATTGCGTAGCTCCAGCATTCCTTGCATAGCTGGTGTATGAGCATGGCTATGGGCTCCTTTACGTATTTAGGTGTTAGGAAGGGGATTGCGTTCACCTCGTCGATAACTATGTCGGGTCTCCACCCCTGCTCTCTGAGCTCTTGGTAGACTTTCTTTGCGTGTAGGTAGACCGTGTACCTATTCCCTACCCTGATGACCTTGTAGCCATTGATGACCTCCTCCTTGGGCAGGTTCCTCGGCCTGGAGGTGACAAGCACTACTTCATGGCCTTCTCTAGCTAGTCTTCTCGCGATCTCATGGGTATAGACCTCTGCTCCACCTGCTAGTGGGTGTTTGATGCATCTCCAGTTATACCAGAGGATCCTCAGCGTCTCCATTCCCTCACCGGATAACTATTGTTTAGCGGAATTGATGTGCTGCTTCTTCACCCTGTGCCTGTAGGCTACCGCCATCAAGTCTATGAGCATCCTGGCTATCTCTCTTGCTCTGAATCTCGATGTCAGCTTTATTCTCCATAGTGCTGGTACCTCGGCTATTCTGTAGCCTCTTGCTGTTGCTGCTGTTAGCAGCTCTACGTCGAAGGCGTACCTCTTCACCGTTAAGCACCCAGCTATGTCTTCCAGCACTTCTCTCCGGAATGCTTTTGCACCTGTCTGCGTATCGCTAACCTTTAACCCTAGCAGCAGTCTTGCTAAGGCGTAGAATGATCTGCTTAGGAACTTCCTTAGTGGCGTTGCTATGGTTCTTGACTCTGGATGCCACTTAGAGGTTATGGCTATATCCACTCCGTTGCTCCTCAAGGTGTTGACTAGCAGGTGTATCTGTCTAGGATCTATGTCTAGGTCGCCATCGAAGAAGACGACTACATCTCCCCTGCTCTTCTTAAAGCCGTATAGGAGTGCGAATCCCTTACCCATGTTTCTTGGTAATCTGTAGACTTTTATTGATGAGTTTTGGGGCATCATGACTGCGTAGTTGTAAGTGTCGTCGGGACTACCATCGTCGACGATTATTATCTCGTAGTTGTATCTGTTTGCCTTCATAATCTTTTCTACAGCTTCTATTGAGTAAGTAACTAGCTTGGATAGCTTGTAGACAGGCATTATTACTGAGATTAGAGGATTATCTGCTCCTTGCACGCGATTCTCCACGTAATGGAGGTGGGGGTTGCCACTATCACTCTTATTGGTGTATCTGACATTGTTGTCAGCCTTAATTGAAGAGTTCTTAGTAGTCTGTGCGTCTTCATTGTACATAGTTCTATGGTTAAATGGGATTGAAGCTGTGTCCGTTTTAGAATTATGTGTTTGGATACGAGTTATAGGTATCAATTTTATTTAACTATGAATTGATTGGGTGATTCTCAATGTTGGGTGTATTTGGTGATGTTTTGAAGGTTAGGAGGTTGGGGTATGAACCTGATGTCATCTATATTGGGCTGGATAAGATACGAGGATTTGATGCTAAGGTCAATCCTCTCCTATGGGTTCCTCGGGCTACTAGTTTGGAGGAGGGTGTTGTTGATGTTTATGGTAGGCATTACTTGTTTGCATTTGGTAATAGTGGTTGTATAGCTAATCCTAACGTAGTTAGGAGGGGTATGGAGGCTCTTGAGAGGGTTTACGAGCTGGAGTATCGCAGGGTTATGCTGGATGCTATTCGTCTTCCATCACCTGTAGATGGACTCTTCTTCATATCAACATGTTTCTGTGGGTATAGCCTAAAGCTATGTCCAAGGCTGAGCTATTTGAGGGACAAGATTAGAGCTACTCTACATGGAGCTAGTGCTGCAGGTATCACTGAGCTTCTGGAGGAGCTTGCTTATGTCAGAGCTATACATGTTGAGTACCTATTATCATTACTTTATGACAAGGCTAAGGAGCTTGGTATTGAGCTTATTGCAACTGTATTTCCATACCCGTTGTCTAGGTATGTTGGCCAGGAGCCTAAGATTTTGAGGAAGTATCTCAGTGAAGTACATGTAATGCTTTACCATAAGTGATCTGGTGCTGCTTGTCTAAATGCTGAAATTAAGCATCTTGTAGAAATTCTCGTTACACTTGGTATTAGGTATGATGAGATGCGGGAATTGCTTAAGAGTATTGCGGGCCTTGAATTAAGTATGGATGAGATTAAGGCTTTAGATAAAGGTCTCGATATTAAGTGTATTGAGATGCTTAATGGAGCTTAATAGCCGTATTTATGGAGACATGTTTGTTCCAATATTGTGGATTGATGATAGGACTAGAGTTATTCTTGAAGAGTTCATGAGGAGATATCATAGGTTAGATGTATTTGTGCCCTAATTTAATAGGGGAACAACTTAGCATATGCACTCAATGTACCAAGAGTACGATAAAGATTTTTAATTATCAGAGTAAGGGTGTGAGTCTTCTCCTTGATTATGCGGGTTATGTCCAGGAGAAGCGCTTTTTGTTCCAGTTTTAGTCCATACCATGTGCCTAGTCTGATTGCTGTTCTTCTGTACTTTGTTATGGTCTTTTGTTCTTAGTGGTTGAGGGAAGAAAATTTTCAGAACTTCTTTAGCTTGCCCAGCCATGAACTGCGGCGCTCTTGTTAGCGCTATCATTGGCACGTTGCTCACTTTCTATAGATCTAGTGACGCCCATAAAGAGTTTAAGCCCTTCGTTAAATTTTCAACTGTGAGTATTGCTTATAACTTTAACCGTCCTTGAGAAAGGAATGGTTATTTGTTTTGCTCAGTTGCTTTTAGTAGTTCTTTTGTTGCTTGTTTTACTGCTTCTCTGCTGTTTAGGGATGGTTTCCAGCCTTTACTTTTTGCTTTGGTTATGTCTAGTAGCATGAATTTGATGTCTCCTAGCCACCCTCTCCCTCCATTTACTCCTCCCGTATATTGATATTTTTACGTTTGTTAACCCCATTTGGCTGACTACTATCTCTGCTATTTCTTTTACTGTTTTCCAGTCTTCACTTCCAATATTGTATATGTCGCACGAGACTTCTTCTTTTGTAAATGCTTTGTTTAGGTGGGTTATTGCGTTTATGCAGTCTTTTATGTGGAGATAACTTTTCTTTTGTGTTCCATCTCCCAATATTTTTAATTGTTTGGGATTTCTTTTTAGTTTCATTATGAAATCGTGGATTACACCATGATTTGATCTTGTTCCCACCATGTTTGCTAATCTTAATATTAGTGATTTTATTTTGAATGTGTGGGCGTATGCTGTGATTAGGGCTTCGCATGCTAGTTTTGATGCTCCATAAACTGATATTGGCTTTAATGGTGAGTAATCTTCTGGTGTCGGCACTATTTTTGCTTCTCCATATACTGTCGATGACGATGTGAATATTAAATGTTTTACATTATGTTTTCTCATTGCTTCCAATAGATTAAAGGTTGTAGCTATATTGTTTTCATAAATTACCTTGGGATTTTGGCTTCCCACTCTCACTTCTGGATTTGCTGCTAAGTGGAACACCACATCAACATTTTTAATTGCCTGTAATATTGTTCCGGATTTCTTAAATCTCCTCTTATCAGTTTGAATTGTGGATGGTCTAACCATTGCTTTATGTTTTCTATTGTTCCTGATGAGAAGTTGTCTATTACTGTTACATAGTATCCTTCCTTCAT
>Ga0180301_10003820_pt1 | contig 11709 bp, 13 predicted proteins | sample GuaBasSediGuay16_FD_121797 | JGI IMG/M metagenome (GOLD analysis project Ga0180301, IMG submission 121797) | Subseafloor sediment microbial communities from Guaymas Basin, Gulf of California, Mexico - Guay16, Core 4569-2, 12-15 cm | ecosystem: Environmental > Aquatic > Marine > Hydrothermal... | reverse complement strand
ATATGTAGTATTGCAATCAATGCACCTTAACCAATAGAGGTTGTTTGGCGCATATTCACCAAACCTCTCATATTGCCTTTCTCCTATAAGGTAATGACACTTATAAACTTTATGATAGAAAAATTCTTTACTTAATAAAAATACTCTAAATCATAACTGTCAAAGTAACATAAGATGTAGTAAAATTTAATCTTCCCTCAGAAACGGGACGCCTCTTCACTTTACTCCAGCGCCTCTACCTTTCATCATAGGGATTTAGTAGCTTCTCTCCTAGTAGAGGGTGGATTTAAGAGGTTTTAACCTCTTCTATAATACCTCCCTTTTCATGTAGCATTTTTTTAAGTTCAGATGCTACTTTTTCGACCTCACTTTCAGCTTCTTCTTTACTTAAAGCTGATGCTGTAATATGAAGCTCTAGTATTGGTCCCTCTATCTCAGAGAGTTTCGGATGGCTTTTTATATATGCTGTCTTACCTAGCCTCATAGCTCTTTCTATTAATGGTGCTGCTGCAGATTCTGGTACACCTTTACATTTTAATAGCTTTTCTGCAAAGAATATCTTAGGTCCTATTCTTTTAAGTAGAGGCTCTATATAGCCTTCAAATATCGCCTTCATTTCTCGAGGCACTCCAGGAAGTGCGAAGATGTGCTTATCCTCTATTACAACATGAATGCCTGGTGCTGTTCCAACAGGATTATATATGGGCTTAGCTCCTTTAGGTATCTTAGCCATCTTAATTCTATGTTCTGTCAGCTCTAAACCTTTACTATGATACTTTTCCTTAACCATCCTAAGAGCCTCTTCATTTAACTCTAATTCAACACCTAAGGCTAGAGCTAGTCCCTCAGCTGTTTTATCGTCGAAGGTAGGTCCTAGTCCCCCGGTTGAAATTACTACTTTTGCATCGGATTTTATAGCTGTCCTAAAAGCCCATGCAATGTCGTCAAGTTCATCAGGAACGACTAATCCTCTATGAACATTATACCCAAGTAATGTTAGCTTTCTGCCTAACCAAGCAACGTTAGTATTGACTATCCTACCTATCAGAATTTCATTACCTACTGTTATTAACCATGCTTTAAATCCTGTTGCTAACCCCATATGCTTCACCACTAACTCAAGTAGTATTTTTAAAGGCTTATTACATTTTCAAACTTTTCTTCCTCTAGTAAGGATCTTCGTTACTTCCCTTTAGTATAAGCTTAAAGAGATCTATTCCTATGCTATTTAGTAAGACGTATAATACGTGAAGAGGTAAACCCATAACATTGAAGAAGTCTCCTTCTATTTTCTTAACGAAGACTGCTCCAAGACTTTGAATAGCATATCCTCCTGCCTTATCTAAGGGATCTTCTATCATTAAGTATTTATCGATCTCCTCCTTCGTCAGTTCCTTAAAAAGTACTCTTGTTCTTTCATATCCTAATGCTACACACCAGTCATCAGTTCTTATTACACAAAGTCCAGTATATACTTCATGCCAAGTACCGCTTAAAGTTTCTAATATTCTTCTAGCTTCTATGATGTTTTTGGGCTTACCTATTATGTGTCCTTTATGGCATATTATAGTATCAGCTCCTATTATAATAGCCGAATCGTGTATCTCTCTTGTAGCCTTAATAGCTTTTTTGTAAGCATTTAAGATGCATATTTTGTGAGGGGGCATTCCTTCATATACTTCTTTGACATTAACGGTCACTACTTTAGGTCTAAGCCCTATTCTTTTCAGTAGCTCAAGTCTTCTCTTAGAGGATGAAGCTAGTACCAACTGCATATTCATTCATTGAAGTCTATTATGTTCAATATATCCCTTAGTTTCTTCACTCTAAAGTCAGGACTATAAACAGTTGGATAAGGTATCGTTGACTTCCGTAATATTAACATTGTGAACCTCACTCCTATTTCTCTTCCAGATTTTATGTCCATTAATGAATCTGAAACTACTCCTACATCCTTAGGCTCTAAGTTTAAAGAGTTTATGGTTGCGAGTAAGTGAAGAGGATTAGGCTTAGCGTGAATGACATCAGTTCTAGTAACTATTGCATCAAAGTATTCTTCGATGTTATACTTCCTTAAAGTCCTAAGAGCAACTTTTCTACTACTAAAGGTAAAAAGTCCTATCTTTAATCCCTTATGCTTTAATCTTGAAAGTACATAGATAGCATCAGGATCTAGCTTCGAGGAAGTTAATTCCTTATGACTGAACTCATCTATTACTGAATCTATAAAACTTAATACGGATTTTATCTCGTTCATTGTAGCATTTTTTCGTTCTAGATAGCTCACAGTTACCTCTCTTATCTCACTTAATAATCTCAAATCTCTAACTATCTCCTCTGGTATTTGAAACATTAGTATAAGCCCCTCTTTTAGCTTTTGGACGTATTGCCTATGTAGGCTATCGCCAGTTCTAAAGCGTACTAAAGTTAGAGTACCATCTAAATCGAAGATTATCCCCTTAAGGTTGCATCTCATGACTTTACACGCTTTAACATATTCTTATAGGATACTTACCGTATTTCAAAACAGCATTAGTTATGCTCTCATATCCTATCCTTCTACGCGTAGGAGGTACTGTCTCGGTTATACCCAGCATTAATCCATTTCCCGGAGCTCCCTCTTTCAATAGACATTTGATAAATTCTTCAATGTGTACTGGTTCATAATAAAATACGGTTTCTGGGATATTCACCCATAAGGCTATATTCTCTTTCCAACACTCTCTAGCTTCTTTAATAGAAAGGTTTCCATAGGGAGGTGGTGTAAAACCGTGTATGAAGTCTAAACCTGTTTCTAGGATTAGCTCCTTTAGTTTCTTGAGTCTTCCATCCATGTGAGATCCTACAATTTTCCCACTTTTATGAAGTATTTCTACGTACTCTTGATAGTAGGGTATACAGTATCTTTTGAAAAATCGAGGATCGACTAGTACTTCATCTATATTATCTCCAAGAAGAACAAACTTAGCAGGTGATTTAGCTACTATGCGGCAGATCTCTAATTTCTTTTCATGTAGATGTTCTATCAGTTCCTCTACTTTTTCAGGTCTCTTTTTGATTTCTAAAGCAAACGTTCTAAAGCCCATATAATTGACTATAATCTCCATGAGTGGAGTATATCCTATACTAGTATACGTTATACCATCAGGGCCTAATTCCTTGTCTATTATAATAAAGTCATTATAGTTCGGTCTTATCTTCATATCCTCTATCATAAATTCCAATACTTTATAATCGTCAGGAGCTTTGATCAAACTCTCCACTCTCCACTGATCACTTCTTTCTCCAGCCTCTGAAGGAAGTCCTCTCCTAATTTTCTCAGAGAGGCTTCCTAGAGGGGTAATGTATGTTTTAATGATGAGATCTCCAATAAATTTATGCTCATAGGTTACGTTGGGCATTGTTATCTTAAAGACTCTTACTTCGAGAGTTAATCCTAGTCCTTTATTTCTCAATTCTCTCTCCCAATATCCACGTGGTAAATGATTAGGTTTGACAGCCCAGGGTACATAGTCTATTTCATTCCATGTTAATGCAGCAATAATCCGATCTCTAATTTTCATACCTATTACTACTTAAGTAGACCACATATGTTATATCCTTTCTCTTTAAGGAACTTTTCTACCATATCTAAATTGGGGATTCCAGCACGTCCACCTAGCTTCATGCACTTCATAGCAGCTACAGCATTAGCAAAACATACTACATCTTCGAGCCTCCACTTTTTTAGTAATCCATAGAGAAAAGCACCATGATAGACATCACCAGCTCCAGTGGTATCTACTACAGCTACCTTAAACGCCTCTTTAATTATAATCTTATCTTTAGTAATGCATAAACTACCTTCGCTTCCCATTGTAATACCTACTACCTTAGGACCCATCTCTAAAAGAATTTTAGCTGCATCAAGAGGATTGTTAGCATTTGTAATCTTTAAAGCTACCTCTTTTGTCGGTATAAAAATATCAACATATCCGATTAAATCTTCAAATACCTCTTCTACTTCTATTGTCCACCAACCTAGATCTAGCGAAGTCAAAACATTGGAATGTTTTGCCTCTTTAAGGGCCTTTAAGGAGGCATTAGGGAAGGCTAAGTCAGTATGTAAAATCTTTGCAGATCTTATGTATCTCAAATCATCTTCATTAAGTTCTAAATCCTCTATTTGACGTAGTGGAAGAAATCTTCTCTCTCCTGTTTTTCCATCCACTAATACAAATACTGTGATACTTCTATGATTCTTTAGCACTTTGACATGAGATGTATCTACTCCTTCCTTCTTTAGCCCTTCTATTATTTCTACTCCATACTCGTCGTTTCCCACAGCTGTTATAATCCCTGTTTTAGCACCTAAGCGACTTAAAGTAACCATAGCTGTAGCAACTACTCCCCCTCCTTGTTTATCAAAATCTATTAACCGACACCCTTCAGTAACCTTCTCTAAGCTAGGAACTCTTAATAAGAAGTCTAGTGTGGATATCCCTACTCCTATTACGTCCATATTAGCTTTTTTAAAGGATATCATGACTTAGTACCCTCCTTTATCTCATGATATAATCTGACATTTTCTTCTACTTCTTTAATAGTTCTCATGCCTATGCATACTGTATGAACAAAGGGCAACCTTAAAGCCCATTCTAAAGCTTCCCTTATACTTAACTTACCATATGCTAATACTTTCATTATTACTACTCCTTTACCAGCATCATAAGCGCTAGAAAGAGCGTTAAGCATTAATTGTGGTGGACTTTCTGTTCTGTAGCCTATCTTATTAATTTTAGCCATGATAACTTCCACTTCTGGTAATTCTACTACTGCGTCTATAACTCTATGTGAGTGCGAAGATACGCCAATGTGCCTGATAAATCCTTCTTCTCTCAATTTGACAAGAGCTTTTATTACTTTGCGTTTCCTTCGTAGTTCTTTAAGTGAATTAATACGATGGAGATAGTATATATCTATGTACTCACTTCCTAATTCTTGTAAGGAGGTCTTTATACACTTCCTTACTTCGTACTCCTCCTTGGCGTTTGTCTTTGTGGAAATGACTATGTTGCTTCTTTCGACTCCTTTAAGGGCTTCCCTAATGTGTAAATGAGAGCCGTAACCTTCTGCAGAATCCCAATAATTAATTCCTAACTCTAGAGCTCTTCTTAAGACCCTTCCACCTTCCTCAGGTGAAAGTGCAGATTCTCTCTTCCAGCTTACTCCACTAAGTGGTGTAGTGCCAAAACTTATTCGAGAAACTAAAAGCTTAGTTGTACCAAGCCTAACTTTATCAATCACAAAAATAGAATGAGAAATGATTACTATTAAATTAACTCTTCTACTCTGACCTCACGCCCTGTTTCAGCTGATTTAAGCGCAGCCTCTAGGGTAGCTTGGAGCCATATCATTTCATCTGGCTTAGTAATAGGTTCCTTATCATGAAGAACGCATTCTACGAAATGTTGGGCCTCAGCTAGATATGGATCGCTTTCTACATAATGTAACTTTTTATCAATCATTGTACCCTTCTCTTCAGTGTATATGGTCATTGAAGCATAATCAGCACCACCCTTATCTCCTAGTAATAATGAATATATTCTGGATTCTCCTACATGTGCTGCCCAACTTACTTCTAAGAAGACTGTAGCTCCATTACGCATCTTTATAAAAGCAGCCGCTAAATCCTCTACATCAAAAGGTCCACCTGGTACTGGCTTTCCCCATTTACCTAAACCTTTACCTTGGGGTCCAAATTTTGCATATGTAGAAGCCAGTACTTTCTCTGCTTTGAAATTGTTCATTAACCAGAAAGTAAGGTCTAGCACATGTACTCCTATGTCATAGAGTGGTCCAGCACCTGCCTCGGATTTCCTAGTAAACCAGCTTCCCATACCTGGTATGCCAGACCTTCTTAAGTATCCGCATTTAGCATAATAAACCTCTCCTAAAGCTCCACCATCTATATAGCTCTTTAAGACTTGTGATCTATTTCGGAACCTCATAGTTAAGCCTATTAATAACTTCTTACCATACTTCTTGCTAGCTTCAAACATTTCTTTAACTTCTTTAGCAGTTAGGGCTGGAGGCTTTTCACATAAGACATGTTTACCTGCTTTAAGGGCTTCGATAGTTACGGGAGCATGGAGTCTGTTAGGAAGGCAGATAAGTACTGCATCTATATTCTCCTTGGCTAAAAGGTCATGATAATCTTCAAAAAGTAGCTCTATTCCGTATTTAGTCCTAGCATACTCTAGCTCCTTCTTATCTATATCGCATACTGCTATAACTTCAGCATTAGGTAGCTTTTTAAATCGCTCAATATGGAACTTACCTATCGAACCAAAGCCTATTATACCTACTCTAACCTTCTCCACCTATGGTTCACCTCCAGATCAATTTTCTCCTCTTAATGAGTTAATAGACTTTTCTACCTACGTATTAGATATTAGTTCATCTCATAACGATTAGATTACCTTAAATTTAAAATGTACCTCGTAGACGTCTCCATCATAAGTTGTTATTACTGATAATGTTCTCTCTCCCAGTTTTAAATATGTTCAAATCTCATTCGTGAACGAAACTAATATAAATGAGTTTTTAATGCCAGATTATTGGTGATATAAATGGTTAAGTGTCCAAAGTGTGGATCAGAGGATGTAGAACTTGTTAAGTCTTGGGAACTAGCACCTCGTGGCCGAAAGCCCGTAAAGATAGGTCTCTTTAGATGCAAACAATGCGGAGCCTACTTCAGGAAAGGAATCAAAGAGTAGAATTGTTCAGTATAATAATTTAAGGTAATCCTTATCTCATCCTTTTTTAACTCCTATATACCTAATTATTAATATGAGGTTTACTGTAAATGCCTTATAGGAGAAGCTTTGGATCTGATGTAAAAGCCTTACTTAGAAAGTTATTATTAGGTTATAGAAGTTATTTCTCTAATGATGTACTAAACTCTGAGGGTAGGAAAATATTCGAAGAAACGGTACGTATGCTGATATACGAACATCCCGAGTTTAAGCCTATCATTAGAAAGACACGACGAAATCCTACAATAGATAATGTACTTAAAGTTGCAAAACTAGTATTAGGAGATGAGGAGGTAGAGAGACTCTTTCTAATTGCTACAAGAGGCTATTTTAGATTCTGGATAAGTAATAACTCAGCTTCTCCCTACTAGATTAGCTCAAGGTGATAATCTTTAATTAAAGTATTATTAATATTATTTCTTTGTGCTCTACTTCGTCTTTACTACTGGTCAATGTAACTTGAAATGTAGATACTGTGGTGGAAGCTTCTCACGTAATTTAGTGCCATGGAAGGTACTTTATGATATTAAAGAATTAACTAATTTCATAGAGGAAGATCCCAATGCTACTATAATCTTCTACGGAGGAGAACCACTTTTAAATATACAATTTATAAAGGATGTGATAGAGAGGGTTCCTGCAAAGAGATTTGGTATTCAAACTAATGGACTTCTTGTTGAAAAACTTAAGCCTGAATATTGGAAGGAAATGGAGGTAGTATTACTTTCAATTGATGGAGTAGAAAAAGTAACTGATTATTATAGAGGAAGGGGAGTTTATAGGAGAGTTCTAAAAGCTGCTCACTATCTCCGCAAGATAGGCTTTGAAGGAGATTTGATCGCGAGAATGACTGTATCTGAGAAAAGTGATATCTATCGGGATGTTACTCATTTACTTTCTTTAGGTATTTTTAACCATGTACATTGGCAATTAGATGTAATATGGAGTCCTCCTTGGGATAATTTTACAATGTGGGTTAAGTATTCTTATTTACCAGGAATTTTGAGACTTACTAAATTATGGAAAATGAGTTTTAATGAAGAGACGCCACTGGGAATAGCTCCGTTTCTCGGTATTGCTAAAAGAGCTAGGTATGGTGGTCCTACACCTCCCTGCGGTGCAGGGCAAGACGCCTTTTCAATACTAACTAATGGTAGAATCCTAGCTTGTCCAATTGCTGTGGATGTATCCTGGGCTTATCTAGGGCATATAAAAACTAATTCACCCCAAGATCTAGTAGGGAAAATTTCTATAGGAGAGCCATGTACTTCATGTAAGTATTTCAGGTACTGTGGAGGTCGTTGCCTTTATGCATATAAGGAGCGCTATTGGGGTGAAAGTGGATTCAAATCAATATGTAATATAACAAAACGCACAATAGATATGGTTCTTAATTGTCTAGATAAAGATACTCCTAATAATGCTTTTACTTACCCGCCCTTTAATAACAGTATAGAAATAATACCATGAAAACTATAAAGGGATGTTAACATGGATAACGTTTCAATATCCTGGAGTAAAGATGTAGTAGCAGATTTCCCGAGTCTTTCATTAGGCTATCTAAAGATAATAGGCGTACGAGTAATGCCACGAAATGAAGCTATGGATCAATTTATAAGAGAAAAAGAAAGGTACTTGAGAAGTAAATATAGGCTTGAATCGTTAAAAGATGTACCTATTATTAGAAAGTATAGAGACTTCTTTTGGAGAATGGGTATAGATCCTACGAAAGTCAGACCTGCCTCTGAGGCATTATTACGGAGAATACTTAGAGGTAAGGGATTACCCCGGATATCGAATGTTGTGGATGCATATAACTTGGCCTCTGTAGAAAGTCTAATAACCTTAAGCGCTTATGATCTTTCAAAAATTAATCCTCCTCTGAAAGTTAGATACGCTGACACTAATGAGGAAGTCTTACTTATAGGAGGACGGAGGAGAATACTTAATGGTGAGGAGATAGTCCTAGCAGATGCATCAGGCATATTATGTGTATACGTGCACGGAGATGCGGAAAGAAGTAAAGTAAGAAGGAGCACAAGAGAGTTACTCTTAGTTGCATATGGAGCGCCTAGTATCGAAGAAGAGTATCTTGTAAAGGCATTAGAAATAGCTATGAAGTATATCGTGAGGTTTTCAGGAGGGACTCCTAGGAATATTGTAATATCCTCTCCTAATAAAGGAGATTTAGTTTATTAAGATAATCCTTAAAAGAATTAAAATTTTCAATTTTTTAAATGCTCTGAAAGTGAAAGAAAGTGAATTTCTACTTTTTCGAGTCTAGTTATAACTTTGTATACTTTTATTAGGTACTTTTTATTGTTAGTTTAGTGATTTAAGAGGGAGGTGACCCTTTTGGAGGCTAGAGGGCCTTGTCCTTTACATATTGGCAGATTAATGTATACTTATGGTCGTAGAATTTACGGATTATCAATTCTTGTAGGTATAGAGAGATATGAGACTGTTCATGAAGTATTAGACGTATTTGAAAGGTTTAAGGTAAGACCTATACAGATATTTGGTTCTACGCCTATTTTAGCTAAAACGGGTTGGCTTACATATATAATAGGTGATTTTACAGATTCTAAAGTAAGCCCGCAGGATCTTGTAGTAGAGTTAGAAAAATTAGAAGGTATAAAGCAAGTTCACATAATAAAGCCCATAGATGATTTATTACTCATAGACACAGTTCACTTTCCACTTTTCCTAGGCAAGGATAGAGCTATGGTATTTACTAGAAGTTTCTTTGATGCAGTAATAAGGAAAACTCGTAATAAATTCGGTGAAGGCGTTGAGGCGTTTCAGTATTATGAAGGAAGGTTTATTGGTGAAGAAATTTATGAAAAACTGAGATCTCTTCTTACAGAAAAAGGAGAACTACTCAGGGCTTTTAAGGCATTCTTAATAGCTTTAGGTCTAGCTTTAATTGAGGTCACTGAGTTTAAGCCAGAAGAAGGAACTATAGTCGTAAGAGCTTATGAAAATTTTGAATGCGAAATAGGTAAGGAGGAAGGTAAGGCTTATAGTCATCTATTAAGGGGTATTTTAGCAGGTTTTTTCAGTAAAGTTTTAGATGAGAAACTTATTGCATACGAAGTTAGATGTATCGCAAAAGGTGATGACTACTGCGAATTTATTCTCACTAAGGAGAGTGTTTAGAATCTTATTAACCTTTATTTCGGTTTCGTTTTTAAAGTAGGTAATCGCTTTAATTATTATATGTGGGAAGTATGCTTGTTGTAGATTGTCATGTACATAGTAGAGGTAATGAAAAGGCTGAAGATTTCTTAAAAGCTATGGATAAAGCTGGAATAGACGTGATATTCCTATTCTCACCTTATCCCAGTCTTCACGATACGATTGATAGCCCTAAGATGGAGTTTAGTGCTAAGAGACAACGTGAGGTAGCTCAGTTCGTTGCTAATATTCAAAAGACTGATCCGAATAGGATAAAGGGCTTCATATGGCTAGAGCCTAGGTTAAAGGAAGCTCCTCAAATTCTTGAGTGGGCTATTTCTGATTTAGAACTTAAGGGGGTTAAAATGATACCAGATCATTGGTATCCTTATGAGGAGAGACTATTTCCAGTATATGAAAAAATAGAGGAATTGGGCGTACCTATTATATTCCACTCGGGCATATTATTCGGATTTATGGATTCTTCTCGCTTTTGTAGGCCTACACATTACGAAATCTTGTTGAGATTTCCAAGGATACGATTTGCCTTAGCACACATAAGTTGGCCATGGGTAGATGAGTGTATAGCTACTTGGGGTAGATTTAGAGCATTTCTACGTCGTAAAGGTAAGAGTATGGATGAAATGCAAATGTTCATAGACGCAACACCTGGTACTCCTCCGTTATGGAGAAAGGATGCTCTTCAAAAAGTCTTTGCGTATGGTGCTGAAGACTTTGTAATGTTTGGTACCGATAGTGTACTAAACAATATAAGTAATCATGGAAAATGGGTCTTAGAGAGAGATCTTACAATACTTCGTAATGAGATAGGGCTACCTAATGCAGTTATAGAGAAGTACTTCGGGAAGAATGCTCTAAAGTTCATAGGTGAAAAACCTTAGATACTTACTCATTTTTAATTCCCTCTATGCAACAGAAACTGTACCTACTATCATATCCCTGAATTATTTTGCACGTCTGGGGACCTAATGAAGAAAGCACTCTACCTATTTTAAAGCCTTTTCTTCTAATCAAATCTATGACCTCACTTAAATTAAGGAAATTAGCATGGCTATAGAATATATGCCCTTTCTTAGCCTCTTCTATGTATTTTTTACCTAAAGGACTCTCCTTAGGAATGAATGCTATTATTATTCTACCAAACTTTCTTAGAGTTCTATAAGCCTCATCTAACGCTCTATCAATATCTTTTAGAAAGCATATAGTGAAGATCATATATTCCTCTTCAAACACTTCATTCTTAAAGGGCAAATACCTAGCATCAGCTAGAATAACATCAGTACCTCTAAATTTAGCGATATGGAGTACCTTTAAGGAGATATCAATGCCTATATCTATATGTAATGCTTCAGCAAAGCGACCTGTACCTACTCCTATCTCTAAAGCTCTTCCTTTTCTCCTAAGTCTTTTTAAGGTCTCTACCTCTATCTTGAAGAGTTCTAGGTTTCTATCATACCAAGCATCATACTGTTTAGCGTGCTTGTCAAATAGATCTCTTATATTCATAAAGTACCTCTTATAGTACTTCTTAATGAGTTACACTTATAAGAATGATCTTCATTTTCTAGGCATGCGTGGTGTTGCTTTTGGCAGAGAAGCCCACCCTTAATCTTAACCCTACAGTTTACAAGATAATAGGCGAATCTGCCTTTACTTATTTAGCAAGAGCGAAAGCCCTTGCAGAGAAGGGTATGGATATCGTAAGTTTCGGTAT
>Ga0180301_10003819_pt1 | contig 11710 bp, 6 predicted proteins | sample GuaBasSediGuay16_FD_121797 | JGI IMG/M metagenome (GOLD analysis project Ga0180301, IMG submission 121797) | Subseafloor sediment microbial communities from Guaymas Basin, Gulf of California, Mexico - Guay16, Core 4569-2, 12-15 cm | ecosystem: Environmental > Aquatic > Marine > Hydrothermal... | reverse complement strand
GTCAAGAAAAATTGTACATATAATTGGGACAGGTACTATTGGTGAACCATTGATTGGCATTTTATCGGGTAGAAGAGAAGAACTTGGAATAGAAGAAGTCTCTTTTCAACCGGAGATTACATCACTCAGGAATAAAGCTCTTATTAAGGGTTTGATTTCTCGTGGCGCTAAACTATGCGTTGATGAAGCATTTGCAGGCGAGTTTACGAGTGTAGGACTTAAAATTGAATGTAATTCGAGAGAAGCAATTCAAAAAGCAGCAGTAATAATTGATTGTTCAATTTCAGAGAAAGGTGCTGAGAATAAAAAGGAATTGTACTTGAAATATTCCGGAGAGGGGAAAACTTTCATTGCTCAATCGTGCACTCCTGAATTTGGTAAGAATTATGCTTATGGAATTAATGATGATTCTCTTATTCCAGGGGAAGATCAATTTATTCGAATTGTTTCATGCAATGCTCAAAATATTGCTGAATTAGTAAAAACATTATCTTTTGATAATAATGGACAAAGTAATTTAGACTGGGGCAGGTTTGTCTGTATTAGAAGAGCTAGCGATATAAGTGAGGAAAAACCATTCATCCCATCTCCGGAAGTCGGCACTCATTATAATAAGCGATATGGAACTCATCATGCCTTAGATGCAGCATCTTTATTTAAAACTTTGGGATACGATCTTGATCTGTTCTCTTCATCTATGAAAGTAAATTCACAGTATTTACATATTGTCTATTTTAATATAAAACTGAAAGAAAATATTACCCTTCAAAAAGTTATAAACAGATTTGAAGAGAATAAACTTATTGCTTTAACAAATAAAACACTTTCAAGTCTTGTTTTTTCATTTGTGCGTGATATGGGATATCTTGGTCGAATTTTAAACCAATCTGTTGTTTCTGTATCAAGTCTCAATGTAAATAATGGAAATGAAATAACAGGATTTTGTTTTACTCCTCAAGATGGGAATTCACTATTAAGTTCGATAGCAGCTGCTTTATGGTCTTTTTTCCCTCGTTCTTATAGAGAAAAACTTCAGAATCTCAGTGATCTTATATTTGATGAGATTTAACCTAAATAATTCATGAGCAGCTCCTATATTTGTGCCATATGGCATTAAGAGTTTTGATTTAATTATGAGTTTACTTAAAAAACTAAAATTTATCCCTGTCACACTGAGTAACCACAATTTATTGTGGTGTTATCGAAGTGTGTTTGGAGGATGTCTCCCTTCGATCCGCCAGCTGGCGGACTCAGGATGACATCCAATTAATTACTTTTACGACCTTTTTAAGTGAACTCAATTATTATTAATCTTAAAATAAAATTTGATTGTTGATTATTAATTGGTAATTAGTGACTTAGTGTCCGGTAGTCGCCGAATGGCAAGAATTAATGAGTTGGTTAAAAAGGTATGATAGTTAAATCAATCACAACAGAGTCTTTTTGCGAGAATGTATGGATTGTCGGAGATGAAGTAAGTAGAGATGCTATTATTATTGATCCTGGTGATGAAGTCAATTTAATAATTAATAAAATAGAAGAGTTTGAACTTATTCCGATAATTATTTTAGCCACACATGCTCACCCTGATCATATAGGAGCAGCGGCAGAAATCCAGAAAAGATACAATATCCCGTTTGCAATTCATGCAGAAGAAAAATCAATTTTAGATTCTTTCCTTCCAATAGCCCAATTATTGGGTTTCGGAAATATTGAACTTCCTAAAATATCCTATTATTTTGTTGATGGTCAGATTTTGGAAGAAAACAATTTTAAAATTAAAGTGATTCATACACCAGGGCATACTCCGGGAAGTGTATGTTTTTTAATTGGTAAATATCTTTTTGCAGGTGATACTATATTTAGTGGGTCTGTTGGAAGAGTGGATATACCTGGAGGTTCGTGGAATGAGTTGGAAAAAAGTTTCAAGAAAATTTCTGAATTACCTGAAGATACGGTTTTGTATACGGGGCATGGACAGAGTACAACTTTAAAGGAAGAGCTGAGTAATAATCCTTTTTTAAAAAATCTTAAGTAGGATTATTTATCTCCTTATAATAGACTAAAAGAAACAATAAATAATTGAATTTTCTGCATAAAAAGTTAAAAATAATTCATAAATTATATTTATGAATAAGTTATTTACTCAGTTCGTAGAGTTTTCAGAAAAACATAACCTTTTGCATGGGATTCAAAATGTAGTTGTTTGTGTTTCCGGTGGAGTGGACTCAATGGTTATGCTCTCTTTGCTTTTAGTTCTACGGGAAAAGTGCAATATAAATCTTGTTGCCTCTCATTTTAATCATAAATTGAGAGGAGTACTTGCTGATGAAGATGAGCAATTGGTGATTGATTACTGCAAAGGGAATAACGTGAAACTTTATAGGAAGCAATTGGATGTTAGAAAATATGCCAAAAGTAATAATATTTCCCTGGAAATGGCTGGCCGGAAATTGAGATATAATTTTTATCAGGAAATTGCCAGTCAACTGAACAATTCAGTTATTGCCACAGGGCATACTTTGGATGATCACGCTGAAACTGTTCTTTTAAGGATTTTTAAAGGTACGGGTTTACAGGGGCTCGAGGGAATTCCTATTAAGCGAGATAATATTATTCGCCCTATTCGTTTTGCAAGAAAGAGTGATTTATACTCGTATGCACGCGAACACAATATACCTTTTTCCGAAGATCATACAAATTATGAAGAGAACTGTCAAAGAAATGTTATTAGAAATAGTATTATTCCCAGAATTATTGAAAATATAAATCCTGGATTAGTTGAGTCAGTTGCTAATATGTCACAAATTTTGAGTGAGGTGAATGAATTTGTGACTGAAATGGTAAAGAAGGCATTAAACGAGGTAGTATTAGAAGAAACTCCTTGCCAGATTATCCTTGAAATTTCTCGTCTAAAAAACTATTTTATCAATGTTGAAAAGGAGGTTCTTCGACAATGTGTATTTCGCATAAAGAAGGAGTTTAAACCTATCGGATTCAAGACAATGAATAACTTGATTTCCCTAATTAATTCTAATGAAACAGGTAAGTTACTAAGACTATCAGGAGACTTGTATGCTAATATCGATCGTGGACGATTGATACTTAGTTCGAAGGAATTTAATGATTGGTGTGAAATCATTGTAAAACCAGGTAAAACTTATAAGACTAAATCTTTCGTTTTCAGTTCCGAGGTTTTACCTGTTACCGAATATACTAAACAACCAAATCGCTCTAATGTAGAATTTATTGATTTGGATAAAACAAGTGGAAATATGAAATTACGTAGGTGGGGGTTAGGTGATCGGATTAAACCATTGGGATTTGAACATTCAAAAAAATTAAGTGACTTATTTGTAGATTTAAAAGTTCCAAGAATTAGGAAAGATCGGGTTCCGATACTTGTATGTAACGATGAGATTATCTGGGTTTGTGGTTTAAAACTTTCATATTTGTTTAAAATTAGCTCTAAAACTACATCTATATTAAAATTAAGTTATGAGGAAATATAAAGTGGGAAGTGAATTCATACTAAGTGATAAATACGGGAAATATAGTGGTCAGAGGCTCGAAATACTTATCCCTGAAGCAGAAATTAAAAATCGTATTAAGGATCTTGCAAAGGAAATTTCTGAGGATTATAAGGACAAAATCCCAATTTTTATTGGAATACTTAATGGCAGTTTTATATTTTTATCAGACCTCTTTAGAGAGATGAGCATTGATGCTGAAGTGGATTTTATAAAAATATCCTCCTATGCAGGGGAAACTAAATCAAGTGGTACAGTTCGTCTATTGAAGGATATTAGTTGTAATATTACAATGAGGGATGTCATTGTTGTTGAGGATATTATTGATTCTGGCCTTACAATTAAATTTTTAAAAAACAGATTGCAACAGAGTGATGCCAGTTCAGTTAAATTTGTGTCTTTATTGATAAAGGAATCTACTGAAACCGGTTTTCCGATAGATTATTTGGGATTTAAAATTCCTGATAGGTATGTGGTAGGATATGGGCTCGATTTGGCTCAAAGAATGAGAAATTTGAAGTCAATTTATGCTTTTAAATAAAAAATATGAGGTGATGTAATTATATGATAAATAAAGATTTTTACTTAGTATCTCACAATAATAATAGCTTAGGTAAAAAAAGTGGTTCTCGAGCTTCAGAAAAAGATAAATCAAAAAGTAGAAAAGGTGTGGATAATAAGAATAATGAGTTTAAATGGAAGAAAGCATCAAAAACTTCCCTCATGTGGCTTGTAATTCTTATCAGTTCGATTTTCCTGATCCAGATACTTAGTAGTGGAAGAAAGGAAGAAGTATATATAACATATTCGCAATACAGAGATTTACTCAAAGCACATAAAATCCAAAAAGCTACTATAATTGAAAAAGAATTCCATGGCACTTTGGTTGAGAAGACAAGTCTACTTGTTGGTGAAAGAGCTGTAGAGGTTAATAAGTTCGTAATTACACTCCCTTTTATAGATGATAATATGTTAAGGGAGTGGGATGAGAACAATCTGAAATATAATTTCAAGGAAAAAAGAGTTAAGTGGACAGGTTATCTTTTCAATATGCTCCCCTGGGTTTTATTTATAGGAGTATGGCTGTTTTTTATGAGAAGAATGCAAGGAGGAGGAGGAGGTGGGATATTTAGTTTTGGTAAAAGTAAAGCTAAATTGTGGACATCAGGTCGTCCTAAAGTGACTTTTAGTGATGTCGCCGGTTGTGTGGAAGCGAAGCAAGAGCTCGAAGAGATTATTGAGTTTCTGAAGTTGCCGGAAAAGTTTTCACGTCTTGGGGGCAAAATTCCAAAAGGTGCATTGCTGCTCGGACCTCCAGGGACAGGTAAAACTCTTCTTGCTAAGGCAGTTGCAGGAGAAGCTGGCACTCCGTTTTTCAGTATTAGTGGTGCTGATTTTGTTGAAATGTTTGTTGGTGTTGGAGCTTCTCGTGTAAGAGACCTATTTGAGCAAGGCAAAAAAAATTCGCCATGTATAATATTTATTGATGAAATAGATGCCGTTGGTCGACATAGAGGAGCTGGTATTGGTGGTGGACACGATGAACGAGAACAAACACTTAACCAACTTCTTGTTGAAATGGATGGTTTTGATGAAAAGACAAATGTTATAATATTAGCGGCTACAAACAGACCTGATGTTTTGGATTCTGCATTATTAAGACCTGGTAGATTTGACAGACAAATTGTCGTTGATATTCCAGATGTAAGGGGGCGTGAAGGGATTCTTAAAGTGCATACGAAGAAAATTCCTCTTGCTAAAAAGGTCGACCTTTCAGTGATTGCAAAAGGTACTCCTGGTTTAGTAGGTGCTGATCTTGCTAATTTAGTAAACGAATCTGCTCTACTGGCAGCTCGAAAAGGTAAAAAAGCTGTCGATATGTCTGATTTTGAAGAGGCAAAAGATAAGGTTATGATGGGCGTAGAGCGGAAGAGTATGCAAATTTCGGAGAATGAGAGGAAACTTACTGCATTTCATGAATCAGGGCATGTGCTTGTTGCAGTTAATATTCCTGGAGCTGATCCAATACATAAGGTAACTATCATTCCACGTGGTCGTGCTCTCGGAATAACTCATCAATTGCCTATGGATGAGCGTCATAATTACTCAAAAACCTATATCAAAGGACAACTGGGTATTCTTTTAGGTGGTCGTGCAGCAGAAAAAATCATTTTTAATGAATTAAGCACTGGTGCAGGAAATGATATAGAACGTGCTACTGAATTGGCAAGAAAAATGGTTTGTGAATGGGGTATGAGTGAGCGTCTCGGACCTTTGACATTTGGAAAGAAAAACGAAGAAATATTCCTTGGCAGGGAGATAGCGACACATAGAGATTTCAGTGAAGATACTGCGAAAGTTATAGATTTAGAGGTAAGAAGGATTGTTGAAGAGGCTGAGGAGAGGGCAATAAAAATTTTAAAGGACAATTTATCTGGATTATATAAACTATCAGAAACATTACTTGAACGTGAAGTTTTGGATGGGCATGAGATTGATCAAATATTGAATGGGAAAAAGATAAGAAGAAAACATACAAAAAAAACTTCAAGTAATAATAATCAAAAAGCAGCTCCAGACAAAAAAAGAAGGACAACAAAAGGTCTAAAATCTACAAAAAAAGTAAACATAACGGATCAAAAGGGAAAGACTACTGCTAAGACTTCTAAAGATTAATGATGTTGATCATTTGATAAAAGAGATGGAATCCCTCCCTATAGATAGAGGGGGGCTCCCTATTATGGTGCCTAAAGGAGAATTTTTTATTTTTAAGACTACAAATATTTCTTCTACGGCAGCCAACGTTTTAAAACAACAGATGCTTTCTATTGGTGGGGAGTGTGCTGTCTCTAAATTTGTAGCAACTTGTTCTGTAAAAGAATCTCCTGTAATTCTCATGGGCACTCGACGGCATTTTCTCAGATTGATCGAGAGCTTGAAAAATCAATACTTCGGTTTAGGAAAATTTAGAGAAGAATTAATAGAGTTTTTTGAGGATATAAAAGAGAATAAGGTTTTTAGGGTTGCTGAAAAAGAATTCGATCTCTCAAAAAAGACAATTATAATGGGTATACTTAATGTCACTCCTGACTCTTTCTCAGATGGTGGTAGATATCTGAATGTAAATAGAGCAATTGAGGCAGCTCTTCAAATGGAGCAAGAAGGTGCTGATATTATTGATATTGGGGGTGAATCTACCCGCCCCGGTGCTGATCCTATTAGTATTGAAACCGAACAATCACGTGTTATGCCTGTTATTGAAGGAATTCAGAAGCATAGTAAAATCTCGTTGTCAATAGATACAGTCAAGTCTAAGGTTGCCGAAGAAGCATTAAAAAATGGAGTATCGTTAGTAAATGATATTAGCGGTTTGAATTTTGATGAAGAAATGGCTAATATAGTCTCAAAGCATAGGGCTTCTGTAGTCTTAATGCATATAAAGGGTAACCCTAAAAATATGCAGGAAAACCCGAAGTATGAGAATCTTGTTGATGAAATTTTATATTCTCTTTCTTCTTCTGTCGAAAGGGCGCTTAATGTAGGTATTGAGAAAGATAAAATATTGATTGACCCGGGTATTGGATTTGGGAAAGAGTGGAAAGATAATTATATCATTTTGCGATATTTAAAGGAATTTAAATCTCTGGGATTTCCAATTTTAGTGGGTCCTTCCAGGAAATCTTTTATTGGTAATCTGTTGGATTTACCTGTACAAGAAAGAGTAGAAGGTAGCTTAGCAGCGGTTTGTTGTGCTATAATGAACGGTGCAAATATTATCCGTGTGCATGATGTGAAAGAGACAGTAAGAGCCGCTAAAGTTGCAGATGCTATTGTGGGAAGAGTATAATTAATGACATTATTTTCAATTAAATTTATTACAGTAACCATTCGGGATATTCTTGATATAATCATTGTATATTACATATTTTTGAAATTATACCGGTTTTTCAAGGGGTCAAGAGCAGCACAGATGTTTATTGGTCTTGCAGTTATTTTATTACTTTCTTTCATAGCAAATACAATGCATCTTCAGTCTTTATCCTGGATAATGGGTAATTTAAAAACTGTATGGGTAATTGCTTTTGTGATAATTTTTCAACCGGAATTGCGCAGAATTCTGATTTTTATAGGCCAGAATAGGCTTCTGAGGCGATTATTCCGTGAACCAAAGTCGAAGACGATAGATGCGGTTATTGAATCTTCTCAGGAGTTGATAAGACGGAAATGGGGAGGTCTTTTTGTTCTTGCAAGGGAAATGAGCTTAAAATCTATTAAAGAACATGCTACCGCTATTAAAGCTGAGGTATCTTCAAGTCTATTAATTTCAATATTTAATCCAGGTTCTCCTCTTCACGATGGAGCTGTCATTATTCAGAATGAAATTATTGAGGCTGCTGGGTGTATTCTTCCACTTTCTGAAAATCCTGACCTTGATCCGCTACTAGGTACAAGACATAGAGCAGCCTTGGGTATTTCAGAAGAATCAGATGCTGTAACAATTGTAGTTTCTGAAGAAACACAAAGAATCGCTGTTGCATATCAAGGGCTATTTTATAGAAGTGTGGATGAGGATACACTAAGAGGACTTCTAAATAAATTATTCTTTACTGGTAATGAAAAGTAAGCAATGGTCAAGTTTCAATATATTTTTCCCATTGTTTGCGTGTTATTTTTCGCTGATTCAGCAGTAAATAAAGCAATTTGCAAAACAGCAGACCTAAATTCTTCTGTTAATACTGCTTCAATTATACAGATAGAAGAAAATTGGCTATCGGAGGATAATTGGACATGGAAATCTCACATTCCCGAGCCCAAAACTGAAATTATTCCACAGGAGAATTATAATGAATGTAGAATAGTATTGGATAACTTAAGTTCTGATAATCGTCTTGGACATCCTGTATTACCTCGTTATATAAAAATATTCAATGCCTTTCCTGAGGAAATAAAATATGATGTACACGAGAAAAATAAACATACTTTTAATTTGCAAGCACATATTGAAATTTTTCGGGATTATCCCATAACAGGGGATTCGTTTGATAAATACAGCGATAATTTTGATACTGATAAATTTGAATGGATAGGTTCATATCCTGAAGAAATAGTAAAAGTATCTTTTATAGGATACAAAAGCGGTGTTCCACTCACAAAGGTTGCCATTTTCCCTTATCAAATTTTAAGTGATGGTTTTACCTTAAATTATTCAGAAGATATTGCTGTTAGCATTCATATAGATCGTAATACTAATTTAATTGAAGACTCGAAATTGTCCTCAGATCCGGTTCTAAAAGCTTTGAATCTTTCAGAAACTATCATCCGAAGGCGAAGAAAGGAGCGTCTTTCCAAACCTCAGTTTAATCCCTTAATTGGGAAAGATTTAATGAGAATCGTAGTTGAAACCGATGGTGTTTATCGGATATCAAAGAGATATTTATCAGAAAGCGGAGCCTCGATTAAGGGAGTTGATCCAAGAACATTTCGGCTTTTTAATAAAGGATATGAAATACCAATTTATGTTGCTGGTGAATCTGATGTTGTTTTTAATAAAAATGACTATATAGAATTTGTTGGACAAAGAAATCGAAATAGTGTCGCAGATTACGAATATGATCCTTTCAGTGATAAGAATGTATATTGGCTTACGTGGGGAGAGGAAAATGGTCTTCGCTATGCTGATGAATCTGCAAAGCCGACAGTTGAGTCTAATCAGGCAATAGTTCCACACGATTATTTATATTCTATGCATATTGAGGAAAATAACTTCTTTGACCGATTGGGAAGGGTGGATGTTAATTTACCCTCGCATGTCAGAGATCATTGGTTTTTTGACAGCGGAATTAATGGTGGAACAACAAAATCATACCTCTTCCAGATTCCGTATCCAAATACAAATACAGTAAAAAATTTTAATATTGAAGTAGGGATGCATGGGATCACATATCCAAGCGAGTATAGTACAGCTAAGCATAATATTACAGTGCATATAAATAATATACAGGCAGCTACAGGAACATGGATTGGGCAAACTCCATATATTATAAAAAATAGTCAATCTCAGGTTTTGCAAAACAGATTTTTAAATCATGAAGTTAATAAAATACAGATTGCTGTAACAGGTGATGATCCTACTAATAGATATGACAAAGTTTTATTAGATTGGTATAAAATTCACTATTACAGGCTGTACAGGGCATATAATGATTTTATCGATTTTTATCCGATAAAAGGGATTCAAGAGGGACTTTACCATTTTAACATTGACAATTTTAAAAATCCGGATATCTCAGTTTACAAGGTTGGGAAAAGTAAGCTTAGGGACTTTGATGTCAATTACAATCGGAGCTCTAAGACTTATTCCATTGTTATTGAAGATTATGTTCATAACGATAGTACACTTTATTATGCTGCAAGCGGTGAGGGGATCAAAGTACCAATTTCTATTGAACCAGATACAATATTTGGGCTAAAGAACAGTATCGAAGGTTCAGATGTTTTAATTATTACTGCACAAAAATGGAAATATAATTTAGACAAACTTGTAGAATTTTATAGAGAAATCGGATATGACTCAAAAGTTGTGAGCATTCAGGATATTAATAATGAATTTAATTTTGGTATTGTGAGTCCTTATGCTTTGAAAAAGTTTCTTAGATATGTCTATTTTAATTGGCAGCCAGTTCCTGAATATATTTTAATAATTGGTGATGCCAATATAAAGGAGGAAGAATTTGTACCTTCTTTTTTCTTCCAAACTTATAAGTATGGAGCATGTGCATGTGATTACTGGTTTACTTTGGTAGATGAGAATAGTGAAGTGCCGGAATTTGCTATAGGGCGATGGCCCTGCTCAACCGAGGAGGAGTTAGAGACTCTTGTTGAAAAGCGCATTAATTATAAAAATGAAGAATTGGTTGATTCCTGGAAAAACGAATTGCTTTTTATAGCAGGTAAAGAGGATGTATTTAAAAATCAATCCGAAAATATGATTAAAAGGCAAATATCGAAAGAATTTGCTGTAAATCGAATTTATATAAATCCGTCATCTCGACAGACTCCGTTTTGGGGAGGCTCAGATACTTTAATTTACTTGTTTAATAAAGGTTTGGTTCTGACTAATTTTATGGGGCATGGAGGAGGTGCTGTTTGGGCTGACCGTTCTTTATTTAATACTTCACATATACCTCTACTTGACAATTTAGACAGACTCCCGTTTTTAACGAGTATGACCTGTTTTACGGGCGATTTTAGTAATATAACTGGTCTGGGTGAGCATGTATTACTTGCTGAAAATGGAGGGGCAATTGGATTATGGGGAGCTTCAAGCGTCGGATGGATAAAAAATGATTATCTTATAGATAAACCTTTTTATGATTATATCTTTAAGCCGGGAATGACAGTTGGTAAGGCAATACAAATCGCAAAGATAAAATATCTCACAGAACAGGATTATTTTGATTATCTAAGATTATCAATTGTGTATATGTATAATCTTATTGGAGATCCGACAGTAAAATTACCTTTCCCTGATAAAAAAGTTACTTTATCGATTGATAAAGAAAATCCTGCACCTGGTGATACGGTTACACTTGCAGGAGAATTACCTTTTAGTAAAGGTGATGTATTTATTCAACTCTACGATCTGAATAAATATAGATTGCTTAAAAACGTAATAATGGAACCGTTTTCCAGCTTGAACTTTAGTTACCAACTGACTTTACCGGATAATATAATTCCAGGAAAATCATTTATAAATTATTACCTTCGGAATAATGATAGAACAGAAGACGCACATGGTGCAACAATTTTTAGTATAAAAGGGCTTGATTTTTACGGGTTTCAATGTAATCCAGAAAAACCTCACAAAAATGAAAATTTCACGGTTAGCATAAATACCGATATTGAAAATATACAATCTCTGATATGTGAAATTGATACAAGTTATGCTCATGAATATCTTGATGATAATGGAATAGAACACGTGGTAAGTTTTCAGGATACAAGTTCCATTATTAAGAAACTGATGGTGCTTGGTGAGGGAAGTGTAGACCAGTGGCAATTAGAAGCTCCTTTTAAAGTGATGACTGCTGGGAAATTAATCGCTGTACGTTTTGCCGCTTTTAATAATCTTAAAAGTCCAATTTACTCTATAATGATTAAGAAATCACCGGATATATATC
>Ga0180301_10003818_pt1 | contig 11710 bp, 8 predicted proteins | sample GuaBasSediGuay16_FD_121797 | JGI IMG/M metagenome (GOLD analysis project Ga0180301, IMG submission 121797) | Subseafloor sediment microbial communities from Guaymas Basin, Gulf of California, Mexico - Guay16, Core 4569-2, 12-15 cm | ecosystem: Environmental > Aquatic > Marine > Hydrothermal... | reverse complement strand
TTTCCTTATTCTTTTTATCAAAGACAAGGAAAAACCGGTTATGGAAAGCAAGAAAAAAACCTGTCAATCTATCGATACCACGAGCTAACAATTTTTTCGCATCTACCTTGTATGATTTAGGATCTTTATATATACTTAATTCTATTCCAGATCCCAAATCATCATACCAAACCGATTTATACTTTGGATTAAGCTTTAATATACAGCCATCCAAAGCATTAATCAATTTTTCAATCTCTTTTTCCATAGAAAACTCCTTCTTTTAAATTTCAAAAAAAGGGGGCTTTCGCCCCCTTATACCTTAATCAATTATGATATTGGATTTTGCTGAATTTTAGATAAAGTTACAGAATTTACATTCTCAAAGACATAGTTCTTATCAATCACAACATTCTTCGCAATTGTAATTGCACGCCCTTGCATCATAACATTCATACCATACCTTTCTTTAATCTTCACATTTACCATATCTCTAGAAGGATCCTCCCATCTTTCCGTCGAAACATCATCTCTCTGAACAAGAATACCGCAGTTATTACTATCAGCAAATACAATATCAGTTAATGGCAACCCGTCAGGTGTTGCGTTAGCAACAAATCGGACAAATGGAGTCACCAGAACCTTTATGCCAGTAGGGAAATACCTAGGTGCGACATAGAAACTAGCTCCCCAAGGTTGCAATGCTGTAGTATGAGGATTTTGCACTGCAGTTGTATTATAACCCAATCCTTTCAACATTTGACCCCAATTCTGAGCATATGTACCCTGTGGTAATCCCTCTGATGCAACACTTTGACCAGATATAACTAACTCTCTCATAAGAGGATCTACAGCAAAAATAGCCCAAGCCATAGGATGCATAAGTAATGTATTAGGAGCATAACCTCTCATCGCCATAAATGCATATTGACGAATAAGATCATTAAAAGTATATGTCCAGTTCTGAGCTCCTGTAATATCACGACCCGTCGTTACTCCATACTGAGAATTAGCAGGCGCTAAATTATCAAACAAAACGGTTCCCATTTCATTGATATAAGAAATAGCAACCATTTCTTTTCGCCTAGCTAATGCACGACCTGCCGCTTTCAACCAAAGATTAATTACATCATACTGTGAATCGTCAATATGCTCTTGAGTAATAGGGAGCCTTAAACCATATTTCTGGACATATACAGAAACCATTTTACCTTTATCGAACTGTAAATCAGCTGTTGGATATTCTGCTCCTTCAGGAACAGGATGTGCAATTAAAGCACCAACAGCACCAATTTCAATACTACGTCCTATTTCTAGATTAATTCTCTGAAATAGATTAGGAACAATTAAAAGCTGAGGCTCTAATGCTTCTTTGATAATTGTAGTAACAGTCTCCTGAATAAATCTTGTCGTATCAGGAGTAAATATATCTTTCATCTCTATTCTTTTACGACCAAATGTTCTCGAAGTAAGATATCCATTGGTCGTAAAAATCTTATAAATAAAATTATATATTTTTAACTCATCTGAAATCTCTTCCTTTATCCTGTCAACCTGTTTGACATCCGTGATTTTCATTATATTTCCTCCTTTATTGTTGACAATTTAACCTTATATAGTAATTTCAATATTTGCAACACCGAAATATCCTGCTTGTATAGCTTCTATAATATCCGACTTGCTAGGAGTTGAACCAGTAACAGCAGTTAATGCTCGCTTCACAAAATCATATAATTCATATGAAATTCCACCAGTCTGGTCACCAGGCATTTCAGATTCAGGGAATGTCCTTACATATTCAAGACCACCCTGAGGCCATCTAATATCAAGCGTTAATAATCTACCAACTGTCTGATTTGTCCAATTAGAACTAGATGAAATCTGATATTTTCCATATAAATCAGGCACAATTAGATCTCCTGGAGCTGCTCCAGACGCAAGACGCAAAAATACATAATGATCCATAACCGCCTGATAACCTTTATCAGTTTCACTTTCAAACATGGAACCAAAATCTGCATCAAGATTTACAAACGGAATTTGAATCTCATTCTTAAGTAATATTCCAACATACCCCTGTATACCGTAGTTTAACCACATTCCTCTAAGATCCTGGAAAACATGCATATAGACAATACCAATAGGCTTATTGGCAGGAATTGTGATAGTATCACCAGCAGATGCATAATTTTCCTTATCCTTAAATGTGCGCCCTTCATCAATTGTTCTATATGTATATGTAGCGTTTGACCCACCATTAGCAGGTACTAAAGCACCTTTAATACCTCTTTCATAACCAAAATAAGTATTATCAACAGCAGTAGTAACAATATTACCATTTTTATCGGAAAATACAGGGAATAAATTATCAGAACTAGGCATATAACCACTAGCTTCATCACTAGCAGGAGCCATGGAAACAATAGTACCTTTAAGTAAAACAATTCCATCCTGTAAATCAGTATCTAGCTTCCGAATAGGTAAATATTTATATGCATAAAATGAATCTACTGCTGTATGTCTATGATCACCGATTTCAAAAAATCCTGTGATCTGCCCTTTTAAATATTTATCAGGAGCTGCTCTTAAAACTTGTTTTGGAATATTTCCATTAAAATCCATACTAAACCTCCATTACTTTTATTTCTTTTTTAAATTCAACATTGTCTTAATTAATGCAATACCTTTAGCATCAACTTCATCAATAGGACCTGAAGAATCATCATCTTTATGCCCTATTTCGGTACTATCCTTATCTGAAATATCATCCTCAAAATTCAAAATCTTTCGTTTTTCAAGCTCTTCTTTCAAATCACTAATTGTATCACGCAAAGATTCAATCGTCCTTTTTGCATATTTATTCTGCACAAATTCAAATCCATTAGAAAAACCTGAAGCAAATTCATCCTTACCAAGTATATACCTTAATAAAGCTATATTTTCAACAAGAACATTATTTAAACTTTCCAACAATTCAGTATATTTGGCAGATTTTACAATATCAGTCAAAACGATTTCTGATTTGGTTTTCTGATCTAAAGAACTATCTTTACTTTTTTTTGTCTTAAAAGGACATCCCAATGCCTTAGCTTTTCTTCTTATACAAGCTATCACATATGCAGGTTCATTATATTTTTTCGCATATGCCATAGCAACTCGAGCATGTGCACAATCAGGCACGGGATACTTTCTTTCAGAAGGTTTACAAAAAACACTCTTAGGCAACTTTTTCCTTTTAGCGGGTGTTAGTTTAGCATCAATGGTAATCTCACAAAGTTTTCCTACAATATCATCATAAAGTTCGCCAAAATCTTCATTAATTTCATCATTCTGTTGTAATTTCTCCCACTCAGCCCACATAGCCTCATAATGCTCATCATCCACTTCTAAATATTCCTCATCATCATTTTCATTATCCGTATCTTTATTTAAATTTTCCTCATCCTTTGGCGCGGTATCGGTTTTTGCTTTATCTTCTTTAGGATTTGTTTGTTCATCATTAGTCTCCTTCTCCTGATCTTTAATATCAGGTTTTTCTTCATCGAGATTCTGTGGTTTTAATTTATCTTCATTCATTGTTTCCTCCTTTTTGTTCATACTATCATACAGATCCTGTATATATTCATCCGGAGAAATCTTATTTTCCAAAACCTTAATTATATCAATTTTATTTGGATCCATATTACGTACGGAAAATTCATGTCTTAATCGATTATAATCCTCAACAGGCATCCACCCCAAAATTTTAGCCACATGTCCAGAACTTTGATCCGCAGGAACAGCAACTATAGAATTCTCATGATATGATAAATCTTCTACAATCCAATAACATAATTCATCATCATAAACATTGCCTTTCATATGTTCACATAATTCACTAGCAATATCTTGTCCACATATAGAGCATTTAGCACTTTGAGAACTAGCTCCTATTGACGTTGTTAAATATCTACCGTCTTTTATACGCTCAATCGTTTTCGCATCATTAACATGAAAAACAACCTGTAATTTACATGAAGGAAAATTTTTTAAACTTAATGTAGCTGAATCTTTAATCTCTACATCCATTTTCTTAAATTTTACAGAATTTGGAATATTTGCTACACGACCAACGGGATCAGAATTCCAATTATGATATAAGATCAAAGGTTTTAAAAATGGTTCTTTCCATGTTTTCATACCATTTAAAAGAGCATCTTCCGTATAAAAATTATAATTCGTATTTACATATCCACCATGAGTCACATCTACAAGAACAAATATTCCACTAGTGTATTCCATCGGAACCTCCTATTAGAAAAAAATATAAATCTTCGATCCCAGACAGCAGTACACCTTTGACAATGTTATTTTTGTTAATACTCGTATCGTTGAAAATGTATTTTTCATTAAGTTTTACAATCTTTAAAATTTTACATAAAAATTTACGCAAAAAATCGTTAATTATTTCATTTTCTGTAATAGGAAGCAATTCATAAAATTTAATTTTAAATTTTGCAATAAGATTTATTATACTTTCATCCTCAAAATTTAATTTATCCTGAAATATTAAATCCCAGTTCTCGATAATTTGATCTCCAATAAAATTCAAAACAACTTCTAGTCGCTTCATAACATCATTTGCAGGAATTGTAGGAGCTAGCTTCTTTTGATATTGATTTTCAGGCTGATCCTTATTCTTTCCTTGATTTAATGTAGGTTGCAAATAAGGTTCATCAACAGCACGAATAATCGCTATTGGTTTTGCAACTCGCTCAAAGAACATATCTTTTCTATCTCTATCGGTTAATGGCCGTCTATCCATAATTGTTCGTGCTTCAGTCTCCGTTAATAAATATTGCGCATACATTTGTGCTACGTGATTTTCAATTTTTATCTTTTCATCAATGTTAATTGCAGGTAATGCTAACTTAACTTTATTTTCTGGTTTCCATTTATAAAGACCAGATTCTCGAAAAATTCTACGAATAATATGAAATTGAACTTCCCGGTTTAAACCAGAAGAAAATATTTTTGCCATATTTTCTGTTTGCTTATCCAAAACAATAGCAGTACCTCTATTTGCAGTCTGTCCTTCACCCATGCCTACCGCAGAAGTACCTAGTCCCGAAAAAACTCTTTGTTTAAAATATTCTAAATATCCAAGTAAGTCAATACCACTTGTATCAACACGTATGGGATCAAACGTTATCTTATCACTTGAAACAAAAATACCCTCTTCACTTACGTTTGATAAATCACGCGCAATTCTTTCAATATCTGCATCAAAAACATTTTGATCTTCAGTACTAATTTTACAATGTATAAATCTATTCCCAAATGTAAAAGCATCCTTTTCTAAAGCTTCCTCTAGCTTCCGTAAAGCTCTAATATCATCCAAAACAGGTATTACAAATGGTTTACCAAAAAAATTACCGGCATGTTTAAAAATTTTTAAATGTGTAACAACAGATGCTGAATACCTAATAGGATTTTGTGTTCTATTAATATCATTAGGTTGGCCATAATAATAGTATCCTGTTATTTTTTTAGTTTTTGTATTCCATTCCAATTTAACATCCGGTGCTGGTAATATTCTAAATCCAATATGATGTTTAATTTTATTTATCGTTTTATACTGCCAAACAATAAAACAATTAGCATATAATATCAATTCACGTAATATAGCTTCGAAAAACTCATCTAATGACATATCCATATAGTCACAAAATTCTCGAAACTTAAATTCAATAAAATTTGCTGCATTTTCATTCAATGAAACAAATCGTATATCGTTACCTAAAACCAATTCTACATATTTATCGACTGCGCGTCGAAAATAACTCTCTGTATTATACATTATCCGAATAATATCAAAATCCCATTCAGGACTATAAAGCCTCGAATTTCTACGAAATCCTTGTTCACTATGCTCCTGTTTATTTATATCATCTTTATTTTCTTGTATAGGTATAAATTTTACAAAAATTTTATTCTTTTCCATATAAGTCCTCCTGCGCATTGTAATTTACATTGTCCTTCAAAAATTCTTCAGTCAAATCATCTAAAACTTTTTTTACATCATGTTCATGATATAACAATGAACAGTCGATTGTCTTCATTACAGTTTCATCTACGAATTCATAACCCAAATTATTTTTAAGAAATAAAATCAGTTCATCAGTTGTAGGTGCTATAAATTCTGATACTTTTGGTTCTAATCCAGGTAATTCAGGAATTTCTGTCGTTTCAATTTGTTTAATCTTTTTTGGTATTGGACTATCCCAACCTGCTTCATGTTTTCTTTCTGCCCACGATCCTTTATAACAAAGTTCATAATTCCATAAAGCATCTAATAATTTCTGCAAAAAATCACGCCAAACCTGCAATTTACGAATACCAAATATTTCTTTTTCATACCGACTTAATTGTTCAGTTTGATATTCAAATCCTGTTAAAAATTCTTTCAATAAAGCCATTAAATCATTAAATAAATTATCAATACCCTTAATCGCAATATTTAACAATTCATCTAAAGGCATACAACGCAATCCTTCAGCATAATTCGCTTCTTTAACCTTATCACGAAATCGTTTCCAAAGCTTATCATAATATCGTTTTAAAGCTTCGGACCACATGCCATAACATTGATCCAAATAAAAATTAATTAACCCTTTATATGCTTCAAATAATATTTCATCAAAACTCATCCAATCAAAACCAATACTTATACGATGTTTCGCAATTAAATAATCTAAAATGCCGATTAAAGCAGCTAGCCAGGGTCTCCATTTTTCATTCGATCCTAAAAATCCTAAATTACGGATAACACAACATAAAACATAAGGATCCTGCAACCAATTTCGAATTGCGTTATATGATTCATTTACCCAGTTTCGATAATCAGTTAACAAAATATTTTTTAGTCGTTTTATAAAATATTCATTTCGAGCACGGATACCAACAGTTTGATTAGGATTCAATAAAACTCCTGTTGTAAAATAACTCAAATAACCAATTGGCAATAAAAAAGTTGCTTCACCTATTCCACCTAAAAAAGCAACAATGGGCTGAGAAACTCGTACAACAGTACCAGAAGCTTCCAATAAATTTGTCAAGTCTGCCCCTGAACGCTCTACTCCAGCTGCTTTTAGGCGTGGATCTTCCTCCGCATTAAATTTCCATAAATTAAATAATTTCGTTAAACCGCGTCCTTGTACAGCTGCCATCCGAAGTTTTGTAAATAATAATATTTGTTCAGTTTTGGCAAATGATGCAAAATAACTATTTTTATCATGAATATGCTTATAACACTGATAGCTTCGGAATTCAACAGCTTCTTCTTTCGTTAATCCTGCTGGTAATTCGACTTTTAAATTTTTGAATGGCCAACCATGCGTTGCTTCATGTAAAATAAAATCTAATGTATATAAACGACCAGGTTTATCATATTTTTTCACAAGATCCTTAAAATCTAATGGCATATCGAATGTTATTAATGGATCCATATCACCAGCTATGTCATAATACATACCAGATTCATAAATTCGTTTTATTTGATTTCTTAAAGATTCATCCCATTCCCTAAATTTTTTCCATCTTTTTAATAAAAACCCAAATGAACGTATCCAACTTAATAATAATCCCAAAAATTTTATCTTTATAGAATTCCAAAAAAGCTTTGATGCAAATCTAGATGTAAACATCCTTTTACGAATTTCCTCATCCTTATAAAAATCTCGAACATTACCAGACTTAATATATGTTTCATTTCTTGATAATTTATCTAAACTTGCTACTTTTTCCTGTATTATGCTTTCTAATTTTAAACCAGCTAGCAAATGCGATAATTCTATATGTGTATATGATGCACCTTGAGGATTACAATACGGACAATACATCGCAGCTTTCATTTCAGGATGATTTTTAAAATCTACCTCAAGATGTACATTCTGTTTTTCAAGACGCTCATATGCCCAATGAAAAATTTTAAGAGTATCTACAAAATTTTTAGCAAATGCATCATTTATTTCTTTAATATCGCTTATTTCGTTTGTTTCTTTTATATTTTTAACAAATTCTTTAAAATCTTCATCAAATCCATGTTCATAAATTTCTCTTCTAATTTCAGGTATGTCAGGTCGATAATCAAAATCTCTAGGCATCTAGATCCTCCTTCTGTGTTTATGATGTCCTGATCGTGGTATATTTATAGTCTTCCGTTGACCTTCATATCGACTAGGAAATACAAGCCCTGGTTTTGTAATGGGTTTTATTGAAACTTTTTTCACCCCTAATTTATCAAAAAATCGATCTAATTTACTTTCTTCTACAGGCTGCCTACTAACTTTATCATATTTAAAAACTTTAACTGATGTATACGTTTTTGTTATATGTTTCTTAAAACGGGGATCATTTGACTGATCAAAAAATCCAATAACTGCACACATAAGAGCGGAAACAAAATGATCATTTTCTCCAACAAAAATGGGCTCACCAGTTTTTTGTGATGTCTTAACACGAAATTCCCGTAATTGCCCAACAATTTCAAATTTTTCATCCTTAAAATCTGGTAGAATTAACATATTAGATGATAACATTGTATGTATTTGATTTACAGCAAAATATTTCATTTTCTTTCTACTTTTTTCGCCTGTAACAGGATCAAATACTTCAATATTGCCCGCAAAATCTACAGGTTTGACTATTTTATGTAAATTTGTTGTTGGATGTGACAATCCATATGCATGTAATAATTCAATCTGAACTTCACCATAACCACGATCTACATATATCCAATCCATTTTATACTTAGAATGAAATTCTCGAATCCATTCAACAGCTTTTAACTGACTATATTTTATATCATCATTACTATCTGTTGTCCTACCAATTCGTTTCGTATACCAAATTCTATATCGACCTTCATCTTTAATAAATTCAAGTACAACAACAGCAACACCAAATACTAAATTCCAATCTACACCCATAATATATGTATTTTTGTAATTATATTGACTTAGCGTACCAGGAACTAGCTTATCATTTATCTTTGTATCTTTAAAATAATATTCTTCTAACGCGGCATTAATATCTTCATGCGAAAATACTGTTGCAACTTCTTCACCAAATTCAGCTAGCATTTCACGTTTATATTCTTCAGGACCCAACGTCCTTTTCATTTCTGCATCTATATCAGGATCATATACTGGAGATTCTGGATATTTATAATGAAAATGCTTCCATCCTAAACTTTTTGAAAATGTACAAATATTATAAAAGAATCCTCTACGGCCAGAAGGTGTTGAAGAAACTAATAAATAGGAATCTGTTCGTTCTGTGAAAATGGCTAAAATTGTATCTATAGCTTTATCGGGAATATAATCAACCTCGTCAATAACGAGCATATTAGCACCAGCACCACGAATGGATTCAGCTGCACGAGGACCAGCAGCAACATTAGCTGTAAAACCACGAATTTCAGAACCGTTTGTAAACTGTAAATGGAAAGATTTAAATCTTCGTAATGTCAACGCAGAATCAACTATTCCATTACCAATTAGTTTTTCCATTGCATTAAAAATAAAATTTACCTGTGTTTTATATGGAGCAACAACCATAATTTTTTGATCTCCATGTGTAAAAGCTCGCCATAAAATCTCCGCAGCTAATACAACAGTTTTTCCCATTCGTCGGCCTAATCGATAAACTTTTTTATTTTCCTTAAAAACAAACATCTTATTATCTTCATTATAATCAACAACCTTTGGCTGAGCACAAATCATTTTCTTTTGATACCATCTCAATTTTAAAGATCGAGATGGATCATTGGGATCACATAAGTATTTTTCACACCATAAAATTGGATCAGTTAAAATTTGTAATTCCTGACTAGTTTCTGTTGTATTTATATCGATTTGTAATTTATCGGTCATTGATGTAAATACCTTGCCTCATTTCCTATTGTTGTACGCGCATTATATCTAGAACGATGTATTTCTTGCACAGCTCTTTGACGTTCACTTATAGCTGCTGAATTCATATAAGCCCCTCGATCATAAACATATCCCGACGCATTTAATAATCGATCGTAAATTGTTGCTGTTACACCAAAAGCTTTAGTAATTAAACCCGCAGAACCACGAACTACCCATTTTAATATATCATGAGCTAGCCAAGCAGTACCTATAACAGATAGGGTAGCACGTAAACCAGCAACTGGTAATAACCACCCAGCTTTTTTTACAATTTCACGTGTACCAGTAGCACCAGCATTTTTTAACATTCTTTTCGCAACTTTTGCTATTGTACTACCAACTAATTTTTTATCGGTCATTGCACTTAAAAAACTTTCTCCCATAATAATTCGTCGTTTAGGATCAAATATGGCTTTAAGTCCTTCCATTAAAATGGACCTAGATGCTTTATCTGCTATTTTTTTGCTTACCGCAACTCGAGTCATATATCGCTGAAATGCAGTACGCATCGTTAAGGTTTTTCCTAACTTCAATACTTGAAACTTGTCACCAACTCTTTCTTTAAACTCTGGCATTAACCAAATATCCATAAATTCTCTTGGCATCCCAAATAAACCTGGTCCGTAAAAATTATATACACCTTTCCAAAATGCCTGAGCACCGGGAGACATCTGCTTTGTCATCGTATAAACTGTACGCCAGGCCTTTCGTCTTAATCCGCCAAACCAAAGCAGAGGAGTTCCAACCCAATTTGGCTGTGCTGTTAGCTTAGCAATACCCATATAGGGTAGTTCTCGTTTAGTAAATAATCTCCGTAACCCAGCCCATCTAGTTGATGTCCAAAATCCATATTTTGCTATAGATACAGGATTTGCAACAGCACCAAAAATTGTTCCAAGAATTCTACGGCTAGTTTCTCGAGTTTGACCAATTTGTTGCGCTAAACGCTCTAACTGCTGTTGATTACGAAAATTTTGTACATTATAATCCATAAATTATTACCTATGTCTTGCTGATCGTAATGCTAATGTTAAATCTCCTGTAGCACCGATTCCACCATCAATGGGCATACCATGTGCTCGTTTAAAACCCGGATTAAATCGCTGTGCTCTTTGAATACGTCTACGATACGCTGCTCGTGAACGTAACGCTAAAGCACCCATTGCAATTCCACCAGTTATAGCAGCAATAGTACCAAACTTTCCCCATTTTCCCATTTTCCGCCACCAACTAGTAATACCTTTACGCGATATATTTTTTACAGTTGATGCACCAGTTTTAGCACTTAAATTTTCAAAAAATTCTTTATCGAAAAAGATACCAAATCTTGGTGATACTTTCATATAACCTCCATTTTAGAAAAACTTCTTAAAATTTTGTAATGCATTTATAATACGTCTTGAGGCCCCTCCCCACTTTGAAATATGTATAAATCTAAATTTGGAAAAAATATTACCTAGCCTAGTTCCTGCTTTTTTACCAACCCTCATTAATTTACTTATAATACTAGTTGTTTTTGTACTATGAACATCCGAAATAACATTTCTAATTGCATTTGTCAGTTTTACAGTACGCCGCGATCCTTCGCGCATAATATAACTATTCCAAATAGTGGATAACCGTTTTCCATAATTGAAAACTGGTAAACGTACAAGTCTATTTTCATATTCCATTGCAGTCTGATTTATATACGTATAATTTCCAATAATTGTTTTAATACGATTCGTCATTTTATTAACAAATTTTCGAAGCGGAAAATTTATAGATTGTACATC
>Ga0180301_10003817_pt1 | contig 11712 bp, 14 predicted proteins | sample GuaBasSediGuay16_FD_121797 | JGI IMG/M metagenome (GOLD analysis project Ga0180301, IMG submission 121797) | Subseafloor sediment microbial communities from Guaymas Basin, Gulf of California, Mexico - Guay16, Core 4569-2, 12-15 cm | ecosystem: Environmental > Aquatic > Marine > Hydrothermal... | reverse complement strand
TTTTTCTTCGAGCAGTTTTATGTACTGCCGTTGTTTTTCAATAATGGTGTCTTTGTCCATAACACTTTTATCGGACAAAAACAAACTTTTACTTCAATGAACTAAAATACTGTGAACGGTTACCAATTAACGTATTTCCAAATGAAATTGAAGATAATGATGCTATCGATGTGAATCGCTTTTTTCATGCTCTCGATAATACAAAGAAACATGTTATGGGAGGGGTTTACACAATGGCGGGCTGCCGGAAGGTTGTTGAAATGGCGGAAATGATTGCTGGTGGAGCCGAGGCATTGTGCAGAAAGCCGTTTATATCATTTATTACCTTACTTATCAGCCCTTTCAAGATCGACAAAAATTATGGTGAGATGACATGACTTGGCTAAGAAGGGATTGCCTGTTGTGGTGCCTACAGAGCCTATTTGCGGAACCACTTCGCCGATTACACTTGCAGGCAATGTGTTGATGCATGTGGCCGAGACTCTTGCCGGTATTGCGCTCGTGCAGTGTGTTAATAAAGGAGCACCGGGAATATGTGGAAGCGTTGGTTCTATTACAGACCTTCGGACAATGAATCACCTGGGTGGACCGATCGAGAGAGCGATAATTAACGCGGCTGTCGCACAGATGGCCCAACACTTCGAGCTTCCTTTGTATTCTACAGGTGGAACGACCGACGCAAAAGAATTAGAGGTCCAATCGGCATACGAAAGTGCTATGTCGAATCTTTTAGTTGCCATGTCCGGTGCTAATTACATCCACGATGCCGCGGGTTTAATGGAGTCCGACCTCACAGTTTCCTATGAGAAGCTCGTTGTAGATAACGAGATAATCGGTATGTGCCAGCGTGTCCTTCGCGGTATTGAGGTTAACGATAAGACACTTGCAACTGAACTAATTATCGAAAAGGGACCATGTAGAGACTACATGGCAGAAAAGCATACTGTAGAGCACATGCGTAAAGAGTTCTTTGTTCCGAGCCTGGCCAATCGCCTCAAGCGTGAAGCCCCCGGGGCCGAAGATGACGCATTGATCAAAGCAAAAAGATTTGTGAGGAACGTATGTGCCAATGGTCGTCCCAGTTGTTTGGCAGAAGGAAAGCGGGAGACAATTATTGAGGCGTTCCCAGAGATAATACAGCCTGTCATAGATAAGAAAAGTCCAAAAGCTATAGCTTTAGGAAGACTCATAAAGGACAGTGCTTGATGGCAAGGACAGCGCATGGCCAGACAAGAAAGATCTAAACAATGCTTTTAATAAATCTTAATTTAGTTTTTTGGCAATTATAAGAATTAAAGGAGTTCAATTATGCTTATCAGATTTGAATGCCCTCACTGTAAAGCAAGATTGCAAGTAGGAGTGAAACTAATTGGCACAAAAGGAAAATGCCCGAATTGCAACAAGGAAGTTACTGTGCCAGACAAAGGTGCTGATGCTGAGGAGAATAAGAGTAAGCGAGTCTCGCCGAGGAATACTTGCTTATAGAACTTCTTACAAGCCCCAGAAGGAACCATGAGAGCGTTCGGTACTGCGATAGATTTACCCGTGGCTGGCAGGTACTCGAAGAGAAGGAGTAGAAAGTAAAGGCTGTAGATAAGAGACGATTTGATTATGTGATAGTCGAGAAAATGTTTTAGAAGCCTTGAAAAGGGAAGGATTTTTAACATGGGTATTAGATTTGAATGTCCTCATTGTGAGAAGACGCTGGAAGCGGCCGTCGAACTGGCTGGTGAAACAAGACATTGTCCAAATTGTGGAAAGAAAATTACAGCACCGCAGCAGGATAGCAAGTTGAGAGGTAAAGGGAAGAAGGGCCCGAAATGACAATCAGTGTCTGATTACGCCTGTATCAACGTTCAAAATAATGGCTATGTAATGTTAATAGAATTTGGATGTGAAAACTGTAGCACAATCCTTGGATTTGATGAGAGTTTGAGTGGTGAATTTATAAATTGCCCTTCGTGCCATAGAAAGACCTTTATACCTCTATGGAGTCACACAACTTTATTTGGTTGCCCCAAATGCGAGACAGCAATAAAGGTAGACCGCCATTCTATTAATGGTACTGCATTTTGCCCTGAATGTAAGAGCAAATTTGAAGTCGGTGTAAAACCTTGAGAGCCGAAACATGCACTCTAAAATGAGACAATGTGAAGGAATTTTGGTAAAGCCCTACAACCGATTGTCGGATGTACAAACAGGGCTTATAGATGAGATGTCCCGTGCTATCCTCCATGACCCGGGATTGCTGTGTTATAATCAAGCAGCAATTGAAGTCTTCAAGCAGGCCGGTGCAGTAATCGAATATGAAGAACAGTGTGTGCGTGTCCGTATACATTCGAGCATAATCGACAAAGTTTTGAAAACCGCCCCTTCTAAAGTTGTCCTTGGAGGGCGGAATCCTGACAATCGTCTTATCCTTGATGCTTATGAGCCACGAGTTCGGTTTGGAAGTGGGGCGGAAACGAACATTTGGCTGGATGTAGGTTTTCTTGGCACATCACCACGTTTTGTTCGTAAGTCAGGTTCTATAAAGCGTCTATGTAAGGCGGCACATCTATGTGAGAATCTGGGTAACCTGGACTTTTTTATTCGATGCGTCAATATTTGTGACAAGGAAGTAACATTTGAAAACAAAGATGTCAATAAGTTTTTGGCCAGTCTTAACAATACAACCAAGCATGTCCAGGCCGGCCTGACCAGTCTGAATGCCTTGGAAGATGTTATTCGATTAGGCGAGATTATTGCGGGCGGCAAAAGTGAATTTGAAGAAAATCCTGTTCTTTCATTTATCACCTGTGTCATCAAGAGCCCGCTCCAGATGGTTGATGATGCCGCCTCGAAGCTAATCGCCATATCGAAATATCGCGTGCCGGTTGTCATATCAAGCTGCCCGATGGGGGGAGCAACGGGGCCATTTGGTGAGTTTGGAATGGTTGCACAGATTAATGCAGAGTTGCTTGCGGGTATTGCTCTTAACCAGCTTGTTTCTCCAGGTGCACCCGTTCTTTACGGTGCTGTGCCCGTGCGAACAAGATTAGATAACCTTAATGACATGTACGGCGCTCCGGAATTTGTTCATTACAATCTTGATTGTGCTCAGATGGCTCGCTTTTATGGATTACCCTCCTATTCGACCGCAGGAGTCGCAGACACAAGTATCCCCGGTGTACAGGCCGCCGTTGAGAAAATGATGACATTCATGACAGTCCCGAAGGCAGGCGCTCAGTATATTCACTATGCTTTTGGCCTGTTGGAACGTACCAATATGTTCTGCCCCGAGCAGGCTGTTATGGATAACGAACACATTGGCATCGCCAAACGGATATTAAAAGAGCCGGAAATCACTGAGGAGCATTCCGGTCCAATACTTACGATGATTCGCGAAGTAATGGAAACGGACCACAAGACGTTTATGTATTATCTTCCTCTGCCAACCCGGGACGATGTCTATGTGCGTTATCCGCTTGAGGATGAAGAAGGTAGTGCCTTGCTGGCGGCTCACAAGCGCTACCACGAGATTTTAAAACAGCCATCCTGTCATTTTTCTCAAGAGATAAAGAAAGAGATTTTAGACAAAATACCCGGCGTCTTGTCGAATACACTTATCTGACAAAATGGAGATATATATGCCAGACCAAATAGAAAAAGACCAGATGGATGCTTATAGTGAAGCGGTTAAGAGCGGTCTTTATGCAAAGAAAACCGGCCTTGTAGGCAAATATGACAATGTCCGGCGATACTGGGAAGATGAGATTACCAGGCATTTCTTTTATCCGCATCTGAGGAGACTACTTGAGCATTGCCAGTCGAAAATGCGGCGAATGCGAATAATGGACTTGGGCTGCGGCAGTGCAGATGGTCTGGAACTGCTCACAGGTATCAGGGAGCGTGATTCCGACCTGGAGGAGGTTGAAGTTAATCTGCTCACACGTGAAGTCCTAGGCTCTTATAAAGGTATTGACCTAAGTGACGATTTACTTGCTCAGGCGGAAACTATTTATGGCGGTAATCCGAAAATTACTTTTACCAAAGCCGACTTTGCAAGTGGATTACCTTTGAGCAAGGATGAAGAACTTTATGACCTATATTTTTCATCATACGGTACAACCTCACACCACAACAACCTCGACACTTTGGTGCGGCTTTTATCCGATATTGCCAAGAATACCAAAGAGTACTGTATTATTGTCTGCGACTGGCTTGGTCGGTATTCGTACGAATGGCAGAGTCTTTGGACAAACGACCTTTCTAAAAATGGTAACATGGACTATGTAGTTTCCTATATCTACGATAAGGCCGAGAGGGAGCAGCGACGGAGCGAACTTGAACATTTGAATTTGAGACTTATGAGTCGTCAGGAAGCTGAGAGGGTGGTCGAAAAAGCAAGCAAACGAGCGGGAGTCCAAATCAAGCCATTGACTTATTTTGATCGTTCCATATTTACAGGAAGACATATGGATACGGCTGAATATAACAAACATGCTCAGCCCATCCGTAATGCGGTCAATTCTCTGCATGAAATGAATCTGCGAACTGATTTTAGTTCTCTAATAATAGATTATGTCCCTAAGCCAGGTTTCGATTTCGTAAACTGTTATCTTGACTACCTCCAGATTTGCTGGAACACGCTTGTTCGATATGTCTGGCAGCTTATCACTATTTATGATGAATGGCAGCGATGCTTCTCCGATAAACTGCCGGAGATTCCGGCATCCTATCCAGCCCCTCTTCGAGACATGATGGAACGAATGAAATTGGTAGTGGAAGGAGTCGGGTGGCTTGGTCTTGGGCTTCCGCGTGAGAATATTATTGAGCCGCAGTTGGGGTATGCTTTGCGCTACCTTATGATGAGCCTTCAACAAGGTCAAGGCTGCGCTCATGGCCTTGTGGGTATATTCGAGGTTGATAAAAGTTGATTCAGGACTAGTAACTTGATCACATTTGATAATGTATCCAAGATCTATCCCGGCAACATAGCTGCAGTGGTCAATTTGTCTTTAGAGATCGCTGATGGCGAAACTCTTGTTCTCCTTGGGACAAGTGGCAGTGGCAAGACAACAACCATGAAGATGGTGAACAGGCTTATTGAGCCTTCCTTTGGGCGTATTACAATCAAGGGAGTCGATATTATGGATATGGATCCAATTGGATTAAGGAGAGGCATAGGATATGCCATACAACACATAGGTTTATTTCCGCATATGAATGTTTCCGAAAACATATCGGTTGTACCCAGATTATTGAAGTGGGATAGGACCAAGATCAGTCAGCATGTTGATAAGCTGCTGACAATGGTCGGGCTTGGGCCCGATGAATTTCGATACCGTTATCCATCGCAACTCAGCGGAGGCCAGAATCAGCGAGTTGGAGTAGCCAGGGCTCTTGCTGCCGACCCTCCGATTGTCTTGATGGATGAACCATTTGGAGCGTTGGATCCGATTACACGTGAGCAATTGCAGAACGAGTTTATAGAGCTTGAATCCAAGATTAAAAAAACAGTGATTTTCGTTACACACGATATTTTCGAAGCTGTAAAAATGGGAGACCGTATCGCTCTACTTGATAGAGGCTTCTTACATCAATTATCGACACCGTTGGAACTCGTGACGAATCCCGCAAATGAGTTTGTGGAGCAATTCTTGGGTCAGCATAGGCTACAGCTTTCATTGTTAACAATAACTGTCGAAACAATTTTGACCAAAAGGCAAGATGCCCGAACCTTGTTTGCAAATGAACAGTTCCCTTGTTGAAGCTATTGATATGTTTAAAAAAACAAAAATGGCAACATTACCCGTTTGCAACAAGAATCAATACGTAGGCGACGTTGATAAACTTCACCTGCTCGATGCGATTACCCGAATGATTAATGAAAACGGAGGGAGCGAATGGACACAATAATGGCAGTAATTCAAAAGCTTGGTCCAGAGATAATAAATCGTACCCTTGAACATATCTATCTCGTGTTTCTATCGATGGTTATTGCTGTTGTGATAGCTTTGCCTTTAGGTATTTATCTATCCAAGAGCAATCGGTTGAAACTGGTCTCTGCTATTATGGGATTGGCCGGAATAATCCAGACTGTTCCAAGTTTGGCTCTTATTGCCTTTATCGTTGTCATTTTTGCAATTATTTCGCTACCGACCATAGGAACTGTTCCTGCCATTGTAGCACTTATACTATATGCTCTTTTGCCGATTCTACGCAACACATATACTGGCATCCGGCAAGTAGATAAATCCATTATTGAGGTTGCAACGGGGATGGGAATGACACCACATCAGATATTGTTTTCGGTGGAGCTGCCCCTGTCTTTGCCTGTGATAATGGCTGGGATACGAATCGCCACAGTTTGGACAATCGGCGTGGCCACGCTTTGTGGACTTATCGGTGCGGGGGGACTTGGCGATCTGATAATAAAGGGGTTGCGAAGTATCCAGGTCGATTACCTGCTGGCAGGAACCATCCCGGCTGCAATTTTGGCCATAATATTTGACTGGGCCCTTAGCAGATTGGAAAAATGGCTTACACCTGCAGGACTCCAAAAAGAAATTGTTTCTGATAATTATACAAAGAATTAAATAAAGCGCATGACAAGACCAAAATGAAAAGTAATTTATCCGACACACAAACAAAACATATAATGCAAGGTATTCAGCAAGAATTAACGGTGGGTAAAAAAGCTGAAGCAGTTAGACTTTTTATGGAAGCTCAATCAAAGCATCTGCTTCCAAGGGATGGGGATACTCTGCAATGGTTGGTTGAGAAAATTGGCAATGACTTTACTAACAAGCTTTTGGATGCCCTCGTACATTACCCATGTTTCTATTGCAAGAAGGGTTTACAACCGTGTGAAGCCTGTGATGGAGCCGGGCACTTAGACCATGAAACGATATGTGATCAGTGCCTTGCAGTAGGTTTAGTGGGCTGCAGTTTCTGCGGTGCTACCGGATGGTCTCCCTACGAGTCTGTGCCGACGGGACTTAGGTATATAGTATTTGCCGGGCGTGCCAAAATTGCTGAGGAACAGATTAAAACTATCCTTGCTAAGCGGATATTGGCACCTTAGGTCGACAATGCTGTTGAAACATTTAAAGAATATGTTCAGGCATTGTTCAATTTGAATAGACAGATAAGCATATTAGAAAATACGGCCGTTATCGCTCCAAAACTGCTAAAAGAGTACCCGGCATTTAGAAAACAAATTGTGAGAACCACGAATACAAGTGTTACAGTTGCCCTGAATACCAAAAAGAGGTTGAAAAAATTGATTCAGCTTATGGCCACTGCATCCAAATTGGAAGCTAAGAGCTTCCACAGGGATTCGAAAATGCGCCGGTTTGGTATGGGTCGCAGCGAATTCTATGTTTCTTTACTAAAATCAGCGCCGAGATTTGGTGGAACGGATTTGGAGCATCCGTTTTTAAATAAAGCATTAAAAAGATTGAGTCGGAATAAACATGCCCGAAAAAGAACAAAGTAGAAAACGCGAGCATAAAGTGCATCGTACTCTATTAAATGTTCGAGTTCGGTAAAGGAGAAACCAATTAAACCGATACGTGTTCTCTATATGAAAAAGGTGTTATGAACAAGATACCAATGCAAATCAGAATATTGATTATCATCGTTGTAGTAGCCGTTCTCACCGGCACAATGACAATAGTCCAGCACAAGGACGAATCCGACACGCTTAAGGTTGCCTTTGGTGCTGAATTCTTGACTCGTCCGGATGGATACGACGGTTTAAGTAAGCACTATAAGTTCAGGTTCAAATCCGAGCCAAAACAGATGGTAGATGGTCTAATGTATCAGGCCCTGGTCAACGGTTCAGTAGATGTGATCAATGGTTTTTACACAGATGGGCGAATACCCGCTTACAAATTGTTTTGCCTGGAAGATGACAGGAACTTTTTCCCACCGTATTATGCCGCACCATTGATAAGAAAAGAAACATTGGAACGTTATCCCGAACTCGAAGAAATCCTAAACGCCCTTGCCGGTAAAATTTCCAACGAGACCATGCGAAACCTTAACTTTGAGGTCGATGAAAACGGATTCCGCGTCGAGGATGTTGCCCGAGGATTCCTGGCAAAAGTGGACCTTGTGCCACTCGACGCTGAGCCGGGGGGTGGTTCAGCAGGAACTATAACTGTGGGGAGCAAGAGCTTTACAGAGCAGGAAATCCTCGGCGAGATAATCGCAATTATGATTGAGTACAATTCTAACATCAAAGTCGTGAGGAAATTAAACCTTGGGGGAACTATAATCTGTTTCAACGCGCTTAAGGCAGGGGATCTCGACATTTATCCTGAATATACAGGCACGGGTCTGGTGAACATTTTGAAGATGCCCGTTGAACCTGACCCCGATAGAAGTTACGGCATAGTAAAAGAGGAGTTTGAAAAGAAATACGATATTGTTTGGCTAAAGCCATTGGGTTTTAACAATACCTATACACTTACAATGCGAAACGCACACGCTGAAAAATTAGGGCTTAAGACCATCTCTGATCTGGCTGCCTACGTAAAGAAGCAAGCAAATGATTTTGAGTAATGATAGCGTGTTGTTTTTGGACAAAGTCTAAAATTGCTGATACATAAAAAGGACATGAGACATGGCAGGAATAGCAGGTATATTTGGAAGCAGCGTTCAAAGAGAAGATGCCTTGAGAATGCTCGAGAAGATAAAGCATCGCGGCCCTAATACTTTAAGTACTTGTTATAAAAACGGGTTATGCGCAGGAGTGGTGGCATCAAAGTTGTCAGAGTCACGAGGCAATGGTTTGGCCCGGGAGGCTGACATTGCTGTACTATTTGACGGCGAGATATACAACAAACGTAGTGAGGGGCAATCTGATGCAGCGGTTGTCCTGAAGTTCTACAAAAAATATGGCAGGATTTTCCCCGGCTACTTAGAGGGTGTTTTTGCATGCGCTGTCTATGATGGTAGGGAACTGCTTCTTGCACGTGATTCGATAGGAGTCCGCCCTTTATATTTTGGCAAAACGCGGGGAGGTTCGGTTTGTTTTGCATCTGAAATGAAAGCGTTGGCAGGCATTGCAAAGGAGGTCGCAGAACTTCATCCTTCTACCACTTTTTCTACAAGTAACGGGATTAGCAAGTTTCTACCACTATTCGGCGATGTTTATTTGCCTTCATCCGCAAAGGAGGCTGCAGACAAACTTCGCCAACATATTGTTGAAGCTGTAGAAAGACGACTTGCAGACAATGCGATTGGGGCATGCCTTTTGAGTGGTGGACTTGATAGCTCCATTATTGCTTCGGTAGCCCACAAAATACAGCCCAACCTACTTATGGTTACCGTTGGTACGGAGGGTGCCCCTGATATGAAAAACGCAGAACTCATGACCGAATACCTCGGAGCCAAACATCACGTTTATATCTATGGCACCGAGCAGATAAAGCAGATTATCCGCCAGGCGATTTACGCCCTGGAGTCATTTGATGAAGATTGTGTTAGTGGCGCTATAGCAAACCTCTTCGCCTCAGCCCGCGCTGCTAACCACACGAACTGCATCTTGAGCGGTGAAGGAGGCGATGAACTATTTGGCGGGTATCACCTTCTTAAGGGCCTTCCAACCGAATTCGAGCGGCTTAAGATGATGGATAGGCTTATAGCAATTGCGTATAACACAGCCGTACAGCGTCTTGACCGCGCAATGATGGCCAATTCCATTAATTATCGCACGCCCTTCCTCGATACCAAGGTCATAGCGTATGCTATGCAACTTCCTGTTCAGTGGAAGGTGCATGATAATGGTAATGGCAGGCTCATTGAGAAATGGATTTTGCGTGAAGCCTTTAAGGACATGTTACCCGAAGAAATATGCTCTCGCCAGAAACTCCGCTTCTCCGGAGGGACTGGAACAGATGACCTTATGGATGCTATTATGGCCGAAGAAGTAGACGCCGGCGGATTTAAGCAAGAGACGTGTACAACTGAGTGTGGATATCGTCTGAACTCACTCAAAGAGTTGTGGTACTACAAATTGTTTAAAGAAAAATTTCCATCACCTGATTTTGAAAAGCTTGTAGGTCGCTGGGACCCTTACAAATAGAGCCGAGGTAGTATGAGCAGTGCTCAGAAAAAATAAGCTATGAACAAAATTAATAGTCAAAAAGCAGATACAATTCGGGCTGCTCTGGTCACAATGCCGCCAGACAAACCTGCGCAAATTGTCAAGTTGGCCCTGATGATTCACCATCAGACCAACTTTAGACTGACGATACTGGGGTGTCATCTGAAATCATTCTTAGACTTGCCTTCTTCCGCCCCTTTTGTGGGAATACCAGTGGTGGGTCTCCCGTTAGGGTTGTCCGTCAAATCCAGCCAAAGGTCAGTACAAAAACTCTGCAAAGAAATTCGGAAATCCTTAGAGTACATGACTGTCGAAGATAGCAGGCTGGAGGTTGATTATATAAGTGGATGGCAGTGAACCAGTGAAATGGCAACGCATAATAATGTTGGAGGCTAATGGTGAAAGGCGATTTGGAGATATAGCTGTGATGAACTATCTGCAAAAATTTCTCGGCGATACCGTTCTAAAGGAACCGCTAAAGAACATGCCAACTATTGGATTACATTCGGATGACCTTACTGAACAAAAGTCAGAATTGGAACCTTTCGGTTTCTTGAATGTTTCTAAGCTGCCGTTGGAAGAGCAAATCGATACAGTTCTGGTAGTATCATCCAGAGTGGCCTGCTCTGTTCTGCGATATCGGAAATTAAAGAGTATCTTGAAGCATTGGTCCGGCAGTGTGTTAGTTCTTCCATATTGATTTTGGAAGTAGAGAAAGAGACTGTTTATTGTAGCCCATGAAAAATGACAAATACGAAATATTAACGCCTACGGAGTTAGCGTTATTTTTAGATATCGACATGACCGTCTTATCCAGGTTGATTGACAAACGTTTGCTTCCAGAACCGGTGATGCGTGGAGAAAAAATCGGATGGGATAGCTCTGCTGTTGAATGGATGCAAAACTTGGACTGGTCCTAAATACAGCTATATTGACTGCGTACTAAATTGGAGCAATTTGGCAATAAATAAAGTTAGAGGAGTTACCAAACTATGGCAAATAGTTCAAGAGCAGTTATCCTTGGAGCTTCAGTCGAGCAATTTTCTCATATCCACAAATGCCTCCCCGCCTGGGAGTGCGTAAACTTACCACTGGATGGTAGGGCTACTATGGCCTCTTTAGATTGCAAGGAAATAAGATTGGCAGTTTTGTATGCTCGAAAGAGCCCTGAAAATACAGTTTTTATTTGTAAGAGTATTAGGGATTCTGAGGATTTCTCGAATGTGCCGATTTTATTAGTGATCAGCCGCTACCAAATGGGCCAGGCAAATGCTGTTAGAGATATGGCGAATGTTAACTTCATTATAGCACCATTTACCGAAAAAGAGTTACATGAAAAGATTATAGAGTTCGTGTGATTAGTTTTGTGTTCAAGTTTTGTGGCACTTTGTGGGTGTTCGATACTTAACGTATTAGAAAATAGAATTATAGAATAGAAAATCCCAACAAAGAACGTTTTGGTAAATAACTTTATATTGCTGTTTTAGCGCGGAGTTTCGGGTTAGTACAAGGCGTTTGTCTACTGCCGCCCGGAGCTGTATTGGTATACTGTGAGGACGTGCAGTCAGGCAAGAACATCAAAGTAATCACCCGAAAGAACCGCTAATACCTTA
>Ga0180301_10003815_pt1 | contig 11715 bp, 11 predicted proteins | sample GuaBasSediGuay16_FD_121797 | JGI IMG/M metagenome (GOLD analysis project Ga0180301, IMG submission 121797) | Subseafloor sediment microbial communities from Guaymas Basin, Gulf of California, Mexico - Guay16, Core 4569-2, 12-15 cm | ecosystem: Environmental > Aquatic > Marine > Hydrothermal... | reverse complement strand
GCTTAGGAAGATAAATCAGTTCCGGCGAAATCAACAAAAAGGAAAAGCCGTTCCCGGCACGCGCGGTGGTGATTTTCCGCAAAGGCGCGGCCGAGGTATGGTCAGACAAGGCCAGGGTATGGGCGGACGAGGCCAGGGTATGGGCGGACGAGGCCAAGGCATGGGCGGACGAGGCCAAGGCATAGGCAGACAAGGGCAAGGTATGGTTGGACGAGGCCAAGGTAGGGCCTGGCGAGGCCAAGGCAATCGCGGACGAGGGGAAAGTATGGGCTGGCGAGGCCAAGGCATGGACAGACGAGGCCGAGGTAGGGGTTGGCGAGGTCAAGGTATTGACAGGCAAGGCCGTGGTAGGGGTTGGCGAGGTCGAGGCAATCGTGGGCGAGGCCGGGGCATGGCCTGGCAAGGCCGAGGCATGCGTGGGCAAGGCCGTGGTATGGGCTGGCAAGGTCGAGGTATGCGTGGGCGAGGCCGTGGTATGGGCAGGCAAGGTCGAGGTATGCATGGGCGAAGCCGTGGTATGGGCTGGCAAGGTCGAGGCATGCGTGGGCGAAGCCGTGGTATGGGCTGGCAAGGTCGAGGCATGCGTGGGCGAAGCCGTGGTATGGGCTGGCAAGGCCGAGGCATGGGCAGGCGGGGTCAACGTGATGATATAGATGTAGAGGAATTCGACTGGGACTGGTAAAGAGCATCCTGCTTACAATATAATCGGGCCAATATTAAGCTTATAATGAACAGGCTGTGCATCCGAGGGGTGACACAGCCTGTTTTTTTATCCAAGCATTCTGGTTCGGGTGATAAAATTATATCGGCGTTATTATTCGGAAAACCGGGAGATGAAAACTATCTACAAGTCTGTGAATTTATTACCAGTCGTTGGGGTAGTAGATGGATTCGGGGCGGATGTCAAACTTTCTATATAGTCCTTCGACGAGTGCTTCTATTCTTTTTATCTGGCTATCTGTTGGTCGATACGTTTTAGCGTCAGCTATAACACATATTCGGACGGTACGGTCGGTTCCATACCATGTTCGGCCGGGTATTATTGACCATTGTCTCTGCCATTTTTCTGTGGGTAGTATTTGTCCGTCACCGCCACCCAGGCCGTTGCAAATAACAAAATGGCAGTTTACATCTTCGGATTTAGCTAAGCCATTTAGTGCAGCCAACTGTTCTATGTTTCCTGCTTTTGTTCCGCTATAGTAGATTTCTATGCTTTTCCAGCGTTTTGGTGACTGCGGAGCCCGCGATAGAATGGCCTCTTCCACAGGGTCAAGATGATAATAGCTTGAAAGACAAAAAGCCCCTGCAGAAGGAGGGGTATTGCGTAGAGTCATCAATACCACAGCTCCTACGGTCATCGACACGAGCAGTGCCGCTAAAACTTTTGCCACCCTTGGCTGATTCGACATAGTTCCGTCCACGAAAGTGCTTCAAAATCGTAGTTGCCTGCCCACAGAAGGCACGGCTATCTTATACAACAAACATCGGAGATTTCCAATATGATACTTCAAATTTTGGCAAAAAAATTTGTATTTATATTCCCGATATGAAGTTTGCAGTTTTTTTTGGGCGGTCGCGAGTCAAAAAGCTTGACTGTTTTGGTCCGTTTTGCGATAATAATTTCCGTTAGTTTCTTAACCGAAGGGAATATATGTCTGACCTCGATATAGTAAGAGACCTTGCCAGAGAGGTACTGACCATATCAAAGCCGAACAGCAAAGCTAACGGCTTTCTCTGGGACCGAACGGAGCGACTTGTGAGAAACGTAGAGTATATCTGTCGTCTGCCGGAGGTTGCCAAAGATAAACTGCAAATAGACCATTTTGCCCTGATAGCGGCGACCTATTTCAGCGAAGCCGGTGTAGCCCGCCATCCTGGGTCAGGAGGAGCCGGATTCGAAGGGTCGAATTCCAATAATAATAACGATGATTTGCTGGATTTGGCTACGCTGGTTGTTGAAGAGAGCCTGAGTCGGGCTACAAGCCCAATGAGCATCTCGAAGATAAACAAGATTATCATCGAAAGCAGGAGTCATTTACCCACAACACTGGAGGCGATGATACTCTCGGACGCCCGGAACCTTGATGATATGGGTGCTATAGGGATTTTCAGTGAATTCAAACGACACATTATCGGGGGCAAAGGTGTATCAAATGTTTTGCAAGCCTGGCAGAGGAAAATAGATTATAAGTACTGGCAGGCCCGTCTCAAAGAGAGTTTTCGATTCGAATCGGTTCGTAAAATTGCCGAGGAGCGACTATCGACGGCGGAGTACTTTATGAATCAACTTAAGGTCGAAAATACGGCCAGCGACCTTGGTGAATTGTCGGTTGATTCTTCTATCGATTAAAGAAGCGAGGTTTATACAGTTTGTTTCGTGTCGTCGGGAATGGGAGTTGAGTAGAAGTAATTTCCAGAAAATCAAAGAAAAATCCGTATATCACTTGTCCTTTCGATTTTATTTATGATACTGGTAACATCCGATAATTTTCCGGGTTAAATATATTCGCAGAGATGTTGCTGCGACAGAGAGTTTCAAAAGTAATAAAGTCAATCAGCCGATAACACAGAAAAAGAGTTCACAGCAGAAACTTTAATCCTGAGATTAACAGTGCTGATTAATCAAAAGACATACAAGAGCGAGGAAAATAAAATGTCGCCAGAATTTGATTTTGGGAGTGCGGATTTCAGCCCCCTATCCGCCGAACAAATTACTCAGTTGACCACCCAGGGCTGCAGTTGTTCCGACTGGTCAAACGTTCTTGCGGCTGATGGCTTTGACGCCGGGAGAGTGAAATCAACTCATTTTTCCGGTAGTGTAAGATTAGGTGTTTTTGACGGAGAAGTATGTTTCTTCGGAGGAGTCAAGAAGCCGGCAGGCATCAGCAATGCAACAATCCACAACTGCATAATCGGCAATAACGTATATATCGACCACATCAGAAGCTATATAGCCAACTATGTAATCGAAGATGACGTTGTTATCGAAAATGTCGGCTTACTTTCCGTTGAGGGAGAGAGCTCATTCGGCAACGGTACCAAGGTGGCAGTTCTTGACGAGACAGGAGGCAGGGAAGTACCGATATACGACCAACTTTCGGCCCACACCGCTTATATAATAGCGTTTTATCGTCACCGACCTAAAGTAATTGAGAAACTGGAGAAAATGATAGGCGACTACACCAATTCTGTGAGTTCGTCCATGGGTCTTCTTGGACAAGGCGCAAGATTGATTAACTGCCGAACTATCAAAAATTTGAAGGCGGGACCTTACAGTACAATTGAAGGTGTTGGTAAATTGGAAAACGGGACGATAAACAGTTGCAAGGAGGACCCGGTTTATATCGGGCCGAGTGTTATCGCAGAAGATTTCATTTGCTGCAACGGCTCGAAAATTACAGACGGTGTAATAATATGTAATTGTTTCGTAGGTCAGGGTTGTGTACTGGCGAAGCAGTATTCTGCGGAAAATTCCGTATTCTTTGCCAACTGTGGAGGTTTTCACGGTGAGGCGTGCTCAATATTTGCCGGTCCTTATACCGTAACCCATCACAAATCCACCCTGCTGATAGCGGGTTTATTTTCCTTTTTGAATGCCGGCAGCGGCACCAATCAAAGTAATCATATGTATAAATTAGGGCCGATTCATCAAGGCATTGTCGAAAGGGGTTCTAAAACAGCCAGTGATTCTTATATGCTGTGGCCGGCAAAAGTGGGAGCTTTTACGGTAGTGATGGGAAGACATTACAGGAATTCAGACACTTCTGATTTGCCATTTTCTTACCTGATTGAGCACGAGGATGAAAGTATTCTTGTTCCTGGTGTAAATTTGCGTAGTGTCGGTACAGTCCGAGATGCGCGTAAATGGCCCAAGCGGGACAGGCGCAAGAGCCCCGACAAACTCGATTATATAAACTTCAAGCTTTTAAGCCCATATACGATTCAAAAGATGCTTAACGGCTGTGAGCTACTGAAAAATCTCAAAGCAACTTCCGGAGAGACATCTGATTATTTCACTTATCACAGTGTCAAGATTAAGAACTCATCTCTGGATAGCGGGATTAAATTTTATCAAATGGGGATTGATAAATTTTTGGGTAACTGTCTGATTAGACGACTTAGTAATCCGCCAAAAGGCGGGTTTAAAAATATCGATGAACTCCGAGCGGCACTATCTCCTGAAAGCGAAGCAGGTGCGGGCAAATGGATGGACCTTGCAGGTTTATTTGCACCTGAAGAAGCGGTAGAAAAAATGCTTTGTGACATCGAGGCCGGTACTATAAAGACATTAGAACATTTGACAGAAGCGTTCCGAAAAATGTATAACGAATACCAGTCATACGAGTGGACCTGGGCGGAGGATATTCTGCAGCGGCGTCTGGGGAAAACAGCCGCCCAAATAACACCGGAAGACATTATTGAGTTGGTAATAAAATGGAAAACGGCTGTTATAAAACTCGATAATATGCTTCTGTCTGATGCGCAAAAAGAATTTGCGGCGACCGCTCAAATCGGGTTCGGTTTTAACGGCGATGAAGAAACCAAGCGTTCTGATTTCGAGGCAGTGAGAGGGACATACGAAAAAAACAGCTTTGTCACTGAAATAAAAGAACATATAGTCAACAAGACCGCACTCGGTGATGAGATTATTAGCCGGATGGAAAAGCTGCGTTGAGGTTAAAATAATCAAAAAAGAAAAGACAGGTTTTCTGTTTTCCTTTTAACGGTTATTTGTAATAGAGCATTTTAATTTATTGTTTTCGTGTATCCGGATAAGCTTCTATGAACCGCTCAAGTTTTTCCAAATTCCAGCCTTGTAATACCGGGTTTGGTTTAGTTGATTTTTTGCTTTGCCAGATGTTGTTCGATTATCTTAATGAGTGATTCATCATTTATCGGCTTGGAAATATAATCCGTAAATCCATACGCCAAAAGCTCTTCCCTGTCGTCTATCATCGCTTTGGCTGTTAGGGCTATAATCGGCACAGTCTGTTTTGACCGATTTTTGATTATTTCATCGAATGCCTCATAGCCGTCCATAACGGGCATCATAATATCCATCAACACTACATCCGGGGATACCGTAAAGTATTTCTCAACCGCCTCTTTGCCGTCTTCGGCGAATATAAGATGGTATTTGTGCTCAAGCATCATTTTAATTGCGGCCCTGCCGAATTTATCATCCTCAGCTATCAGTATTTTGGCGGAATTTTCCGGCGTGAACGAGTCAGAACCTTTAGCAGAGCGTCTTTTAGCTGATTGACTTTTTCGAGATTCGTACCCAAGGGTTTCTGTAATATGGTCGTCTGGTAAAATTTGCGCGGTTTTTAATGGGATGTAAAACATAATGGTCGTGCCTTTGCCGAGTTCGCTTTCAGCCTTTATTTCACCGCCCAGCAGTTGCACCATTTTCCTGCAGATAGACAGGCCGAGACCGGTTCCAGGGTATTTTCTCGTGGTCGAGCTGTCAACCTGTGTGAATTCATCGAAAATGTGTTCGATATCGTCTTTGCTTATTCCGATACCGGTATCTGAAACTTTGAAGCACAATCGATTTTGCTGTACATCTATGTTCAGTATAATTTGGCCCTTGTCGGTAAATTTAACAGCGTTGCTTATGATATTTGTAAAAATCTCATGCAGTTTTTGAGCATCGGAGATGATGGTACGGGGCACCGCATCGCTTTTTTGAACGAGAAACTCTATCTCATCGTTATCAGCGCAAAGAGTTTTGACCATACTGCGTATCGTAGCTATGAGTGCATCAAGAGAAAAGGGCTTTAGGCTTATCTCCATCTTGCCGGACTCAATCTTCGAAAGGTCAAGTATGTCATTAATTAGCAACAGCAATCTCTGCCCGCTTCGATATATAATCTCCAAGCCTTCAAGTTGTTTATCGTTTAGATTATCGGCGTTGTATTCCCGAAGCGTTTTCGACATACCTATTATTGCATTCATTGGTGTTCGGATTTCATGGCTCATATTTGCAAGAAACTGACTCTTGGCTTTATTAGCTAATTCAGCCTCTTCTTTGGCCTTCTGAAGCAGTTTTTCCGCCCTTTTGCGTTCTGTGATATCCTGTAAAATACCGATACAGCCGGTTACCTCGCCGGTTTTATCGTCACGGACAAGCAAGGAGCAGTCACTGTACCATTTTACTTCACCTTTTGGGGTGTGAAACCGGATATCCGCCTTGAAGCGGTCCAGTTTACCGGTTTCAAATGCCTCACAGTAGGCTTGTTCTGTCTCGTATCCACAAAGGTCGTGAATTACTAAGCCCTCTGAAAATGCTTTTAATTTATCTAAAGTCAAATCATCTGGTTTTATTCCGACCAGTTCCTCTATTCCTGTACCCATAAAAGCGTATTTATTATCTGCAAAATTCAACTGGTAAGGAACTCCCTGCGCATTTTCTATTGTCTTTCGGTAGATGGCCTCTGAACAAGCTAAAGCTTCTTGTGCACGTTTGCGTTCAGTTACATCGATTCCGGAAGCAAGAACCTCAACAATGTTGCCTTGCGAATCGGTAATTGATGCATTATGCCATTCGATAAGCCTTTCTTCTCCGTTCCTGGTCAAAACCGGATTCACGTTATATTCCATTAAATCTGCTGTCCCCGCCAGTAATTTGATCAAAAGTCAATCTTGTTTTTTCACGAACTCTCTGGGGAAGAAAACGGTCAAACCAGTTATTGCCAATAACTTCATCTTCTTTGTAACCAAGAATTTCACAGCCTTTTTGGTTAATAAGGTCAATTTTTTGGTCTGGATTGATTACAATCATAATAGTGCCGGCAAGGTTAAAGTATTTTTGCCTTCTCTCTTTTTCTTCTCTTATTTGTTTCTCAGCAGCTCTCAACTGCTTGTTGCTGGCGATGAGTTGTTGATTAGCTGCTTTGAGTTGTTGTTCACTGGCACGCAACTGTTGGTTAGCAGCTTGTAATTGTTGTTCGCGTGCCTGCATTTGTTGATTGGCAGCTTTTAGTTGTTGATCGTGAGCCTGTAATTGTTGATTGGCCGCTTTTAACTGTTGCTCATGTGCCAATAACTGCTGGTTGGCAGCTTGTAATTGCTGTTCGCGTGCTTTCAGAAGTTGGTTGGCTGCTTTTAATTGCTGTTCATGTGCCTGAAGCTGCTCGTTGGCGGCTTTCAACTGTTGTTCGTGTGCCCGGAGTTGCTGATTAGCGGCTTCTAATTGTTGTTCCCTGGCCCTTAGTTGTTGATTGGCGGCTTTTAATTGATGCTCGTGTGCCCGCAGCCGTTGAGTTTTTATTGAGTTTAATTTCTCCACGGCACGCTGCTTTGCCTGTTGGGCTTTCTGCTGTATATCTTCCATATCATTCCTCGTGTATTTGACATGTCATACACATATCGGGAATATTTACTGTGCTAAAAAGACCTGACACACCTCCTCTTTTCATAAGCCATTATGTAAAAAAGAATTACACAACACAGCCTGTAATACAAAAAAACACAGGCTAACAAATGCGCTAATTTCTTAATATTTTTCAGAAGAAATAGAACCACTTAGTTTGAACACTTTATTATACACTCCCCCAACCCTTAATGTCAAATATATAATGGGAAAAAAGGCCAAAATTGCAGTTTCTCATATCCTGACAGTTGAAACCGTGTTAACCTGTAATTCGCTCTCTGACCCTATTATAGCCGGACATTCTGACCAGTCGGAGACAGGAAGAGCCCAAAAGTGTCTTTGTATAGGTGAGTTTAGCCCCTTTTGCCCATATATATCGCAGAGCGGACTTGGCAGTGGTATTGTCGAATGAGCCGGTAGCATCAACCAGCAGCGTCACATTTTTTCTTCTGGCCAAAAGGCCCAGCGCTGTTGCTTTTACCGCCTCTTCCATCGCCGCGCCGAACACGATAAACTCATCAGCCTGCAATTCACTGAGCATTCTGTCGGCTCGTGGTTCCTCGAACGGGTCGAAACAGCGTTTGTGCAGTATAACCTGGTCATAGTCATTCAGTATCCCAACAGGCAAATCAGTGCTGTCTGTGGCAGCGAGACTCGTGTGTCTGTTACGGATGGTGTAACGAATTTTTCTTTGTCCATCGCTGCCTGCAATGCAAAAATTTCGATAAGAATCTCTGTCGGAATAAATTTGAACAGTGGAAATCATAGAAATATTCTTCAATCGTGCCCACGCAATAACCCTTCGGATATTGGCGAGAACACACTGGTGGTTTTTAACACAGTTTACACCTCTGTTTAAGAAAAAGTGTCTCTGAGTATCGACATCAATGATGATTTGTTTCGGCCGTAATTTAATTATAGGCATAATCATTTCCGTTCCTTTCCGTTAAATTTTTATTTTTACAGCCTGATGCCGTGGTAGCCTATTTCATCGCAGACCGCTTTCATCTTCTCCCAGAATGTAACATCGTTAATCACTCCGAGGGCAATTGGATAAAGTATGTTATCCTCCTGACAAAGGTGTTCCCGCATTATCGCAGTAAAGTTTTGGACAATGGTGATTAGTCTTGCTTTAAACTGCTCAAAACTGATATTGTTAAACAAAACAAGAAGCTCGAAAAGGTTATCGATTTCAGTTTTCAGATAGATATGCTCACCCTGGATGGCCTGACAAAGGCGCATCCAGATGTGTTTTTTGAGATACGGAAAAATGATGTCTTCTTCACGTTCGATGTGTTCTTTTGTTTCTCTGAGGTACTCGATGGTATAACAAAGTTTGCGAAATTCCAGACTGACGTCGGTCAGGTCATCCAGATTCGCAATTGTCTCTGCAACTTCGTCAAGGTCGGCCAGCAGGCATCGAATCATATCGTGTTCAACCATAATTCTTCGCAGAATATGGTTGGCTGCCAGTTGGTTCTTGAGATTTGCGTTTTGCTCCTTGAATATTCCCATCAGCATAAGCGTTGCAGACAACTGCTGGACCAGTTGTGTCGAATAACCGTCGTTTATAAGATTCTGCTCGGCGGTGGCAATATCTTTGGGGCCTACATTTGTTACGAGTTGATTGGCCTCTTTGCGCAGGACGTTGGGGTCTTCGCCATGATTAAGGCGTTTCAAAAGGCGGGTCAGGCTCAGTGCCTTGTTGTTTTGGTCTGTGCCAGCCATTGCTTTATCCTCCAACAACTACGACTACGTACTTAAGATTCCACATTCCTCCTCCGGCTCTGTCACCCTTACAGCCGAAGCCGTTTTATTCGGTCGTTATTTTTTGGGTTCGGGTATTTCCATAGGCATATTATGTTCTTTCATAAACCGAATCAGTCCTGAAAGCAGTATTCTTCGGTTTTTGCTGCCGGGTATGCGATACCCCCGCAGCTTACCGCTATCGAACCATCGGCACACCGTTCGGGGAGCGACGTTACAGATTTTGGATACCTGGCCTGTTGTCAGTATGTCCCCGCGTTTAAGCGTCTTGCCGGCGCTCATCGTTAATCTCCTGCTTATTCACTTGTCATTTATGGTTATCACGGCAAATCCGTGCTTGTTTGCATGCTGGGCCCGGTGGCAACTTTATGTTGAGAACCGTAAACCCAGCAGGAAGAGAAAGAGCTCTCATACGAAACATCATTTATCTTTATCAAGGCCCGATACCAGCCTTGTTTGTTCGTTGGTTTGTTTTTCCGGTCGAGCAAATGCATTTTTCTACTTTCCTTCTTTGATAACCTTCCACAAACACACAATTTGAAAAGTCAGAACTCTTAAATCTTTCATGATGTTTAATATCTCTTCTTATTTTGCTGGTTTACTATACTTAACTCCTTGCAAACCGCGTACCTGCATAGTAGTTTGCTTTTTTAGCTTTTTATAGGGCCTGATGGATTGTCGATTCTCAGTTTGATTCGCAAATTGAGAAAATTTTAACATTTTGATTTTTCTCATACTATAAGTTCGCTCTTTGCCTTTTTCCCGGATTCAAATGTGCTGAATATCTCACCGAAGCCTGATGTTATCGCCAAAAGGCCTCTTTGGCGGTTTGACTGCATATATTAACTTGACAGTTGCTGGTTTATTGAATAGGCTAATTGCAGTTATTTTTGACATTGGAATGTCGCGCCGATCAATTTGCTATAGGAGACAGCGAAGACGATGCCGGACGATGAGAAAAACCTGGATTTATCTTCAAATCAACCCTCTCAGTCTGAGCCTGCTCGTCGGCAGTCCTGGGAGCATCTTACCGTCGAGTATTTGAATGACCTGCCGCGACAGCTCGAAGAAATCAAAAAAATGCTCGAACAAAAAGACTACGCCGCAATCAAAAAAGACGCTCATCGTATCAAAGGCACCTCTGCAACCTATCGTCTTGACGATATCTCCAAAAGTGCCGCCCAACTCCAGCATATAGCCGACACGCAAAAGCCGAAAGCTGTTTCTGCTTTAATAGATGAGCTTGCACGACTGGTTAAACTCCAGGTCGACAGGCTGAATTCATTAACACATTCTTCTGGGGATGACCCCGAAAGGCTTACAAATGGCTGACCCTGTACCGGTCATTTTGACAGTGGATGATGATCCTCACTTATTGAGTATTATCGAGCATCATGTGCTAAAATGGGGATATACCCACTGCCAGGCGACCGATTCAGCCGAAATGTGGAAGCGGCTCGAAGAGGTAGTGCCGAGTATTATTCTTCTCGATGTACAACTAAGTGACTGTGACGGCACCGCCCTTTTGCCGAGATTAAAACAACGTTTCCCGTCTGTGCCGATTATTATGATTACAGCCAACGCCAGTATTGAAACGGCAGTAAAAAGTCTTAAGAGCGGGGCCTATGACTTCATCTGCAAACCGCTCGATTTTGACCGTCTCCGGATTGAAGTTGACAAGGCTGTCAAACAACTTTGCCTTTCGCTTCAGGTCAAGGCCTTACAACACGCTGCACTTCGCACCGATTTTCACGGTATGATTGGCCGCAGCGAACCGATGCGAGCGGCTTATCGGCTAATTGAAACTGTCGCTCCTACCGATGCCTCCGTATTGCTTCTCGGTCAGACCGGAACCGGTAAGGAGCTTGCAGCCCGCGCAATTCACGAATGCAGCAATCGCTCAAACGGCCCATTTGTCGCCGTCAATGCACCTGCCATTCCACATGAACTCATAGAAAGCGCTTTGTTCGGCCACGAAAAAGGCGCCTTCACCGGCGCGCACCAGCAGCATATCGGTTTCTGCGAGCAGGCGAATGGCGGAACATTGTTTTTGGACGAAATCTGCGAAATGGACTACAACGTTCAGGCCAAACTTCTTCGCTTTCTTCAGGACCATGAAGTGCAGCGGGTCGGCGCCAAATCTTCAAAGACCGTTGACGTCAGGGTGATAGCAGCCACCAATCGTAACCCGGCTCAACAAATACAAAAAAACAAACTTCGAGAAGACTTCTATTATCGTCTCAGTGTCGTGAGTATCGACCTTGTTCCGCTGAAACAGCGACCCGGTGACATTGTTTTATTGACGCGCTATTTCCTCGACATTGCAGCCGCCAGATACGGCAGGAGCATGTCCTTCATTTCATCCGAAGCAACCCGACGGCTTGAGTCTTACGACTGGCCCGGCAATGTCCGTCAGCTTGAACATCTCATCAACCAGATTGTTATTACCAATAATGCTGCCGAACTCACCGCCGAAATGCTGCCGGCTGAAGTAACCGAAAAAAAATCTCGTGAAGTTTCCCTTGTCGATACTAAAACCGACGAAAAGCCGCAAAAAATTATTCCCTCGATTC
>Ga0180301_10003813_pt1 | contig 11717 bp, 7 predicted proteins | sample GuaBasSediGuay16_FD_121797 | JGI IMG/M metagenome (GOLD analysis project Ga0180301, IMG submission 121797) | Subseafloor sediment microbial communities from Guaymas Basin, Gulf of California, Mexico - Guay16, Core 4569-2, 12-15 cm | ecosystem: Environmental > Aquatic > Marine > Hydrothermal... | reverse complement strand
GTTGTAATAAAAAGAGTAACGCTAGCTGGAGATCCAGAAGGTTATGTTGAGGTAGATCTAGGTAAAGAAAGTATGCTCACGGAAATAAGTTCCGATTATAAAAGATTCTACGGTGCAGACTACGATAGGAAAGAGACGATGTCCTATCATAATCTAGAGCACCATACGTACGTTGTTTCAAGAGTCTTTTTAGATTCTGATCTCGTGATTAACTTGCCAAAATTGAAAACCCATATGAAAGCAGGTATAACATGCGCCCTTAAAAATATGATTGGAATAATAGGGGAAAAGAATTGTTTAGTTCATTACCGAATAGGACCGCCATCGAAGGGTGGGGATGAATACCCAGAACCAGAATCGATAAAGGTGGCACTTCTATTAAGACTTAATCGTCTATATTCCGACATTTTTCTGAGCAGAGGTTTAGGAGTTAATTTGTATAGGACCATCATTAGATTAAGCATGGCTTCATCAAAGTTTGGAAGTGAATTGGGTGGAGCTAGTTCAATTATTCATTCTGGAAATTGGAATGGAAACGATACCATATGGAGGACGATATTAGATGTAAACAGAATAGCCTTATTTGCTGACAGGAAAGGACGAATACATAATACTCCGCAACGTCAAATAATTAACATCGTCGACGGAATTGTGGGAGGAGAAGGCCAAGGGCCCTTAGCTCCAAAAGCAAAAAGATGCGGTACAATAATATGTGGATATGACCCCTTTAAGGTTGATCTGACAGCCACGAGACTAATGGGATTTAATGAACAAAAAATTCCTATCTTTAAACGTATTCAACTTGATAATTTTAGTACAATTCTAATAAAAAACGGCATACCGGAATTAATAGAGGAGAGTAATTGTCTTCCAAGTCTAAATTTTGAACCACCAAAAGCTTGGAGTAATCTTATAAAATAACCAATATTGGAAATGAATATTCTTCAAGTAGTTCCTTGGTTTGCGACTGGTAAAGTAGCTAGTGGTTATGTACAGGTTGTATATAATATAAGCAAAGAGCTCGTTAAGCACGGTCATCAAGTTGAGATATATACCTCTAATGCTTTAGATATGAAGGGAAAAATAGGAAGCCAAAATACCTCGATACTAATCGATGGTGTAAAAATAAATTATTTTGATTATGTTATGCACTACTATACATTCTTTGTAACCCCGTCCATGATTTCAGTAGCAAAGAAGCGATTAACAGAATTTGATGTAATTCATATACATGATGTCAGGGCTTTTCAAAGCATGATTATCTTTCACTATGCGAGAAAATATAATATCCCTTATGTTTTACAAGCTCATGGTTCTCTTCCTAGGATTATGGCATGGCGGAGGTTAAAGTGGATTTATGATGTTTTCTTTGGTTATCGATTGTTGAGGGAAGCTTCGAAGGTTATTGCTCTTAGCAAGGTTGAGGCTGAGCAGTATAGGAGTATGGGCGTTCCGGAAGAGAAGATCGCCATTATACCTAACGGTATAGACTTGTCCAAGTATGCTAAATTGCCGCCTAAAGGCTCCTTCAAGAAGAAGTTCAGCATACCTGAAGACAAGAAAATCATACTTTACCTAGGCAGGATTCATAAGACTAAAGGCATAGACTTTCTCGTTAAGGCGTACGCCTACCTAATAAAGAAGATGAATTTTAAGGATGCCGTTTTAGTAATAGCTGGGCCAGACGACGGATACTTAAGCAAAATTAAATTCTTGGTGCGAGATTTAGGCATTTCAAATTCTTCTGTATTGTTTACTGGCTTGTTATCTGAGATGGATAAAATAAGAGCTTATGTTGATTCCGATGTAGTTGTGAATGTGGAGCCGTTAAATGTTTATGGGCTTGTCCCCCTAGAGGCCGCTGCATGCTCAACACCAGTAATAGTAAGCAAGAGTAATGCCGTCTCCGAAGTAGTTGCAGCTGGAAAATTCGGATATTCGGTAAAATACGGCAGTATAGCTTCTCTAGCATTTACGTTGCGAAAGATTCTTGATAATGAAAAATTAGCTGAAAATTTAGGAAAAAATGGACGAACGTATCTCTTCAACGATCTTGATTGGAGCAAAATAATTGAGAGGTATGAACAAATATATAAAGAAGTGACACACATGCCAAAATGGTAGTTGGAGAACTTGAGTTGAAAATGTAGAGTTCAGATCCAATGGAGGAGTAAACGGAGAGGGTTGCCAATACGTGTTTGCAAATTTTGGCCGATCCAAAATGGTGAGAAAATCTAACAGCAGAACGTATTATGAAGGCTTTGATTGCTGTAGGACAGAAGATTTATAGATTCGCATCTAGCTGAAAAAATTGTTGGAAGTTGTTATGAAGTTAGAGTTCTTGCGCAAGTTCAAGAAAATGACTAAATTTAATGAAGAAAGTCAGCGCTCTGCGTGCGCTGGAGGTGTTTAGTATTTATCGTTCGATATTAGTTGTATTGTTTATGTTTGTTTCAATTCTTTTTCCGATAGCCAGATTCTTACATCGCAGGGAAATAGCGAAGAAATCATTTGATAAGAACTTCTCTGCAAGAAAGATCTCACGCCAGAAATTGTTACTGGTTATCCCCTACATACTTGCCGTCTTTTTCATACTCTTTCCTGTTGCAAGTTGGTTCCCTGTTCCTGGGTCGGATGCTTACTGGTATGTCGATCAAATTTTCCGTATTAAAGAGCTGGGAGCAACTGAAATATTCCGGACACGAAGACCTTTTGTCGCCCTTGCTCTGTCCGTATTGGATACCTTTCTGAATGACTGGCGGATCAGTTTACTCGTTTTTAAAATTATTTCAGGACTTATTTTCGTTTCAGGAGTTTACAATTTTTGTTCTAGGATAAATATAGGATATGCTGCTGAGTTGTTAGGTGTTTCATTGGCTGTCCTTTTACCAGCTCAATATCTACGGCAAAGCTACGATCTCTACGCATCCTTTTTCGCTTATGCACTTACCTTTGTCTTCTGGCATCAATTGTTAGAGGCGTTGGATTTTAATTCACTTAAAAAGGAAATCCAAGCGGCATTTTTATTGGTGTTTATTGCTTTCTCACATTTTGAAACTTTTCTAGCGAATCTTGCCGTGATGGCGTTTTATTTGGCAATCACACAAATTTGTACTTTTCATCTGCATAAAAAATTTGACGCATCAAAACACATCAAAAAATTTGTTGTAGTTGTGGGAATACCGGTAATTACGCTTTCGCCGTTCATTTACATGTCTCTTATAGATCCATTCTATCTTGGTGTAACGTCTCGTTACATAGGTCCACAAAACATCAGATTCATAGGCTGGAACGAGATATTTAGTGATGCCCTACCAGTACAAAACCTCTATGAAGATCGTTTCTGGGGAATAGAAAGCTTTCAGGACTATGTCATTAACCGATATAAGGGCCATACTAACCTTCCCCTATTCTTCTTAACATTAGTTGGTTTAATTGCTGTTGACCTCCGAAAGAAAGCGGGAAGAATTTTGTATGCTTGGAATGCGCTTTTAATAGTAGCAGGAGCTTTGTTTTTGCTCAAAATCGCTCCTATTAATGGAGGAGCTAGATTAGTGTTTCTGCTACCTTCACCTATATTTTTATGTCTTGGAGTTGATGCTTTACTATCAATCCCACACAACATGGGTCTTAGATTTAGCCTAGAGGGGCCTCAAATAAAGTCAAGAGCGTTATTCATAAGTGCGCGAAAGGCCATAATATTTTTGCTAATAGCAATCTTCTTACATTCTATCCTAGTTGCAATTAATGTTAGAGGCGAGTTCAGCACTCCATGGGCACCAAATATAGATGCCATAAAGGAAATAGAACGCTTGAAAGATATTTATGGGTATGGTAACGATAGTGTTATTCTGATTGCGAGGGACGACTATCAGAATAAAGTACGTTGGGCTAAGGCACTTACAGGACTAAAGGTTTACTTCGGAGATCCCCTCTACCTGATAGCTAACAGAACTCTGGATAAGGAGCTTATCAGAAGATTCGGAGGGCGTTACGTACACTATTGGGAAGATCTCTGGCGTAAGGGTGTATTGGAAAATCCTTGTAATTATACATTAGTGCTCTCAGATTTACTTGCTCCGCCTAATGAAGTCGAAAGAAATTTTGTAGTAGAAGTTTATCCAGGAATCTATGAAGTTGATATTGACAAGGCTTTAATGTGGTTAGAGCAAATGAACACAGTTTATGTGCGTGTCCGATACGCATCGGACTATCAAATTTTTTCCTCTGAACATGGTTATGTATATTTGAATGGAACTCGCATGACATATGATCCAACCATTAAGGCATGGAGATTAATGGTAAACAAGACTGGAACTTATATGGTCTCGGACATAGTAGATAACTTCCGTGACGCTTCAGGGATTGGAGGGTTAAGTTTTAATGGAATTAACAATTATGTTGAAGTGGTAACTAGTCCCAGTCTTCAGTCTCCTCATTTGACTATAGTGGTGCAATTTATATGGAACGGTACTGGAGAACTTCCTCAATTGCTATGCACAGATGGATATCCAAGGGCAGGCGCTTTCAGGTTACGAATTCAACCTCACCCAGAATGGGAATATGAGTTGCTTTTCAGCGTCCTAAATCGAGAAGGCTATTGTGTACACATTCGTAGGCCAATACAGCCCAATGTCTTTTATACTGTTATTGCTAGATTTGATGGAGAACGTGCGTATCTCTGGTTGAATGGGAACGAAATAAGTGGTGCACTGTATGGGGAGGCTGGTTCTACTCATAATTTTATGGTAGGATGTAATAAAGACGCGGAAGGCGAATGGTTCTCTGGAAGAATATACACCATAATAAAATACAACAGAAGCATTTCGGACGCGGAAGTAAAGCAAATAGCTACTGGTGGCATGCCTCCTAGTGAAGGCTTGGTACTGTGGTTAGAGGCAAGTTTTTACGACATAGTTGGAGAACAATGGACTGATAGATCAGAAATAGGCAATCAAGCAATCATACATGGAGCGAACTACATCGAGGAAGGTTTCGAAAATTGGGCGGTGAAAAAAGGGTGTTCTGGAGCCCACTGGATAGTGCAGATACGTCTGATAATGCAAATAGAGAGTATAATGAAATCAATTCCCATAGCCTAAAACGTGATACTTATCGGGTATGGATATGGACTTTCCAGCCACAGTAGCTAAGTTTTATAGAATTTCGAAACTTTGGTCAGAAGCAATTCGGTAATTAATAGGAGACTACGGTAGTGAAAGTTGCTCTGCTAACTGCATACGACCCTCTTGGGTCAAAGTTTGGGGGTAGCGAAATTAGCACCCTACTCCTGGCAAAGGGGATGGTATCTTTGGGTGTAGAGCCTCACATCCTCACTATCCCATCTCATAGTAGAAAGGCCTCGGAAAACATACATGGGATCCATTTCCACAGAATATTTACGGAGCTGAAAGCATTTAGGCTAAAAGGGGCTCCCGTATCTGTGATATTATGTTCTAAAATCATGGCGAAAAAAATTCATAGCATTTACCTTAAGACCGGTTTTACCGTAATCGACTGCCAAAATAGAGATACAAGTATAAGTGGTGTTTTTGCTTCACAAAGATTGAAGGTCCCGTGTATCCTCCATATAAGGGACTTTTGGCCTGTCTGTTTAAAAGGCGATTTATATCCAACTTTGGATGAAAAGTGTACTCCGAACTCAACATATTGTATAAGATGTTATGCGCTATCTGGAGATGCAGAGAATAGTTATCTCATAAGAGCCGCCTGGTCGCCGTTTGCATATGTCCATAGAATCTTAAGAAAACAAATAATCCAAAGAGCAACACACTTCATCGCCGTGAGTCAATTCGTCAAAGATATTTTGGTTAAGAGCGGTTTTTCTAAAGACACTATATCTGTTGTACCCAATCCTGTGGAAACTCTTAACGATGCAAAGACGAGAAAAAACCATTCGCTAGCCAAGAGATTACTATATATTGGTGTGTTAAGAGAAGACAAAGGAGCACTTGATCTTCTACCCCTAATGAATCGCCTTTGGAAATTTTTTCCTCACTTAAACTTAACCATAGTAGGCAGCGGCCCCCTCGAACACTTTCTAAAGAGGTACTTTTCCAGAACTAAGCCTCGACAAGTCAGGTTCACGGGATGGCTACCTTACTCTCAAGTAAATAAGGAATATGCTCAGGCAGATATTGTCGTTTTACCCTTCAGAAGACCTGAAGCCTTTGGTCGTGTGCTTGCTGAAGCAATGGCGGCGGGAAAACCTGTAGTAAGCTACAAAGTAGGCGGAGTGGCAGAGGTAGTTCAAGATAGAGTAACTGGCTTTCTTGTTGATAAAGGCGATATCAACGGTCTCTGTGACGCAGTAAAGCGTCTAGTGGTGGATAAGTCGCTTAGACGTCGAATGGGCGAGGCTGGTAGACAAGCGTGTTTAAAAAAATATGATCCCATCCAAATAGCTAAACAAACCCTAAAAATTTATGATAAAATTTTATAAAAGTGATGGAGACTTGGACATTAGGGCATAAACTAAAAAAAAAGAAATCGAAGAAAAAGAATAATGTTAACACAGAAATGTAGCAATAAAAAAGTATAGTCCAAGAAATGGTAGCTGAGAAAGTGACAATTGATATAGGAGAAACTTCTCCAACAAAGCACATGGTGATTTGCATTTTGAGCTTAGTTTAAAGAAGTTGGAGGGATGGACATTAGGAGAATATTAATATTTACTCCTGAATATGATGCATCAGTCTTTCCCGAAGCTCGGAGAAATACTGTGGAATACCTATCCTCGTTTAATGAATGCAGATGTCTTTCCGGTGAGAAAAACGGCGACTAATATTCAGAAAACTACTCGTTTAAAAAATTTGAGAAATAACCTTAGATCTCTTCTATTTCTTGTACGTACTGTAATCTTTCAGCACAAGTATGATTTAATATTTATTGAAGTAAATCCTTACTCAAAAATCGGACTTGTTATTTCTCTGTTAATTTTCTTTCATTTCCTAAACCCCAAAAAATACGTCTGTCCTTTTTCATTGAAATGGAACACGACTACCGATCCAAAGATTGTGAAATTCTATGAAAAATACATATTGCATAAATTAGCATTAGTTAGAGTCTCAGATATCGCAACGAAGCGATATCTCGCTCGGAAAAACAGACCGATTAAATCTTTCTTTATTAACGGTATAGATTTAAGCAAGTTTAAAGAAACTCCAATACCGAAAAACAATTTGTTTATACTTTTGTTTGCTTCAGCTCCTATGGAGAATTCTATAAATAGTCTAAGCGATAAGGGCATAGTTCTCTTACTAAATGCATTTAAAAGATTAGTCTCCATTCATAAGAACATTAGGTTAATCTTGATATGGAGAGGTAAACTCTATAAGGAGATTTCCGCTTTAATCTCAAAAATGAAGCTTGAAAAATATGTGGAGATTATTAACAAAAAGGTGGATATGAAACATTATTTTCGGAAAGCTCATGCAACAATATTTACTCTAACAAACTTAAGAGGCTCTGCAAACTATCCTCATTCACTAATAGAGTCGCTGGCTTGCGGAAGACCAGTCATTGTTTCAAATATCCTAGAGATATCAACTATTGTTGAAAATGAAAAATGTGGGGAGGTTTCAGATGTTACCGTTGAGGGGGTAATTAATGCAGTTGAAGAAACCATTAAGGAATATAGAACATTACAATCAAATTGTAGGAAAACCGCGGAGAAGTATTTTGATATAAGGAAGAATATAAAACTACTGTTACAAGAGTTAGATAAGTCATGGAAAAAATAAATTCTGATTATGTAAGAGAACTATATAATAAAGCTACCAAAAACAATTATGAATACTGGAGATGGAAAAGCAGTCTTTCCAGAAAGAAACAATACCAGCAAACCCTTAAGAGCCTTCTTTTCCATATTGGAGATTCGTTTTTTGAAGATCTATTGGAAGTAGGGTGTGGACCAGGAACTTGGACTCGCATATTAACCAAGAGGTGTAAAAACATAACGATTGTAGACATCTCTGAAGAAATGATTAAGGTTGCAAGGAGACGTCTTTCTCCAAAGAAGGTGAAATGTATAGTAGGAGACTTCCAAGATCCAGAATTGTCCTTTCCATCAAAGTACGATGCGATTTTCTGTATTAGAGCTATCGAATATATGGACTTTGCGAATTCTTGGATTCCTCCGTGCTTATGGAGTTCTGGAACGATATACAATATCCTCACGCTCCTCAGCCCCCATATAGAGAGTAATTGCTTTGGTTTATAAACATTAAAAATGTCTCAAAACTACCGCTAGAATTTTATGCGTCCTTTCCATTCATGTGCACAAATTTTTAATGCTTCCAGATAAGTTTCAGGTTCGCCAATATCTATCCGTCTCTCTCTATTTTTCAATTTTAAGGCATAAATCCTGCATTGCCAATTCAAAAGGACTTTTATAGCATCTGTTAACTGAACCTCTTTGCTTTTGTTAGACACAGTTTTTTCAATTGCCCGATAAATTATTGGTTTGAAAATGTACACTGCGACTATTGCTACATTAGATGGGGGCTTTTCCGGCTTCTCAAAAACTTCTTTCACTTCAAATATTCCCGATTCAATTTCTTTTCCAACAATAACTCCATATTTTCGTGGGTCTTCAACTTCTTCAACTAGAAACGCCACATCCGCATCATAGTCCTCGAATACCTTCATTAGCCTTCGCAAGTGATCGTTCCCTGTTGAGAGAATTATGTCGTCACCAGCATGCACCAAAAATGGTTCATTGTCAGTGAAAGGTTTAGCTTTATAGACAGCGTCTCCAAATCCCTTTGGTTTTGGTTGATTTATAAAAATTATGGTTGAATTACCGAGCTTTTCATAGAAATCTTGCAATCTATCAGCTAACCTAGCTTTATTGCTATTCTTAAGGTATTCCACAAAACTTTCATCAATCGTAAAATGATCCTCTATCGCTCTTTTCCCTCTACCTACAATAAATGCGAACTCCCTAAACCCTATATCATATAATTGTTCAAAAACTGCTTGTAACATAGGCTTCAAATATATTTCATCGTTCTGCTTCAAAAATATGGGAAGCATCTCCTTAGGAAGCTCCTTTGTAACGGGCAGTAACCTGGTTCCAAGTCCCGCAGCCGGAATAACTGCCTTCCTAATCATTATTCACACCTGTTATATTCTAAATAAAAATACAGCATTTAACAACTTATAAATAGCGACAGGATAATAAAATCCGAACAAATAAGGTGATTGATCACCATGAACTATAGGATATCAATTGTTGGCACTGGTTATGTAGGCTTATCCACAGCAGTTGCATTTGCAAAGAAAGGCTACCATGTGATTGCGTCAACTCACAACCCGAAAAAAGTAGCGATGATAAATGGGGGAGTAGCACCTTTCTACGAGCCTGAACTACGGGAAGTCCTTAAAGAAGTGGTGGGGAAGAAGGCGTTGAAATGCACACTAAATACTGAGGAAGCCATTCTGAATTCAGATGTAAGCTTCATTACTGTTGGGACTCCAAGCAAACCAGACGGAAGCATAGACCTTCAATACATTAAAAATTCAGCATACGAAATTGGAGAAGCACTAAGGAAAAAGGAAATCTACCATCTAATCGTTGTTAAAAGCACGGTTTTACCCGGCACAACCGAAAAAATTGTTAAGCCAATTATTGAGAGGCTTTCAGGCAAAAGTTGCGGTTCGGAATTTGGCCTTTGCATGAACCCGGAATTTTTGCGTGAAGGCTCCGCGCTTCATGACACTTTACATCCAGATCGTGTGGTAATAGGCGAATATGACAAAAAATCCGGCGATGTCCTAGAAAGTTTATACCGAGACTTTTATGGAGAAAAGATCCCGCCAATCATAAGGACAAACCTAGCCACAGCAGAACTCATCAAGTACGCCAGCAACGCCTTCCTAGCCACAAAAATAAGCTTCATAAACTTCATCGCCAACCTCTGTCAAAAAATTCCAGGCGCAGATGTCAAAACCGTAGCAGAGGGCATGGGATTAGACAAAAGAATAGGTCCACTATTCCTTAATGCTGGGCTTGGGTATGGAGGGTCATGCTTCCCAAAAGATGTTAAAGCCCTAATCCATTACTCAAAGAGCTTAGGCTGCGATCCCTCACTTCTAGAAGCCGTAGAAAAAATAAATGAATTACAGCCATACAAGGCAATAGAGCTATGTAAAAATTTCTTGGGGGCTCTAAAAGGCAAGAAAATAGCCATATTGGGCCTAGCCTTCAAACCAAACACAGACGATATGAGGGAGGCCCGTTCCATACCAATCATAAACCAGCTCCTAAAAGAAGGAGCCAAAATAACAGCCTACGACCCAGTAGCCATAGAAAACGCTAAATCCATATTTAAAAACAAAATTGCCTACGCTTCGTCAGCTATTGAATGCATAAAAGGCGCTGACTGTTGCATTCTCGTAACAGAATGGGAAGAATTCAAAAAACTCAAACCACAAGACTTCATAGAAAACATGAAGCAACCCGTACTAATCGACGGAAGAAGAATATACAACCCAGAAGAATTCAGCGAAAAACTGAAATTCGCAGCCATAGGTCTTGGTCTTGGAAAATAAGCATGTTATGTATTGTATTGAAATCTATGTAGCAGGTAAAAGTAAAGAAACAACTATATGCCTAGAATACGAACATCCCTCGTTACGAGACTTAAACTACCTATACCTATAAGTGGTACGATAGGAAGTGCACAAATGATCAAAGATCGACCAAGATAACATCATTATAGGTGTTGGTATGAAGGTTCTTGTGCTTAGTGGTGATAAGGGTACTAGGCTTAGACCCTTAACGTTCACTACTGCTAAGTAGCTTATTCCGGTGGCTAATAAGCCTGTTTTAGGCTATGTTCTGGATTATGTTTCGCAGGCTGGAATTAGGGATGTCGGCGTTATAATAGCGCCTGAAACTGGCGGCGCAGTCAAAGAATACGTTAAGGATGGTTCCGCATGGAACATAAAAGTCACCTATATAGTTCAGGAGCCGCTCGGATTAGCACATACTGTGAAAACTGCCAGCCATTTTCTTGGCGACTCAGACTTCATAATGTACTTGGGAGACAACCTAATTGGCGAAGGCATCAACCATCTTATTGAAAGATTTGAGAAGGAAAGCCTAGATGCGTTAATATTGCTTAAGGAAGTTGAGGACCCCACAAGATTCGGAGTTGCAGTTTTAGACGAGACCGGAAATGTTGTCAGGCTAGTAGAAAAGCCTAAAGTGCCCCCAAGCAACCTAGCCCTTGTAGGCGTGTACGTTTTCTCAAACAAGATTCACAAGACCATAGAGCGAATTAAGCCTTCATGGAGAGGAGAACTAGAAATAACTGATGCAATCCAAGAAATGATTAATTTAGGCTTTAAGGTTAAGGCGGAAAAGCTGAACAGTTGGTGGCTTGACACAGGCAAGAAGGACGACATAATGTACGCGAACGCGAAGGTTCTAGACGAGTTTGCTAGGCGGGAAATAAAGGGCGAAGTTATAGAGAGCAGGGTTGAGGGCAGAGTGACCATAGAGAAAAACGCCAAAGTAATCAACAGCACGGTTAGAGGACCATGCATCATAGGCAAAAACTGCCACATTGAAAACTCGTTTATAGGCCCATACACAAGCATAGGAAACGGAACAAAAATAATAGACAGCTCAGTCGAATACTGCGTAATACTCGAAAACGCCATAATAAAGGGAGTTGAAAGGCTAGAGG